>Ga0208242_100352_pt1 | contig 37269 bp, 33 predicted proteins | sample SubbioAug_CSW13A_FD_184825 | JGI IMG/M metagenome (GOLD analysis project Ga0208242, IMG submission 184825) | Serpentinite rock and fluid subsurface biosphere microbial communities from McLaughlin Reserve, California, USA - CR12Aug_CSW13A (SPAdes) | ecosystem: Environmental > Terrestrial > Deep...
TGTATCATTTAAGGGCATCATTTAATGATCCTTTCTCATGTGTTTCGCAACTCTATGATACTCGGTTTCTTTAAATGGTGCTTTTCTTTTATTCTATTGGGTGGACGACTTCATTTTACAATTTGCCGTTAATTAAAAGTGAATAAAAATGTTAGAAACTACTTAAACTGTTTTTCAATATCAGTGATTGCCGATGATAGAGTAAAATCAACTTTTAATAACTTATCAATCTTCTCACATGAACTCATGACAGTAGAATGATCTCGATTTCCAAACTCATCACCTATCTTTGTGAATGGCAAGTCTAGATGTTTTCTACATAGATACATTGCAATATGTCGAGCATTAGATATATTCTTGGTACGAGATTTTGATACTAATTGTTGTCGAGTTAAACCATAATAATCAGAGACAATTCTCTTTATCTTATTTGCGTTTAATTCATTTTTATCATTGTAACTTTGGCCTTTAAACGCTGAAACAGCGGTTTTAAGGTCAATTTGCCTATTTTGACCGAAATTAATCGAGTAAAAAATGATTCTATTTAAAGCACCTTCAAGTTTTCTAATATCTGAAGAAAAATCTCGAGCAATATAATTAATGACTTCATCATCAACCAAATCAGGTTCTAATGATTGATGTTCCATTTTAGACTTTAAAATAGCAACGGCAGTTTCAAACTCTGGGGAATCCACTCCAACTGATAAACCTGATGAGAAACGAGAAATTAATCGATCTTCAAGTCCTTTTATTTCATGTGGATGACGATCTGAAGTAATAACAATTTGCTTTTTATGATTTACCAGGTCATTAAAGATATGGAAGAATATCTCATGTGACTTCTCTTTACCAGCTAAAAACTGAACATCATCCATTAATAAAACGTCTACGTTTAATAAATCACGCTTAAAATCTTCAATTGTATTGTTTTTAATAGAAGAGACAACTTTACTAACAAAATCAGTTGAAGTTGTATAGTGAACTTTTTTGTCAGGATAATGAGTTAAAACGTAATTACCAATTGCATTCAGTAAATGAGTTTTGCCTAAACCTGAATTTCCGTATATAAACAGAGGATTATAGAACTTACCAGGCATGTACGCACATGCAATTGCCGCAGATCTTGATTCTTTATTACTTGATCCTTCAATAAATGAATCAAAAGTATAATGTGGTATCAAATTAGTTGAATACTGATCACTAATAATTGGAGTGGTAGAATTTGAATCAACTTCATTTTCAAGAAATATTGAACATCCAATGTTTTTGTTTAAAAATTTCGATAGTACTTCAGATATTAATGTTTCATTTTGTGTGAGAATGACTTTATGAAGTTTTGTCTTAACGACAACATTAGCTTTTGTATCATTTAAACTTGTTAAAAAGGTATCTTCAAAGTATTGATTAAACACAATACTTTCAATAAGATTGTTAGTTTTTATGTGATTTAAACACTTAGACCATAGATCGTCTAAATATACTTGACTTAAAGACATATACACCCCGCTGAATTGTAAATACATTTTAACAAAACTATCCGAGTTTTCCACAACAAAAATCTACCAAAAAAAGTTTTCCACAGTGTAAATATCGCAAATATTGTTATTTTATAGTGTTTTAGGTACTTTTCCACACTTTTCCACAAATTTATAATGTTTAAAACTAAGAAAACTTGTGAATGTTTAGAATCTAATTGTGGAAATTGTGGATGTATAAATTTTCATTTGAGATTATGCGCATAAGCTGATAACAAAATATTAACTGATTAAGCGGTTAAACGCACTTTTCCACACATTCCACAGACTGTGGATTAACATGCTGTTTAAAGTGTTGATAACTTGTATTTTATCAAGAGTTTTCCACATTTTGATAACTAAAATATAGTAAATAACACAAAAACCCATATTTTTAGAGGATATTAATGAAAAAATGGGGAAAACTTTCATAATCAAAGTAATTAATTGAAAAATAAGTGAATTAATAGTCTATGTTTGACTTATGTTCATCTTTTATGTATGATATTAAGGCAATTGAATACATTGTACCAAGAAAGTGGAGGTGGCTCACATGAAAAGAACGTATCAACCGAGCAAGAGAAAACACCAAAAGGTCCACGGTTTTAGAGCACGTATGAAGACAGTAGGCGGTCGTAAGGTATTAGCCCGTCGTCGTGCTAAAGGCAGAGCGGTCTTGTCGGCGTAAAAACGAGTCACCTTTCAAAGGTGACTTTTTTTAGATAAAAATGAAAAAGGAAAGAAGAATCACATCTAACATTGAATTCCAATCCATTATTCAACATAAGCGTTATGTCACCAATGGATCCTTTGTTGTTTATGTTAAAAGAAGAAAACTTGATTATTCAAGAGTAGGCATTAGTGTTAGTAAAAAACTAGGATCTGCGGTTGAAAGAAATAAAGTTAAACGTCAAGTTAGAATGATGCTTCAAAATCTATTCAAATCAGAGCTTAATTATGATGCTGTTATTATTGTTAGACAAAACTATCTTACAAAAGCATACGATGAGAATGAAAAGTTGTTGGAAAATGTATTAAATAAAGTTAAACTATAAGGTGACGACCATTAAGGAGAAATATTAAATGTATAACTGGTTCAAAAATAGACCTAAACTCATTATGAGTGCAGGCTTACTTGCATTCATTTCTGGATGTACCCGCGTAATTGATAGTAATGGAAATGTTCTTCCAGATAAAATTATCAGCACAACTACCCAACTTTCACAGATTTTAGCTGATGAAAGCTGGTTCTCAGCATTCTTTGTCTACCCATTAGCTCAAGTCATCAACTTCTTAACTCCAGTGATTGGTGTTGCATTAGCAATCGTAGTGGCCACTGTAGCTATTAAGTTACTTACTTTTGGGTTCACAGTAAAATCCACTGTAGCATCTCAAAAAATGCAAGTACTACAACCTGAGATGACTGCAATCCAAAAGAAATATGAAGGCAAAAAAGATGAACAATCACGTATGAAGCAAGCCCAAGAAATGCAAGCTCTATACAATAAACATAAAATCAATCCATTTGGTACGATTTTAGTCGCATTCATTCAATTTCCAGTGATTATCGCCATGTGGCAAGCAGTTCAACGCTCAGAAGCAGTACTCAATGGTGTATTATTTGGTGCAGAACTTAATGTAACACCATTGCAAGGAATTCTTGCTGGACAGTGGTTATACCTAGCAATCTTCGTTTCAATGGGATTATTCCAATTAGGATCGATGTTATTACCTCAATATCTTGCTAAGCAAACAGCTATCAAGAATGGTAAAAAAGCACCGGCAAACAGCCAACAAGGGATGATGATTGGGATGTTCGTATTCATCATGTTTATCTCTGTTAACTGGCCAACCGCAATGTCACTTTATTGGTTAGTAAGTAGTGCTGCTCAAGTCGCTCAAACTTTATTTATTCAAGTTCAATACATCGACAAACCTGTCGCAGGAGCCTAATATGATCAAACGTTACTCAGGAAAAAACTTAGACGATACTTTAGCTCAAGTGGCTAAAGAAAAAGGTGTTCAAGTTTCTGAATTAACGTATTATGTCGTTGAAGAGAAAAAGGGTATTTTAGGATTTGGTGCTGAAGTCACTCTCGAGGCCTATGCTCTTAATGATGTATCGTTATTCATTAAAACTTATTTAGAAAAATTCTTCTCACATTTTGATCAAGAAGCAGAGATTGGTGTAGATCGCCAAGGGGAAGTCTTCAAAGTACTCATAAATGCATCAAACAACGCCATTTTAATTGGAAAAGCCGGTCAAACACTACAATCCCTTGTGAGCGTTGTACGCTCAGCGACAAGTTCTGAATTCAAACGTCGGTTTGTGATTAACGTCGATATCAATAACTACAAAGTTGATCGATATGAAAAAGTTCGCTTAATGGCTGCACGAATTGCTAAACAAGTTCAGCGTACACGTATTACCGCTACATTAGACCCTATGCCTAATGATGAGCGTAAAGTCATTCACCAAGAACTTCAAAAAGTAAGAAACATTAAGACTGAAAGTGAAGGCGAAGGACCTAAACGTCGACTCAAGATTATGTTTGATAAACAAAAAAACTAACTTTCCTTTCTAGGAAAGTTTTTTAATCAATGTGAGGAGTGTATAATTAAACCATGCCTATCAAAATGATTGTAGGATTAGGTAATCCTGGGAAAAGATATGAAACAACACGCCATAATATTGGTTTTTTGGTCGTTGATGAAATCTTTAAAGCTTGTGAAGTGAAGAATACTCAAGATAAGTTTAAAGCATCATTAGCTCAAGTCACATACAAGGGTCATTCATTATTACTTGTAAAGCCACAAACCTATATGAATCTATCAGGAGAAGCTGTTGTTTCAATCGCAAACTACTTTAAAATCCCTGCATCAGAGATCATTGTTATCTGTGATGATTTAGATCTACCTGTTGGAAAGATAAGACTACGTGAGCGAGGTAGTTCTGGAGGACAAAAAGGTCTTCAAAATATCATCCAAATGATGTCGACTCAAGATATTCCAAGAATTCGCTTTGGAATTGGAAAGAATCCTCTTATCGAAACCTCAGATTATGTATTAGGGCAATTTGAAAAAGAAAGTATTGATCGTGTGAAAGAAGGTATTATTCAAGCCAAAGAAGCAGCACTACTCAGTGTTGAAAAAGACTTTGTGAGCGCAATGAATCAATTCAATAAACGATGAAATCATTATTTAGTACCATACACATTCCATTAGAAAACGAACTTCTTCATCAGAAAGAAGTTTTTTCGCACTTAAATATTGCCCAAGAAGCCATTTTACTTGTGGACTCATTTATCAAACATCCCCGCCCAATGTTAATTATTAAACCTAATCTTTACCAAGCTCAACTACTGTATGAGCGTGTTTCAATATTCTTAAATGATGAAGTTGTACTGTACTCGCAAGAAGATTCTTTAAGAGTTGAAGAAATTGCTCAATCATTTCAAAATCAAAGTGAAAAGATTAGAACACTCATTAAAGTCATTCAAAACGAAACATTGATGGTTATTTCTCATGTTGGTGCAGTGACTCGTAAGATTCCAGACAAGAATATTCTTAAATCACATATTCTTTCTTTAAAATTAAACCAAACCATATCCATGGATCAACTTGAAGACCATTTAATCAAAGTTGGGTATGTCAAAACGCAACGAGTCGATCAACCATTAACTTATGCGAGAAGAGGATATATCATTGATTTCTATGATTTAAACCAAGATCATCCAGTTCGATTTGAATTTTTTGGTGATGAAATTGATTCAATTAGGTTATTTGATTTACATTCTCAAAAAACAGTCTCACATATTAACCAAGTGGATGTTTATTTTGCGAGTGAAACTCTAATGAGTGAACATGATTGGAAAAAACTTGAGAAACTCATTCATAACACATCCATGTCTTCAAAAACATTCAAGACTATGACTTCATGGATTGAAGAAGTAAAAACATACGGATTCAAACCCAAAGACTATCCATTATTTGCATGTGCAACTCCTAAAACATCATTAATAGACATGTTTATCAATCAACACGTCATCATTTCTCCCTACGAACAAGTCATTGAGAATGTTCAGAAAAACATTCATGAAAACACTGAATTTTTAGTTGAAAAACATGCTATGGATGAGTGGATTCTTGATGTGGATATTTTACTTGACTATATCGATCTTGAAAGAAAAACTAAACTTCATGCTTTCAAAGAGTTTGAGGATCAATCTAATGCGTATTTAGGTGTACACACCCTAGATATTGGGCAAGGCATACTAGAACATCGTCTAAGTACACTAAGTAAGATGTATCCAGGATATACCATGGTATTTATGATTGAAAACCATCATATCCAAGATATTGAACATGTCATTAAGGACCAAGATATTGAGTTATCTTCATTTTCATTTCAACCAATCGCTTTAAAAGAAGGACTAGTGTTTGAAAGTTCAAAAGTTGTTTGGATTAGTACTAAGGAGCTCTTTAATACCACCCCTACATTAGGAAGATTTATCAATCGCTTTAAAGAAGCAGAAACGATTCAAACTATTGAAGAACTCAAAGATGGTGATTATGTTGTTCACCAACATCACGGGATTGGTATATATCGAGGCATTGTCACCAAAGATGTTTTTGGATACCACAAAGATTTTATCTATATAGAGTATCGTGATGAGAGTGTTCTCAATATCCCAATTGAACAATTCAGACTCATTCGTAAGTTCATTGCGATGGATGGCATTCGACCTAAGATTAACAAATTAGGATCTTCAGAATGGAAGAAAACCAAAGATAAAGTAAAACAAAACGTGAGTAATATAGCTGAGCATCTCATTGGGCTATATCAACTTAGAGAACAAAACATAGGTCATGCCTATTCACAAGATACTGAAGAACAAATCCTCTTTGAACAAGATTTTGAATTTGAACTTACAGAGGATCAAAAGCAAGCCGTCATTGATATTAAAAAAGATATGGAATTACCTAAACCGATGGATCGACTATTATGTGGTGATGTAGGGTTTGGTAAGACCGAAGTAGCAGCTATTGCGGCTTTTAAAGCCATTCAAGATCATAAACAAGTGGCATTCCTATGTCCAACCACAGTCTTGTCCTTTCAACACATGAAAACCTTTGTGAATCGCTTTAAAAACTTTGCGATTAATGTCAAAGTAGTGAATCGCTTTGTGAGTGCAAATGAAATCCAAAACATTCTTGATGATTTAAAACATCATCGCATTGATATTCTGATTGGCACTCATCGATTGTTATCTAAGGATGTTGAATTTAAAGACTTAGGATTACTAATTATTGATGAAGAACAACGTTTTGGTGTTGAGCATAAAGAAAGAATTAAACAGCTTAAACTAGGCGTTGATGTCTTATCTTTAAGTGCAACCCCAATCCCAAGAACATTACAGATGTCTTTAATTGGCATTCGTCAATTATCACAGCTTAATACCCCACCTAAAAATAGAATGCCGATTCAAACCTATGTCGTGAAGAAAAACATAGGACTGATCAAAGAAATCATTGATAAAGAATTATCTCGTCATGGTCAAGTATTCTACTTACATAATCAAGTTGAAACCATCTATTCAGTGGCATCTCGCCTTCAACAATTATGCCCTCAAGCTAGTTTTGCGGTAGCGCATGGTCAAATGGATAAAGACCATATTGAAGATGTTATGATTCGCTTTAATCGAAATGAAGTCAATGTGTTAGTATGTACCACCATCATTGAAACAGGCATTGATATTCCGAATGCGAACACGATGATTGTGGATCAAGCAGATCGTTTTGGGTTATCTCAACTGTATCAAATTCGGGGTCGAGTTGGCCGCAGTGATCGTTTAGCCTATACGTATTTAATGTATGAAGGACAAAAGAACCTTTCTGAGATTGCATCTAAGCGACTTCAAGCGATTAAAGAGTTCACTCAACTTGGAAGTGGATATAAGATTGCAATGAGAGATCTCACCATTCGTGGCGCTGGAGATCTTCTTGGGGACCAACAATCAGGATTTATTAATACCGTCGGGATGGATATGTATGTCGACTTACTAAAAGAAGCCATTGCGGAGCAAATGAATGAACCAATCAAAGAAGAAAGCAGTGTTTCTCACTTTGATGTGGCAGTGGATGCGTATATTCCTAAATCTTATGCAACACACGATGGTGAGAAGATTCATATTGTCCAGACATTACAATCGATCACTTCACTTCAAGCCTTATCAGAATATGAACATCAAATACAAGATCAATATGGACATTACCCAATTCATGTGGCCTATATGTTTGAGAAGAAGCGTTTAGAAATATTCTTAAATGATGATAGTGTGGATACGTTTAAAGAAAAGACAAATCATGTGGAAATCGCATTTGCCCCTTCTTTATCATCACATATTGATGGCGTTCAACTTTTCAAGCAAATCTTTGGATTAAACCCTGATATTAAACTTAGTTACATTAAAAACAAAATCACCCTCACCATTCCCAAACATGATGAATGGTTAAAAGAGATTATAGAAGCCATTAAAGTGGTTAAGGAGGTATCCCGTGCGCATTGATAAATTCTTAAAAATTAGTCGAGTACTAAAAAAGCGTAGTGTCGCAAAAAAACTTGCGGATTTTGATAAAGTGTCCATAAATGGAAAACTTGCGAAACCATCCACACTAGTAAATGTCGGGGATGTAGTGAATGTTACTTTTGGGGAGAAAGAACTCACGTTTAAAATCAAAATGATTCTCACTCATCCAAAAAAAGAAGACATTGATCATCTCATTGAAATCATGGATGCATCTTTAAGTATCAAGTAATTTAGTTTATAATGAGAGCGATATGAAAAAGACGAGTTCAAAACAATTCTACATTCAAATGATTATTAATATTGTTATGGCAGGGATGTTTATTGTCAGTATCTTCTTTTTCGTGGACGTAGCGCAAGAAATCATGGTGACGTATCAACTTCGCCAACAATTAGATCTCGTTAAAGTTCAATATCAAGCTGTTATTGATGAAAACGAAGCTTTAAAAGATCAAAAAGGCAAACTAACTGATCCTGAATACGTTAAGAATTATGCCCGTGCAGGATATATGTTGAGTAAAGAAGGAGAACAAATTTTCTTCTTGCCTCAACCTTCAAACAACGACTAAACAAGGCGAACCTTGTTTTTTAATGAAAAGGAGCAACTATGAGTCAAAGACCTTTAGTATTTGTGATTATGGATGGCGTGGGGATTACCCCAGAAACCTTTGGGAATGCGGTCGCCTCTGCTTACACCCCAACCCTCGATTACTTAATGAATAATCATCCAACCCTACTTATGAAAGCCCATGGAACGGCCGTTGGATTACCAAGTGATGACGATATGGGAAATTCAGAAGTTGGACATAACGCTTTAGGATGTGGCCAGATTTACTCTCAAGGCGCAAAACTTGTGAATGAATCGATTGAAGATGGATCAATTTTTGAGTCAGAAACTTGGAAAGAACTTGTGGAGTTTTCAAAAGACTCTACCATGCATCTTATTGGATTACTTTCAGATGGAAATGTCCACTCAAACATTCAACACACCTTAGCCTTAGTATCTCAAGCTAAGAAAGAAGGACTTAAACGAGTTCGTCTTCACACTTTACTTGATGGTCGTGATGTTCCTGCGAAAAGTGCACTCATTTATGTTGATAAGCTAGAAGCTCATTGTGCTTCTCTTAATGATGAAACCTTTGATGCTCGTATTGCAAGTGGTGGAGGACGTATGCTTGTCACCATGGATCGTTATGAAGCTGAATGGGGCATGGTTGAACTTGGATGGAAAACCCATGTTTTAGGTGAGGGACCAACCTTTACTAGTGCTACAGAAGCCATTGAATCCACTCGCGCAAAAAAAGATGTTTCAGACCAATACATTGAACCATTTGTGATTGTAGAAAATGGTGAACCTGTCGGACGTATTCTTGATCATGATGCTGTCATTCTTACCAACTTTAGAGGTGATCGTGCTTTAGAAATCTCACGTGCTTTTGAAGAAGTGAACTTCACAAAATTTGATCGCAAGTTTGTTCCTAAGGTCATGTATGCAGGGATGTTACAGTATGATGGCGACTTAAAAATCCCAAATAAATATTTAGTTAACCCACCACGCATTAAAAACACCTTAACAGAGCATTTACTTCCTCATGGTATTCGTATGTATGCCATCTCAGAAACGCAAAAATATGGTCATGTAACATACTTCTGGAATGGTAATAAATCTGGAAAATTCTCAGATGAGTTAGAAACATTTGTGGAGATTAAATCTGATTTAGTTCCATTTGATGAGAGACCATGGATGAAATCTGCAGAAACAACGGATTTAATCATCGAAGCCTTAAAATCAGGACAATATGATTTCTTACGTATTAACTATCCTAATGGGGATATGGTGGGTCATACGGGATCATTCTTATCCACTCAAATCTCAGTTGAAGCAGTGGATTTAGGATTAGAACGCTTAAAGAAAGCTGTTGATGAGGTGAATGGAATCTTGGTGGTGGTCGCGGATCATGGGAATGCTGATGAAATGTATGAACCAAGTAAAGATAAGAGTGTTATGAAAGCTAAAACAGCACACACATTAAATCCTGTCCCATTTATTGTGTATGGAGCAGATGTTGTGTTAAAAGAAGGTAAGTTTGGGTTAGCCAATGTAGCTTCTTCATTATCTCAACTCTTAGGCATAGAGCCTAATCCAGTGTGGGAAGAAAGTATGATTGAATCAATTAAATAAATGAAACAGGTAAGCTGATGTGAGCTTACCTGTTTTTAAATCATGAGTAAGAAAATTATGTTATGCACTTTCTATTTTTTTCATGCGAATAAACAAGAATAATGATATGAATCCATTCACACTCATCGCAAATAATAGATGAAATGATTGGAGCACAATGGCATAAATATTAGCATAATTAGTTAACCTATGTAATGTATCAACAAACCAAGCACTGTACAATAAATGAGGGAGAATGGATAATAACCACACATTCACAAGCATAAACTTAAATATCCAGTGTTTTTCAAACTTCAATGTATCATGAATGATCATGAATAATGCAACCCCGATAAGCTGAATAACAAATCCAGGAATAGCCTTGTTGGTTCTCCAGAAAATATACAAAGATCCATCTGCCATTGCTCCAATTGAAATTAATAGGCCAATGAAAACTAAGAGTGTGGACACAATAAATAAGTTTCTTGGTGTTAAAAACAAGGATCGAACTGATGGTGATGAAGTAGTCATATAGTTCTCATTATCATCCTTAAGCAAATAATCAGTGGATACTGAGAAAATATTACTCATTAAGACAATCTTATCAATATCTGGACTTGCTAGATCATTTTCCCATTTTGATAATGCTTGACGTGAGACTTGGAGTAAATCTGCTAATTCATCTTGGGTTAGTTGTGCTTTCTTTCTTAGTGCTTGTATTTTGCAACCTAAAGTCATTTTAATACTTCTCCTTAACTAGGTCTATCTTACCTCATATCTTGGTTGCGTTCTACCAACCTTCCTTTGAATTTGCGCAACTGGTGGTTGCATTTTGAAAAAACATGAGGGAAACAGTTGAAAAATGAAGGATTTTGAACAATTTTCCATCATAAATACTTAAAATGGTTAGAAAATTGTTAGTTTATGAAATTATGACAATTATTAAACCTCTTGCTATCTAATACTTAGATAAATATTAAAATTTAATAATTATGTGATTTTAAAAGTCATTATCATGTATAATGTTTTGAAATGAGGTGTTTTTATGTTAGTCATTCAATCGTTATCAAAAGCTTATGCAAGTGGGAAACAAGTTTTTCCTGTCCTTAAGAATGTGAATGTCAGTATTCACGAGAAGGATTTCGTGATGATTATGGGTGAAAGCGGAAGTGGAAAGTCCACATTTCTAAACTGTATTTCAACACTAGATAGACCTACATCAGGTCAAGTGCTCTTTAAAAATGAAGATATCACCAAAGCCACAAACCAAAGAATTCAAAGATTTAGAAATCATGACGTCTCTTTTGTATTCCAAGAAAATATTATGATAGATACCTTAACTATGATTGAGAATGTTATGATGGCTTCTTTAGAACATTCAATTGATGTACGAACACGTGCCCATGAACTGATGGTGTCCATGCGTGTAGATCATGTAAGTGATAAGTTTCCTACTCAAGTCTCTACAGGTGAAAGACAACGATGTGCAATAGCGAGAGCACTCATGAATAAACCAGCCATTCTTTTTGCGGATGAACCCACAGCGGCCCTAAATCCACAGTTTGCGAAGGAAGTTATGGATATTTTCACATCCTTAAATGCACAAGGACAAACCATTGTGATGGTGACGCATTCGCTTAAAATCGCTTCTTATGGCAATCGCTTCCTTTTACTTCAAGATGGAACATTTAGTGTTGATGAATGCTTATCTGGAACTCAAAAAGAAAAACAAGCACGTTTACTAGAGCTTGCGAAAGATATCCTATGATGATGTTTAAAGCTTTTATGCGCAAACAAGGGACCTTAATTAGTATGGTCTCCATGATGATGGTGATGCTTTTACTAAGTACGCAGGTTTTAATGACGTATCAATTTAAGCATGAAACATTAAGCCAACGAGTTGTTAATACGAATAGCCCACAAGTGATGATTCATGTGCATAATCAGTTCTATTTTCGCTTTCTTGAGCAAGCCATTGAACAATACAATGCTCAAGTAGAATTTGATCATCAAAGAGTTTCATTTGAACAAACCACTGTATTCAATACGTCTATGAATAACTTCAAGTTACTCTTTGAAGTGATTACTCCAACGCTCATTCAATCACTTCCGCTTGTGGAAGGACAACCACTTAGTGAACTTAAAGCTGATGAAGCAGCGATTATGCCAAGTTATGCGAGTGAACTAAGAAAAAAAGGGATTGACCCACTTAATCACACGCTTTCCTTAGAAACAAGTAGTGGTACTAAGTACTTTAAAATTGTGTCTATTGTGGATTATCCAAACTATAATGATCCATATATTCAAGATAACGGATTAAAATCAATTCCTCTTTTTGATTTCCCTTATCCAAGTGCCGCTTTAATCTTAGAAGATCAAGTTAAAGAACTTATTAGTCCTACAGAACCGGAAGAAATCTTAGGTCATCGTGATCCTCGAGTGGGCAGTTTCTCAGGATTCTCACAGGCAGTACATTTACGATTTGAAACATATTCCCTTGAGAATGAGCGCATTCTCATGAACTTCATGTATCGTAGTCTAGGGTATATTCCAGAAGCAATCACGTTCTACCCTATTTATGAGTATTCCGACTATCTGTCAACTAGTGAACAACTTTATTCTATGATTACACGCTATGGTCTAGTCGGGCTTTCACTGCTTAGTGCATTAGGACTTGTTGTATTACTTCGCCAACAGTTCCTACAGAACATCAAATCCTTGGGCCTTCTTATTACTTTAGGACATTCATATCTTAAGGTAAGTTTTATTCTCATCTCACGCTTTATCTTTGCATGGGGATTAGGCCTTATTTTGTGGTTAGGACTCAATGTTGCGATCTTACCCCTACTACAAACAAATCAAGAACTATCCAAGATTCTTGATCAAACCTCCCTCATTCTCACTGTGAGTGGGGGTGTCGTTTCAGTGATATTCTTACTCTGGATGAGTATTAGTGGATACTTAAGTGTACGTTCACTAAACTATGCGCATTCCTCCTTAAAACATCAACGTAAGAATACCATTTCAATATTTCCTATTAAGAAACATTGGAAAATTAATGTTGCGATAAAAGGACTTGCATCGCGCTTAAGTTTCACCAGCTTAATGATTCTTATGACAGGACTCATTCTTTCAAGTGCAACCTCATTTGCACTCATCTCTCATCAAGTCTCTAACATCTACAACAAAGACACTCTAGGCATAAAGTTCGACTACATTGTCTTAGATGCCCCATTTAAACATTATGAGATTACTAGTGACATTGCCAAGTCGCAAGTTTGGGTTCAGAAGTTTTCGAATTATTTATTCGTGGATGTCCATTACTCAAAAAACTACTTTAACTACTATAAATCTTCAGTTCTGTTCTTTATGGCTCATATGGAAGGATATGTGACGCCTATTGGAGGTGAACTTCCTGAGGATTTACGAACTTCTTTTAGAGAATGGAAATATGATATCCGTGAAACCATGGCCTCACGCAAACAAATGGAGAAAACAGATAGTTTCATCTATTCTGTTGAGAACGTTCAAAAGTATAAGTCTGCTGAGCGAGGATACTTATTCTTATCAGCCATTAATCCATCGCAAAGTAATCGTGAAACCGCAGCACAAATTAAAGGCACAATGAATACCCTCATTGATCAAGGATGGATTGCCTATGTGTATCGAGATCAACTCATGGTTGAAGTGGCAGTTCCCTACTTAGAAATGTATTTATTCAATTTAAAAGAAGGTGTCAATGCAAGTGAAGCCGAAGCACTTATGCGCCAAAACAATATTCAGTTCATGGCTTTTGATGAGATTACTACAATTCTCAATGAAGTCAATCAAGAAACTCAAAGACAAACATTTAGTTTTATCTTCATGGCGATAAGTTTACTTATTGGGTTACTCATCGTGGTCCTAGGTGTTTACTTCAAAACCATGACCCTAGAACAAGCTTCAAATGATCATTTACTTCACCAATTAGGGTTAAAACAATCTACACTCAAACAAATCAAGGTTACTCAAGTTGGATTTGTATTAGGATCAGGTGCTCTGATCTCAAGTCTAGTACTTCCATTCTTATTTGGAAGGATGCATGATGATATGCTACAAGCCTATGGTCTTTATACGACTCTTCCAGTACCTTCTTGGATGCTTTTAAGTCTTATCACCTTAACCCTCATTACACTGCTTACCTTTACATTCCTTTATCAAATCCACAAATCAATTCAAGACTAAGTGAAACAAAAGTTTCACTTTTTCTTTGAAATGATTGAGATAAATGGGGAGAGTGGTATAATACAATTGTATACAGTATACAAAATCAATAAGGAATGCATGTATGCAAAAGATAACCCAGATTCCAGCACGAATTAAAATAGCCCATGAAATTAAAGCTGCGATCCTAAGTGGACAACTTGCGCCACTTACTGAACTTGTTCAGGAAAAACTGGCTGAAATGCTTGGTGTTTCACGTACCCCAGTGAGAGAAGCTTTTCAACTACTAGAAAAAGATGGTTTTATTGACTTAGTGAATAGTAAAAAGGCGATTGTCCGTCGTTTTGATGCCAGTGATGTTGCGGAACATTATGACTTAAGAGCACTTCTAGAAGGGCAAGTGGCTTTTAAAGCAACTCAAAATCATATGAATACTACGATATTAGAAGAACTACTTTTAGAAATGGATCAACTTGCAGGGACTTCAGAGTTCATTGAAAAGAATCAAGCTTTTCATCAAGCAATTTGGGAAGCGTCACAATGCATTAAACATGTTGAGTTTATCCATCATTTATGGAATCGCATTCCCGCAGAATTTGTCAGCATTTCAAAGTCAGCTCAACTTCAAGCCAATCAAGAACATAAAGCCATTGTGCAAGCGATCAAAAATCATGATGAAGTTCAAGCCAATGAAATGATGCAAAGGCATATCCTCAGAACTAAACAAGACTACCTAAAACGATTGGAACAAACCAAGCCGTTTTAGGTTTTTTTAAACCTCAAATAACTCTAAACCTATGAATAAACCCCACTTTCCCCACCTTCAAGATAAAGAAAACCTTGTTTTAAGAAAACAAGAGCTTTATACCATGTACCAAAGCCCAGTGCTTAGTATTCAAGCCAATGATCCTAGTGAAAGTAAACTAAGTGGCTGGAATGCATGGATTAATCATACATTTGAAACAGTAGTGACTTCTAAATATCCTATCTTATATAAGGAAAGAAACTTCAATCATCTTGGAATGATGACTCACCTTGTGATTCAAGAAGATCCAATTAAATTAAAGAAGTTCTGTATCGAACTAGAATCAACGCACTCATGTGGTCGAGCAGTAGATTTAGATGTATTTGTGAAAGATAGAAACATTTCTAGACATGATCTTGATATTGATGAGCGAAAATGTTTTGTCTGTGATGAAGTGGCGAGAGTGTGTATTAGAAATCAAACTCATTCAAAGAATGAAGTCATCTCATCCTTTCAAAACCTCATCTTAGATTCACTACAGAGTAAAGAAGATGTCATTCGCTTTGCCTTACTGAGTGAATGCATGCTTCCGATTAAGTTTGGCTTAGTGACTCCACTTTCAAATGGAGTGCATCATGACATGGATATCCATACGTTTCTTCAAAGCATTGACGCGATTGTTCCTTACTTTAAAGAAGTTGAACTCATTCATCTTAACCAAAGCCTAGAAGATGTCTTCGCCAAGTTACGCGAACTTGGTAAAAGGATAGAGACTGCTATGTTTGAAGCTACAGGTGGTATTAATACTCATAAAGGTGCCATCTTTCTCTTCTTAATGATTCTCATGGCAAAGCGTTATCCTCAACCTCTTCATGAAGCCTTAACTGCCTTAGCTCAATCCTTAATTCGAGACTTTGAAGCCATAAATCCTGAACACCCTCAAAGTGAAGGAGAAAAACAATACCTTCTCTATCGCACCCAAGGGATTAAAGGATTTGTGCTTGCAGGGGGAGAGCCATTAATAAGTCAAACCTTAGAGTATGTCCAATCCAAACCCGATTCACTCCATCATCAAGTGAACACACTATTGAAAATTATGAGTCAATGTGAAGACTCTACCATCATTAAAAAAGTAGGGCTTCAAGGACTCAAAGACTTTCAACATCAAGCTTATCTTGCCTTTGAAAATCCGAAAGTTTGGCCAGAATTTGAAGCATATAGTATGCATCATCACACCAGTGCAGGGGGATCAGCGGATATCTTTGCGATAATCATCTACTTAAAACTCTCCCATGAAAGGAATCTATATGAACATTACTAAAACCTCAGCAGCAGGAACCTTAGAATCCAATGATGTTTTAATCACACTTCGTCCCAATCCTGAATTAGGAATTGAGATTAATCTTAAAAGTGTCGTCTTAAAACAGTTTGGGAAGCAAATTAAAGCAGTTATTCTTCAAACATTAGAAACTCATAATATCACATCATGCATTGTGGATTGTGAAGATAAAGGGGCCCTTGATTATGTGATTGTAGCACGCTTAGAAAGTGCAATAGGTCGACAAACATGAACACATCTTATTTATTTATTCCGGCATCAAATGCTGGGATGATCTTATCCAGTATGGTCCTTGAAGCAGATGCCATCATCTTTGATTTAGAAGATGGGGTTGCTTACTCTTCAAAAGATGCCGCAAGATCACTACTCAAACATGCTTTAGACACCTTAGATTTTCTTGAGAAAGACATCTATGTTCGCATTAATCAAGTGAATACTCCATTCTTTCTAGAAGATGTGCTTGTGGCTCAACATCCCAAAGTCAATGGAATAGTCCTTCCTAAGGCTGATTTGGAATCATTGAAGGTTCTACTAGATCACTTAGAACATCCTAAAGCCATTATTCTACTTATTGAAAGTGCCTTAGGTGTCATCCAACTTCCTTCATTATGTCAAATGACACCATTAGTCAAAGGATTACTCCTTGGGGGAGAAGATTTAAGTGTGGATTGTGGTGTTGAAAGAACCCAAGAGGGACATGAAATTGATTATGCTCGAAAAAGTTTGGTGATGCATGCGAAGGCTTTTAAGTTAAGTGCCATTGATACCCCATATGTACAGATTGAGAATCATCAAGGACTTATTGAAGAAACAAAGTATGCTCGCTCATTAGGATATGACGCTAAGGTGGCAATTAATCCAAGACAAGTATCCTATATTCATCAAGCCTTCGCAGTGGATTCTCATAAACTTGAAGAGGCGAAGAAGATTGTGGAAGCCTTTGAACACAACAAATCTCAAGGAATGGGTGTCTTTAATCTTGATGGCAAGATGATTGATGAACCAGTCTATCGACAAGCACTTCAATTAATTCAGCGTACACAAGGAAGGGGGAAGAAACAATGAAAAACAGTTTAGGACGAGAAGTTCCTTTTAATCCATTTATGGGCGTCCATCCTCTAGAACCTCAAGTTTATCCAGTCACAAAAAAGAATTTGTCTCAAAACAAACTTAGAAGAAACCTTGAGGAAGCCTTGGATGAACTACCTCTACATGATGGGATGACCCTCTCATTTCATCATCATTTACGAAATGGTGATGAAATAATGAATCTTGTGATGGGAGCGATTGCGAAAAGAGGATTTAAGGATATTACCCTAGTTGCCTCTTCAATCTTTGAAGTGCATGCGCCTCTTGTAAAGTTAATTCAAGATAAAGTCATTACAAAAATCATTACGGCATATGTTTCAGGAGCAGTTGCGCATGCGATAAGTGAAGGATATTGTGATCAGCCATGTCTTATTCATTCTCATGGATATCGTGCCTATATGATCGCATCGAAGAAAGTAAACATTGATATCGCCTTCATTGGGGTTCCATGTTCAACAGATCAAGGTGATGGAGGTGGAACTGAAGGTCCTTCTGCCTGTGGAAGTTTAGGGTATGCGGTTGCGGATGCAATGTATGCCAATAAGGTCGTGGTTCTCACAGATTACCTTCATGAACCCAAACATAGTCAAATCAAAAAAGAGTGGGTGGATATGGTGGTCATGGTGGATCGCCTTGGAGATCCTCAAGGCATAGTAAGTGGTACAACTACCATCACGAAAGATCCAGTAGGATTGAGTATTGCGAAGATGACACTTCAACTCATGGAAGCCACAGGATTATTAAAAGAAGGATTTAGTTTTCAAACCGGTGCGGGAGGTATATCCTTAGCCCTTGCGAAAGAAGTGTTTGATTATTGTGAACAACAACAAGTTCAAGGTAGTTTCATAAGTGGAGGCATTACAGGGTATCAAGTTGACTTACTGAATGCGAATCACTTTAAATCCATTAAAGATGTCCAATGCTTTGATTTAAAAGCTGTGAAATCAATGCATCATCATCCAAATCATCATATGATATCCGCTGATGATTATGCAGGACCTACGAATCCTCATAATATTGCGAATCAGTTAGATATCGTGGTTCTAGGAGCTACTGAAATCGATCTCGACTATAACGTGAATGTCACAACGGGATCAGATGGAGTGCTTTTAGGAGGTAGTGGAGGTCACTGTGATACAGCTGCTGGGGCGAAATTCACAATTATTGTTTCCAAACTTGTGAGTTCTAGACTCAGTGTTGTAGTGGATAAGGTCATGACCATTACCACCCCTCATGAAAGCATTGATGCCTTAGTCACAGATCGCGGGATAGCTATCCACCCTCGTCATCAAGCATTAATTGAGTCATTAAAAGAGAAGTCAAATCTACCAATCAAGAGGATTGAAGAACTCTATGATATCGCGATAAAACTCACAGGGAAACCAGAACCAGTACAGTTTGAAGATAAAATAGTGGCCTACAGTGTCTATCGTGATGGCACCATTCTGGATGTGATTAAGAAGGCGGTGAGTGACTCATCAGTGTGATATTTCACAATTCTTTCACAACACATTGACATGACTATGGAATCGTTTTAAGATGATATTGAATAATGTAAGCGTTATCAAAAGGAAGGAACTCATGAAATCATGAGGATCAAGGGAGTATGAGTCATACGATCGTATTAGGTGTTATTGGGGCGGATGTGCATGCGGTAGGGAATAAAATATTACATTATGCCTACACCCAAGCCGGCTTTTTTGTGGTTAATCTTGGGGTGATGGTATCTCAAGAAGAATTTGTGCAAGCAGCTATTGAATCTGGCGCAAAAGCTATCGTGGTATCGTCATTGTATGGCCATGGTGAGATTGATTGTCGTGGACTCAGAGAGAAATGTATTGAAGCAGGACTTGAAGATATTAAGCTTTATGCAGGGGGAAATTTAGTGGTAGGGAAGACGGATTTCAAAGAAGTTGAAGAAAAATTCTTAGCGATGGGATTTGATCGGGTGTATCCTCCTGGAACCGATCCTAAAACGAGTGTTGATGACATTAACAAGGACCTAAACTCATAATGCAACCCGTACTATGTATTGATTTTGGATCAACCTATACTAAAGTGGTGGGGATAGATATTGATGAACCCAAGATTTTAGGGCGCACCCAATCTTTTACCACGGTTAAAGAAGATATCAATATCGGATTAGAAAAAGCGATAGAGAAGCTTTATAAAATAACCGGAATCCAAGAGTGGCCAGTAAGACTGGCTTGTTCAAGTGCGGCCGGTGGTCTAAAGATGATTGCGATTGGATTAGTCCCTCAATTAACTATGGAAGCGGCTAAGCGTGCTGCACTAAGTGCAGGGGCCAAGATTTTAAAAACATATTCATATGAACTCAATGAAACAGAATTAGATGAAATAGCGAAACTTAAACCTGATATTATTCTTTTCACCGGTGGAATTGATGGGGGCAATCAGAAAGTTGTGCTTCATAATGCCCATCAACTCACGAAATGTAAAATACGTTGTCCGTTAGTCTATGCCGGCAACAAAGCGGTACGAGATGAAGTGAGTAAGATATTAAAATCAAGTGATTGGAAAGTGCATGTGGCGGATAATGTCATGCCGGTGCTAAATGAACTTCGCATTGATTCAGCGCGTGCACTTATAAGAGATATCTTCTTAGAACATATCGTTGTTGCGAAGGGATTAAGTAAAGTCCAAAGTACCATTGATAATATCTTGATGCCGACCCCTTCTGCGGTTTTACTTGCAGCCGAATTATTAGCCTATGGTCATATTGGCGCAAAAGGGATTGGAGAACTCATTATTGTGGATGTGGGGGGCGCAACGACTGATGTTCATAGTGTGGCGGAAGGTCATCCAACACAATCCAATGTTTTAATGAAAGGTTTATCAGACTTAAAAATTAAAAGAACTGTGGAAGGAGATCTTGGCGCTCGATATAGCTTACCTTCATTAGTTGAAGTCGTTGGCATTGAAGGCATTGCGGCCACGATACCAACCAGTGTTGAAGTCGTGCATCAAATCCTTAAAGATTTAGAAGCTCATCCGGAAAGTTTTGTGAATGAGCCTGGTTTATTAAAAACTTTAGATGATGTGGCGGCTGAGATTGCGGTCAAAGAAAGTGTAACGCGTCATGCGGGAACCTTAGAAGTGCATTACACTCCTTTTGGTACGGTTTACCAACAAACCGGCAAAGATTTATCCCATGTTTCTCATGTGATAGGGACTGGGGGTCCCCTCATTTATCATCACAATATTCGCTCTGCATTAAAAGCAGCCCAATTTGATCCTAAAAATCCGTTTAGCTTAAAACCTACCGCACCTAATTACTATATTGATAAACAGTATATTTTGGCTGCGATGGGATTATTATCCATCAAGTATCCAAAACAAGCATTGGCGCTTATGAAATCCGCCATCATCGAGGTTTAAATGAACATTAAGAATAAAAAAATTGAATTAAGTGAATTCATGGAGATGCGCAAACAAGTGCTTCTAGATTGGCCAACGGGAAAAGAAGTGAATTTAGAAGAAGCTTTCGCATTTCAAAAAAGTCTACCTCAAAATCTTTCATTCTCTTCTTTACTAAGTGATGCAAAGAAAAATAAATACATCTTAATCCAACCTCGTGCTGGAGTTGCGGCTTTAGATAAGCACATTGAATTACTTCAATACTTACAAGATGTAGGAACAGCCGATGGCTTGCCTTCCACCATTGATAGTTATACCCGTCATAAGAAATTCCAAGAAGCCCAACAAGGACTTGAAGAAAGTATTGTGGAAGGACGCTCATTACTTAATGGATTTCCTGCGGTGAATCATGGGGTCAGTGGATGTCGCCGAGTGGTACAATCATTAAAAGTTCCTGTTCAAGTTCGTCATGGTACACCAGATGCCCGCTTACTTGCGGAAATCACCTTAGCAGGAGGGTTCACTTCTTTTGAAGGAGGAGGAATATCCTATAATATTCCTTACTCCAAAAACATCAGTTTAGAGCAAACCATTAAAGATTGGATGTATGTGGATCGCTTAGTGGGGTTATATGAAGAACAAGGAATCTCCATTAATCGTGAACCTTTTGGACCTCTCACAGGAACCTTAGTGCCTCCTAGTATTTCTCATGCGGTGGCGATTGTCGAAAGTTTACTTGCGGCTGAACAAGGAGTTAAAGATATAACCGTGGGTTATGGTCAATGTGGAAATCTAATTCAAGATGTCGCCGCAATTCGTACCTTAGAAAACTTAACTGAGTCATACTTAAAAGAACATGGTTACAACGACATGAAGATTACCACTGTGATGCATCAATGGATGGGTGGATTTCCACAAGATGAAGCGAAAGCGTATGGAGTCATCTCTTGGGGTGCAGCAACAGCTGCTTTTGCGGGAGCGACTAAAGTTATTGTGAAGTCTCCTCATGAAGCCATGGGCATTCCAACGATGGCCGCAAATGCGCAAGGACTCATGACGACGAAGCAGATTGTGAGTATGTTGAAGGATCAAAGAATGCCATTAACCCAAGAACTTCAAGCTGAAATGAAAATTATTGAGCTTGAAACACGCGCGATTGTGGATAAGCTTTTTGAATTAGGAGAAGGCGATATTGCGCTAGGGACCATTCGCGGATTTGAAGCAGGGGTCATTGATATTCCATTTGCGCCAAGTAAATATAATAAAGGCATGATTTTACCTGCTCGTGATAATGTAGGGGCAATTCGTTTCTTAGAAGTTGGGAATTTGCCATTTAGTGATGAGATTAAAGCATTTCATGCGCAGAAACTGCGTGAACGAGCTGAATATGAGCGTCGTCAAGTAGACTTTCAAATGGTCATTGATGATGTGTATGCGATTGGTAAAGGAAAACTGATTGGACGTCCAAGTAAAGGGGAACAAGAATGAAGATTGTTGACATCTTAACTTCACCAGGAAAAACAGGATTTTTCTTTGATGATCAAAAAGCGATTAAGACTAATGCGGTGGCTGATGGACAAACTTATGTAGGGACACCGGTTACCCCAGGATTTAGTAGTGTGCGCGTAGCGGGAGAATCCATTAGTGTGATGCTAGTATTAGAGGACCAACAAATTGCTTTTGGGGATTGTGCTGCGGTTCAGTATTCAGGAGCAGGTGGACGAGATCCTTTATTTATTGCGCAAGATTATATGGAAGTCATTGAAGAAGTGGTAAAACCTATCTTACTTCATCAAGAACTCGATAGTTTTACGCGCTTAGCTAAACTTATTGATTCCACCATTAATCCAAAGACACAAAAACCACTTCATACTGCACTGCGTTATGGTTTAAGCCAAGCGATTCTTGATGGGGTCGCTAAGGCGAACCATACCTTTATGGCGGATATTATTGCGAAAGAATATCACACAGAAGTGAGTGATGATCCCATTGCGATCTTTATGCAATCTGGAGATGATCGATATAATAATGTGGATAAAATGATTATTAAACAAGCGGATGTACTCCCACACGCTTTAATTAATCATGTGCCTACTAAGTTAGGGTATCAAGGAGAACTTCTTCTTGATTATATTACGTGGTTATCGAAGCGTATCCTTGATAAACGCTTAGATGAGTCCTATAATCCAACCTTACATATCGATTTGTATGGGACTTTAGGAATTATCTTTGAGAATGATTTTGATAAGATTGTCGACTATATGATGGTGTGTGTTGATCGCGCTAAACCTTTCGCCTTAAACTTAGAAGGCCCAGTGGATATGGGAGAGCGTGAAGCTCAAATTGAAGCTTTAGCAACACTACGACGCATGGTGGATGAGCGAGGGATTGAGGTAAAGATTGTTGCGGATGAATGGTGCAATACCTTAGAAGATATTAAGTTATTTGTGGATAAGAAAGCTGGACATATGGTGCAGATCAAAACTCCTGATTTAGGAAGTATCCACAACACCATTGAAGCAGTTTTATATTGTCAGGGAAGTGATGTCTTAGCATATCAAGGGGGCACATGTAATGAGACTGATCGCTCTGCGCAAGTCTGTGCGCATGTGGCGATGGCCACTCATCCAATTCAAATGCTTGCGAAACCAGGCATGGGAGTGGATGAAGGGTTTATGATTGTGACTAATGAAATGAATCGACTTCGAGCATTACATCAGTATCAAATAAGACGAAAGGGACATTGATTGTACCTTTCTTTAATCCTATTTTTTCTTTTTAAAGTAGTTAACCTTAATCCATTTAAAGTTTAATGCGACATGAGTGAACCCAGCTAAGGTAAAGATGGTTCCTGCAATAGGATGGATTGCTCTAAACTGTGAGTAAGGAATTGCTCCTTGGGTTACAAATTGAATAATTCCAGGAATAGAAACCATAAAGAAACTTAATGCGAGAACAACGTTTACAATTTTTAATGCTTGAAGTCGTGTCATAACTTTCTCCTTTTTGTATATTATAGTGGACTTAAGTCCAACTTCATATTCCTTTGACTGTGCAAACCTTAAGAATCATGTAAGCACTCTTGGCGTCTTCAATTTCTCCGTTAAGAACAAGTTCTTTAAGTTTTACTAAAGGAAGTTTCTTAACTTCTAAATGTTCTCCTGGATCTAGGTTTTGTTTGATAAAGGTAAGGTCGGTGGCCATAAAACATGAAATCTTCTCTGAGTTGTAAGCGGGAGTAGGATAAATGTCTCCTAAAAAAGTAAATGAAGTAGAATAATACCCAGTTTCTTCTAATAGTTCTCGCTGAGCACAGATGAGTGGATCTTCTTGTTTTCCAAGTTTTCCAGCGGGAAGTTCAATCATGAATTTTTGTGCTCCATAGCGGTATTGTTCCACTACTAATACATCGTGATGTTCATCAAGTGCGCATATACATACACCCCCAGAATGTTCGATATATTCACGTTGGGCTGCTTCTCCTTCGATATCCACATGATTCGCATAGACATTAAGGATTCGACCTTGGTAAACCTTGTTGGTTTGGATGGTTTTTTCTATTTTTTTCATAGGTTGATTATACCATTAAACTCGTATTTGGTGCTTAAAGGAAGTCAGGGTGTGTGGTATAATACTTTGAGGAGAACTCTATGAAAAAAACTGGATTCATTACATTTGAAGGTCCAGATGGTAGTGGTAAAACCACCATTTCACGTAAAGTGGTGGAAGCTCTCATGCATGAAGGATACGATGTGGTTTACACACGTGAACCTGGCGGTATTGAGATTGCGGAAGAAATCCGAAATGTCATCTTAGATCCAAAGAATACCAAGATGGATGTGCGTACAGAAGCTTTGCTTTATGCGGCTTCACGACGACAACATCTTGTTGAGAAAATACTACCTGCCTTAGAAGCACAAAAGCTTGTTATTTGTGATCGTTTTGTGGATTCCTCCTTAGCTTATCAAGGCATTGGACGTGGCATTGGACTTGATGAAGTTTTTCAAATCAATCAATTTGCGATTGATCATCATATGCCTGAGTTAACACTATATCTAGACGTGAATGCGCAAACAGGGCTTTCACGAATTACATCCCGTAAGTTTAAAGATCGCTTAGATCGTGAAGATGTATCATTTCATCGTGATGTGGTGAAAGGATATGAGGAAGTTGTGGAACGTTTTAAAGATCGTATCGTTAAGATCGATGCGAATCGCTCTATTGAAGCGATTGTGAACGATGCTTTAAAGATTATTCATGAGAGGGTTTTAGATTAACTATGGCTAAGAAGAGAAAAGCTACAACCCAAGAAGTTGCTATCGCATCACCATTGGTGCCGCTTTTCACATCTTCAGACCTTCAAAAAGTACAACCTGTAGTGTATCAAGTACTCAAGAATAGTTTTGAGCGAGATAAAGTGAATCACGCATATTTGCTTACGGGCAGTGATCACACTCAACTCATGCAAATCGCAATTCTCATGGCGCAAAGTTTAGTATGTGAACACCCTGATATTCTTGCGTGTTCATACTGTGATTCATGTCAGCGGGTAGTAAAAAATCTTTACAGTGATGGTGTGATTATTAATAGTTTTCCATCTTCAATTAAAAAAGAGGAAATCCTTCAGCTTCAAAGCGATCTAGCAAACACCGCCCTCGAACAAGCGCAAAAGAAATATGCGATTATTCATCATATTGAACATAGTTCAGCCGAAGCGGCGAACTCATTATTAAAGTTCATTGAAGAACCACAGTCTTCATCACTCACAATTATCTTAACTACCACCGATGAAAACTCGGTTTTACCAACGATTCGCTCACGCTCTCAAAGCATTCGCTGTAATCCAGTCTTAAATCCACTTCGTATGGAAGATTTTGAGCTTGATGAATCCTTAGATGAAATGAGTTGGTATGCCTATGAAGCATGTGCTCTTACCCCATTAGATTTAGAACAACTTCTTAAAAAAGAAAGTTTCCCTTTAACCATTGATTCCTTTAAAAAAGGATTAGAAATGATTAATAAGCGCTATCCATTTGCGGTCTTTGGACAAAAGCAAATGTTTAATCTTAAAGAAAGTGCTTCAAAAGAAATCGTATCGGATACATGGTCCATCTTTTCACGATTATTTAAAGATGTGGCCGCTCATCAAGCTCCTTTAGGGGTTAAGATGAGCCCAAAACAAGGTTTAGATGGTCTCATCTTAACCCAACAGTGCCAACAAAACTTAGCCACCAATGCGAATTTAAACCTTTGTGTTGATCAGTGGTTAATTGAACTGGAAAATTTAATGAAGGAGGAGAGCGTATGAAAAGCTTTATTGCCCGTACACTCTACAACCAACGAGTCGAGAGTGTGCTTGTGCATGATGATGAGGATCTTCAACTCAATGAATCCATTATCATTCAAACACATAAAGGACTTGAACTGGCCAAAGTCAAATCGATTCCTCAACTATGTGAAGAAGAGGGAGAGAATTTTTATGTTAGAAAAGCAGTGCAGGAAGACTTTGATGCATATGGTGAAGTGTCACTTTTAAATAAAAAAGTCAGACCTCAAGTTGTACGAATTATTGCCCAACATCGTTTAGCCATGAATATTGTGAGTACAGAATATTCACTGGATCAATCTAAATTATGCATTACCTATGTCAGTGATGATCGCGTTGATTTTCGTGAACTTTTAAAAGACTTATCGTCCACAATTAAAACGCGAATTGAACTGCGACAAGTTGGCGCACGAGATAAAGCTAAAGTTGTGGGGGGAATTGGAACATGTGGACAGGAAACATGTTGTTCAAGGTATAAGACAAAGTTTGATGTGATCTCCATCAATATGGCTAAAAACCAAGGATTATCATTAAACACGCAAAAACTATCGGGTCAATGTGGCAAACTCATGTGCTGTCTGAAGTGTGAGGACGAACAATACAAAGAATATAAAGAGTTGTTCCCTAAACAAAACTCCATCATTAACTACAAAGGCCAACCTTATAAAGTGGTAGGACTGAATGTCATTCAAAAGGTAATTAAACTCGATAATCGTAGTGAAGTGTTATTTGTCACATTGGATGATATTGAAACCCATGGAGGACCTGCTTCATGAACCGACAAAAATCATTTGAAAGTGAACATCCTAAGTTATATATTGTCGCCACCCCTATTGGAAATCTATCTGAGATGACTCCACGAGCCATTGAAATCCTTAATGAAGTGGATGTCATTGCCTGTGAAGATACACGTCATAGTGCAAAACTATTAAAACACTTCAATATTAAGACTAAACTTATTTCACACCAAAAATTTAATGAAAGTGAAAGTGTTAAAGGCATTCTTATGCTTTTACACCAAGGCCATCATGTTGCGCTTATTAGTGATGCAGGCTATCCACTCATTTCAGATCCAGGTCATGAACTTGTGAATGCAGTCATTCATCATGGATACAATGTCATTCCCGTATCAGGAAGTAGTGCCTTACTTAATGCGTTAGTTGCATCAGGATTAGTGACCCAACCATTTTATTTCCATGGGTTTCTTCCTAATCAAGCGAAAGAGCTTATTGGAGTGCTTACTCGAGTTAGACACTATCAAGCAACGCTCATTTTCTATGAATCACCTCATCGTATCGCAAAGACATTAAAGCATTGCCTCGAGTATTTAGGTGATCGTAAAGCTGTCTTAGTCAGAGAACTCACTAAGATGCATGAAGAATTCCTTCGGGGAACATTATCTGAGCTTTGTGAAGAGGCTCAAAATCTTAAGGGAGAAATGGTGCTCATTATTGATAAAGATGAAGGCACAAAACTTCCTGATATGGACCTCAGTGATGTGTATGCGAAGATCGAAGAATTCATCTCTAATGGCTATTCTGCTAAGGATGCGATTGCGGAAGTGGCTAAGATAAGTGGGTATCGTAAGAAACAAGTCTATGAGCTTTATCACTCCAAGCGTTGTTAACTTTACAACGCTTGGTGTGTAGCATATAATGAAACAAAGAGTTCATAAGAAGAGGGATAAAGCAGCATTTTAAGAGACTGTGTGGCTGGTGAGAACACAGAATGAAGCTTATCATAATGATCTTATGTCTATGAGTATGACACGTAATATTCATCGTCATTCCGCGTTAAGGATTAAGTTGCACGATTGTGAACTAAGGTGGTACCGCGCGTAATGCGTCCTTAGACAGTCGTTTTTTTATTCAAAAGAGGAAACACCATGACCAAAACACCTTATTACATCACCACGGCGATTGCATACACATCAGGCAAACCCCATATTGGGAATGTTTATGAAATTGTGCTTGCGGATGCGATTGCCCGATTCAAAAAAGAAGAAGGCTATGATGTCTATTTTCAAACTGGAACAGATGAACATGGACAGAAGATTGAAGAAAAAGCATTAGCCGCAAACCAAACACCACAAGCCTTTGTGGATAGTGTGGCTGCTCAAATCAAATCATTGTTCGATGGCATGAATGTTAAGTATGACTATTTCATTCGCACCACCGATCAAGACCATGAAAAGCGAGTTCAAAAGATATTTAAGAAACTCTATGATCAAGGAGATATCTATAAATCTGAATATGAAGGATGGTATTGTACCCCATGTGAATCATTCTATACCGATTCACAGTTAACGGATGGAAAATGTCCTGATTGTGGACGCGATGTTCATAAAGCTAAGGAAGAATCCTACTTCTTTAAACTTTCCAAATATCAAGATCGTCTCATGAAACATATTGAAGATCATCCAAACTTTATTCAACCACCGTCACGTAAAAATGAAATGGTGAATAACTTTCTTAAACCAGGTCTTCAAGACTTAGCTGTCTCTAGAACTTCCTTCAAATGGGGAATTCCTGTCGATTTTGATGATAAACATGTGGTGTATGTGTGGATTGATGCCCTTTCTAACTACATTACTGGTTTAGGATATGATGTGGATGGAAATCATGGTGATCTTTATAAAAAATATTGGCCAGCAGACGTGCACTTGATTGGTAAAGATATATTACGGTTTCATACATTGTATTGGCCAATTATGCTCATGGCCTTAGATTGCCCACTTCCTAAACAAGTCTTTGGACATCCTTGGTTACTTGTAGGGGATGGGAAGATGTCAAAATCAAAAGGGAACACGATTTATTCTGATGATATGGTGAAACTCTTTGGGGTGGATGGAGTTCGTTACATTATGCTTCGTGAAATGCCTTTTGCGAATGATGGATCCATTACGATTCCAAGTATGGTTGAGCGTATCAATACCGATATTGTGAATATTGTGGGTAACTTAGCAAACCGTACATGGAATATGTCAATGAAATATTTTAATGGAGTCATTGAAGCATCAGATGCTCCAACTCAAGAAGATCAAGAACTCATTGACCTTGCGATTTCACTCAAACACGATATGATTTCATCCATGAGTGAACTTAAAGTGGCGGAGAGTATTGAAGCAATTATTACACTTGCGAAACGTGCAAATAAATATATTGATGAAACACTTCCATGGAATATTGCGAAAGATGAAGCTCAAAGAGCACGCTTATCTCGAGTGATTAAAAACTTGCTTGAGACCATTCGCATTGTGGCGGTCGCACTACGTAGTTTTGTGCCTGAAACCAGTGATAAACTATTATCAATTCTCAATCATCCAGAAAGCAGTTTTGAATCATTAACTGATTTTGATGTGTTAAAACCTGGACATAGATTAAATAATGAAAACATTATTATTATGCCAAGACTAGTATTAGAAGATGTGATGAAAGCCTATGAAGCACAACTTCCAAAGGAAGAGAAAAAAGAAGAAGAACCTGTGGTTGAAGTTGATCCTGAAGCAACCATTGATGATTTTAAAAAGATGGTCTTTAAGGTTGGGGAAGTTCTTGATTGTAAAGTGCATCCAGATGCAAATAAACTGCTTGTCTCACAGATTGATGTGGGTGGGAAAGTGCATCAAGTCGTCAGTGGGATTGCAGCTCAGTTTAAACCTGAAGATTTGATTGGGAAAAAAGTGATGTTAGTGACGAATCTAAAACCGGTGAAGTTAAGAGGAGTTCTTTCAGAAGGTATGATATTAGTCGCCACTAATCGTGAAGGAAAACAGGAGATTGTGACCTTCACAAGCAGTGAAAAAGGAAGTAAGATTTCTTAATGTCACGCACCATTGTAAAGAAAGCTTTTCTTAAGTGGAGTGGTTTGTTTATTAGTGCCACCATCATCATGGCTGTGATAGGAAATTCGATTATCTTTGAAGGAGCGAAGCTACTATTCTCACAAAGTGTTAAGTTCATCTCTGATTTGAATCAATCAACAGACATCTACAAAAGAAATGTACCCCTATCAAGTGAATACACGGATGTGGATTTTGTCTATGAATATCGTGGTGAAGAAGTGCGCTTTAAAGGCTACATTAATGAACTCTCGGATGGCTTCTATCTAGTCTTCACTCAACAAGAAGTTAAAGATAACACCCTCTTTATCTTATCTAAAGTAACGTTCTCACAAGAAAACATGGCTTTATTTAGAGATTCTGTGATTGCGCAACTTTCGCAAGATACTGGATTAAGCGAAGCGGAAGTTTCAGCTTTGATACACCCAGAAATCTTCTATGATCATACTCAAAGAATAATCAATGATATTCCCATCGTAACGTTTTGGTTGTTTATCTTTGTGGGTTTACTATGGTTAAGTATTAGAACAACCACTCGATATCTCAAATTATTAGCTCATCAAGACATTAAACTTGCCTCAGTATGGGCTCAAGATAGTGGGAAAAGATTTAAAAACAAAGAGCGATATATTCTTAGTTCAGGACTTCTACAATGTGGAATGAATCCTGTTTATGTGGCTTATAGTGATATCTTGCTTTATGAGAAAGATACTCAAGGCATAACATTAAAAACAAAAACCCTCAAGTTTAAAATCCAAGCTTCTGAACAACTTTATGAAGAGATTGTTAAGAAAGTAGTTCCTGATTTTGTGATTAAGACATAAGTAAACAGTTCTCAATAAATGTTGAGAACTGTTTTTATTGCGTTGTGCTTGTCTCTTAAAATACTGAGTGATAATCTAAATGAAAGGAGAAAGAATATGAAAGGAACAGTACTCATTATATTAGGTATGTTTTTAATGGGATTAGCCTTCTATACCTACTTAGATTATGATGGTTTAGATTTGCCACTAGATTTAATGATTCCTATAGGATTTAGCTTTATTTTTGGGGTTATTTCATTAGTTTCTGGGTTTGCGGAAGGTGAGAAAGAAAGAGTGGCTCGATCAACACCACAACCAACTCCTCAACCCATTCAAACTCAAAGTGTTCTACATCAATGTCCAACCTGTCGTAAAGAAGTCAGTGCTGATTTTAAGGTGTGTCCTTACTGTGCTTCCTCACTTCAAACCTCATGTGAATCATGTGGTAAACCCCTTAAACCTGAATTTAAAGTGTGTCCATATTGTGCTCATCCAAGGTAAGCTTGCATTGCAAGCTTTTATTATGGAAGATAAGTGATTTTACTTCCTTTATCCTTCTTCACAATGACAAGTTGAGACTCAACACGCTCTTTCAGTTCACTCACATGAGAGATAATCCCAATGAGCTTATCATCATGTTTAATTTCTAAAAGGACATTAATGGCTGCATCCAACGATTGAGCATCCAATGATCCAAACCCTTCATCAATAAAAAGAGTATTGATTTGATGACTTCCCGCAAGATTTTGCATTAAATCAGAACATCCTAAAGCTAAGCTTAAAGCAGCTTTAAAGGATTCACCTCCAGATAATGAGCGTACATCTCTAGGTTTTCCACTTTCATAATCATAAATATCTAAATCAAGACCAGAGAGTTTACGACCTGGTTCTTCTTTTAAGACAAAAATGTATCGTCCATCACTAAGTCGAGAGAGTCTTAAGTTACTAAGTTCTAGAATACGTCTAAAGTAGTAAGATAAGACATAGGTTTCTAGACTTTGTCTTTGAGGGTTATTGCCTTTTGTCACTTGATATAAAATGTTTAAATCCTCAAGAAGTTTTGTGGTGGAAGCCACTCGATCTTGTTGTGTTTTTAGTTTATTGTGTGCCAATAATATACTTCGTGCTTTTTGGTTCATCTCCCCTATGATTTGGTTTTGAAGATTAATTTTTTCATTGAGTTCATGAATTGCCTTTTGGATTGGGGCTGTTTCTATCTGTGGATTTAAGTCACATTGTTTCTGTAGATTATTAACTAAACTTAGTGTTTGATTAAGGTTTAATGTGAAGGCTTGAATCTTAGTGGAAAGGGCTTGTTGAGAAGGAAGAGGTAGGTAGGAGGTTTGTTGTTCATCCATGGTTGAGAAACCAAAATCAGACAGGAGTTGATTGAGTTGAGTGCTTAATTCAAGGTGTTGTAGCTCATAAGATTTGAGCTGATCTTTGATGGATGATAAAGAACCTTCTTTTTGATTCAATTCACTGTGAGCTTTTTGAAGGTTATCTAATGTTTCCTTAAGATTTAGTTCAAAAGTGTTTATTTCAAAAGACAGTGAGTTAAGTTCATCTTGAAAAGATGCACTATCCACATCCTTAGGCAGTGATGCTTGTTTGTACTTAAGATTACTATCATAGACCGCAATGTCTAACTCATCTTGAGTGATTGCTGCTTTGATAGAATCGATTTGTGTTTGAAGCGAGTTTAATGTTTCTTTGAGTTCTACTAACAGTGATTGTTGAGTAGGTAATAAAGATAGTTTTGCATTGGCTTGGGTGACTTGACTAGAAGTGGCGGTGAGTTTTTCAAAGATGTCATCTTGATTTTTAGTGAGGTTATTCTTAAAAGAAGATAACTCAGACACATCAATATTTAACTGTTTAGAAAGATGTTGAATTGTGAACTGAAGTTGATCATGTTTCTTTGATTGGAGTAGAATCTGTTTTTGAGTGTTCTCTAAATCAGTTTGGTTTTGTTTAAGTTGTTCTAAAGAAAATGACTCATGGGTTGGTTGTGCTAATTGAGGATGATGAAGTGATCCACAGACTGGACATGGATCATTCTCTTTTAATTCCAACGCAAGATGATATGCACGGTCTTGAAGTAACGCTTGATTAAGAACATCAAGACGAGTTTGTCTTGTATTCTGCTCATCTAAAAGTTGATTTAACTCATCTTGAGTAGGAAGTAGTGAGTTTAGTGCATCTTCTAAATCAAGACAAAGAGAAAGCTTTTGATGGGTTTCTTTAAGCTGGTTTTGTAGCTTATCAACTTGTGATGCGAAAACCATCATTTCTTTTTCGAGTTGAATCAATTCAGTAAGTTCTTTTTCACACTGTTCAAGTTGTGTTTTGGATTGAGACTGTTGCTCAGTAAGCTCTTGAAGTTGAGATTGACCTTTTCTTAAAGACTCTTGTTTAGACTTGAGGTTATTTCTAATATCTTCAATCTCTTTAAATAGATGAAGTGAGCTTTCTAATGCTTCTTTTCTTTTCTTAAGTGCTTCGATACGACCTTGGTCCTCAAGATATGACTTTTGAGCATCTTGAAGTGGTTGAATCCTACTTTGAATGGAGACTATGTCTTTTTGAATGATCGACATCTTATCAGTTTGTGCTTCAATGTCTTTTTGATTTCTTATAAACTCGAGCCGTGTTGGTTCAACTACTAGTGCATCTTCAGCCCGTTTTAAAACAACTTTATCTTGTTCGATGAGAGGTTGTTGTGTTTGTAAGGACAGAAGATTTTGTTTTTCAAGATGAAGTTGTTGATGGATTTGATTGATTGAATTGGCTTTTGACAATTGATCATGTTGTTCTTTTTGCTGAGTAGTAAGAAGAGTGAGATCACTATTTTTGTGCGCAATGTCTTCTTGCATCTTTTCTAGTGAAGTTTGGATAACACTAAGTAGAGAATCCATGTTCTCTAAAATGATAGGACTGAATGATTCTAGAAGAGGATGATTCATTTTAATACTATCAAAAGTACTGATTAATGAAGTTTGTTCTTGTTCAAGTGAGTTTTTAGTAGATTTAAATTGTTCATAGAGAAGATTTTCTAGTGTGCTATAGATATGCGTAGAAAAGATACTTCTAAAGATCTTGGATTTATCAGCACTATCCGCAAACAGCAGTCGAGTAAATTCTCCTTGGGCAATCATGACCACTTGTTTGAATTGATGAACATCTAGTCCTAATAAAGACTTCATAGCTTGTTCCACTTCTTTTACACCTACAATGACATCTTGATGAGGACCAAAAAGGGTGACTTCATGAAGGTGTGGTGTTTTACGAGATGAAACTTTATAGGATGGGGTACGATGAATGCGGTATTGTTTTCCTTGAAGTTCAAAAATGAGTTCAACATAGGTTGGGGTTTGATCATCGACTAGATCACTACGAAAATTACGATTATTTCGTACACTTCCACTGCTATCTCCATACAAAGCAAACGTCATCGCATCAAAAAGTGTGGTCTTACCTGCTCCAGTAGGTCCAGTAATGAGAAACAACCCATCTTTCATAAAACGAGTAAAATCAATGATGGTTTCTTCTTTATATGGTCCAAACCCTTGAAGTTTAAGTTGGATTGGTTTCATTATTGTTCTCCCTTGCGACTTCAAATAGTTCATTCAATAGTTTTCGTTGTGATTCACTTAAAGACATGTCTTTCATGTCTTTAAAGAATTGTTCAAACACCTCAAGTTCACTGAGTTGAAGTGTGGATTGGGTGAGTGAAGATGATGACTCAAGTAGAGGTTGACTGTCTTTGGTATATCTGAACTTCAATGCATTAGGAAAGACATCTTTAATATGAACCATCGCATCAGTGATTTCTCGCTCATCAGTGCAATACACCATGACATAATCATCACTGGATGGCATAGATAATAGTTCATTCATGCTACCTTGAAGTATCCTTAAATCTCTAAGAGGGATAAGTGGAACATGCTGTGTTTTAACACCATCATGATTTAACTCAACGATGGTAAATCCTTTGTGTTGATTAACTTCATTTTCAGAATATTTAAGGATGGAACCACTGTATCGAATATGATCTTCTCCGACTTTTTGAGGGGCATGAAGATGCCCGCAAGCGACATAGTCAAAGAATGAAACATGTTCATAAGAAATATGATAAGAACCTCCTACAGATAAAGGAAGCTCGGAATCTGATTCAATACTTTGGGTTAACCCCACAAGAAATTGATGAGTAATCAAGACATGACGAGCATTAGGTTCGAAGTTTTGATAAGAGAGATACACTTTCATTGCTTCATCAAAACTTAAGGTTGCTTCAAGATCAAACATCACTTGAATTTGAGCTGGTTTAAAGTAAGGAAGACAATGGAAAACAATTTTTCCAAACTCATTTTCCATCTCAATTCTAGCCATGGTTGGCTTTAGTAACCCTTCAATTCGAATGAGTTGCTCATTCATTAAAGAAGACCCAAAATGTAGGCGATCACCAGAATCGTGATTTCCTGAAATAAGGATGATTTGAATGTGATAATCAAGTATGGCCTTCTCTAAGACTTCATTTAAAACTTTAATGGCTTCAACACTGGGAAGTGAGCGATCATAAATATCACCTGCCACAACACATAGTTGTATCCCTTCATGGTGAAGTCTCTCAAACATTTGAAGAAGTACATGACGTTGATCTTCAATTAGACTTCTTCCATGAATGATTTTACCTAAATGCCAATCTGCAGTATGGACAAATTTCATAACAACCTCTTTGATTCATTATACCATTTCATTGATTAATTCAAGGCAAAGAAAAGGATGAAGGTGAGTCTAGTGTCTACTTCAAGAGTTAAAATGATCAAATAATCTAATAGATTGTGAATGATGTGAATCTATTTACTCATATGATGACAATTTTTGAGTTGATAAGAAATCTGAGAAATTCTCAGGTGGGATAGCGATAGAAGAGTCAAATCGCTATTCACTGGTAAGTTTCAATACATTTAAGTTATATTGAGCATCAAGTGCAATCATTTAAAGTACTGATGTTGGAGTATCAAAACTTAAAGGATGAATAAAATCAAACAAGCACATTAGACCTCTCGATGATTCTTTTTTCATTCATGACAATATTGTTAATTCATCTGATTAGTTAAAGTTTCTTTGTATTTAACCATTCAGACAAGTTAATCTATTTAGATATTTAAATAGCTGAGATACTCTATAAATTTCTGTTGACAACCCCTCTATTTAAGGTGTTACTATGATGTTAACCATACGGGGGAAGAGTATGCTAATTATTCCTTGGAAAGAATCGGTTGATATATCAACACAACTCAATTTTCTAATAGTTATTTTCCTGATTTTATTAACATTCATAGCTATTGAGAGTAATTTTGATTTAGTTAAGAAACCACGGCACATTCTTTATTGGGCATCTATCTGTGCGAACATAATTATAGGAATAGGAATGGTTATTTGCTTCTACTGGTATATCGCATTACCGATGAATTTTCTATTCGCAAAAATCATTTTCAAACAAATGACTGAAGATACAGTTGAATACTCTAGATTTGAAAGACAAGGTGCTACAAGTCTGCTTAAACTGAAAAGGGAAGTCCAAAGAAAAGAATTCATGTTGAAATCAAAGGAAGAACAAGAAGCTCATTTAACTTGGTGTGATAAGAACCCCATTATTATCAATAAAACGAGATATTTTGTATTATCCTTATTACCTCCAATCCTATACATTATTGTAGTTTTAGTTATGCGTGTTGGATATCTTCTTTGGTGAAGGTTTTGATCTTTCCTGGTGTGTTGATGACTAAAGAAATGAACTTTCTAATGAGAAAACAGCATTGTATGAACAAATAATAACCTTATTTGATACTGTAGACGCAACGTTGAAATCTTCGCTAGCTCTTTCTTGTCTTCACATGTAGAAATCTTATTGGAGTGTCAACACTTTTTTGACAAGTTTAATAGTTAGTGATTTTTGATTCTAGACTTCAGAACGTTTCTGGTGTTTTTTGGTGTAAACAAAAAATCACTATTCATAGGTAGTCTTCAATGACTTTTAAGTTATATGAGCATCTAGTGCAATCTTTTAAAGTGCTGATGTCGCAATATCAAAATAATTAGGATAAATGCAAATAAAACAATCAAATTAGATATTAAGATGCTTCTTTTTGTCAAGTCCAGAATCTTGTGTAAAATCTATTAGTTAGTCAGTGGATTCATTTAAATGATCCACTTTTTTGTTTTCTCTGTAAACTTTATGTATTGGCGAGCACTGGATTGCCATTCTTCATGAACA
>Ga0208242_100354_pt1 | contig 37145 bp, 32 predicted proteins | sample SubbioAug_CSW13A_FD_184825 | JGI IMG/M metagenome (GOLD analysis project Ga0208242, IMG submission 184825) | Serpentinite rock and fluid subsurface biosphere microbial communities from McLaughlin Reserve, California, USA - CR12Aug_CSW13A (SPAdes) | ecosystem: Environmental > Terrestrial > Deep...
AAGCCGATCAGGGCCGTTGCCGGCGTGGTCATGCCGCTGCCTCCGGCGAGTGTTTGAGCCAGGCGTTCGACGGTACGGACCTGCCTTCCTGGCCATGGTCCACACGCAGCGCCTCGGCCGCCGCCAGCCCCGACTTCAGGCCGTCTTCGTGGAAGCCATAGCCGGCCCAGGCCCCTGCGAAATAGGTGCGCATCTGTCCTTGCAGCCGGGGCAGCTGGCGCTGGGCCCGGATGGCGGCCAGGTCGAACACCGGGTGGGCGTATTCGTAACGACCGACCACGGTCGACTCGTTGATCGGGCGCTGCGGATTGAGCGACACCACCACCGGTTGCTGCACCGGCAGCGGCTGCAGCTTGTTGAGCAGGTAATGCAGGCAGACCTGGGCCGATTCGCGGTCGGCGCTGGGCGCGCGTTCGTAGTTCCAGGCCGCCCAGGCGCGGCGGCTCTGCGGCAGCACCGAGGTGTCGGTGTGCAGCACCGCCAGATTGGGCTGGTAGCGGATGGCGCCCAGCACCTCGCACTCCTGCGGCTGGGCACCCTCACCCAGGATGCGCAGGGCCTGGTCGCTGTGGCAGGCCAGCACCAGTGCGTCGAATCGTTCGACACCCTGGCGGGTGATCACGCTCACGCCCTGGTCGTCGCGCAGCACGCGCAGCACCGGGGTGGACAGGCGGTGGTCCTGCAGGCCGGCGATGATCTTCTGCACATAGGACCGCGCACCGCCGGCCACCGTGTACCACTGTGGCCGGTTGCTGACCTGGATCAGGCCGTGGTTGTGGCAGAAGCGCACCATGGTGGCGACCGGGAACTGCAGCATCTGGTCGGTTGGACAGCTCCAGATGCAGCCCATCATGGGCAGGAAGTACCAGTCGCGGAATTCGTCGGAGAAACGCTGCTCGCGCAGGAAGTCGCCCAGCGGCTGCATCAGCGGGCTGTCGGGGCGCAGGTCTTCCCCACGCAGGGCCAGCGCGGTCGTTATGCGGTTGAAACGCAGGATGTCCGAGAGCATGCGCCAGAAGCGCGGGCGCAGCAGGTTGCCGCGCTGGGCGAACACGGTCGACAGGTCGGAGCCACTCCATTCCAGCGGGCCACCACCAGACCCGGCCCCGGGTGCCTGCACCGAGAAAGACATGTCCGACTTGGCGACCGGCACGTCCAGCTCGGCCAGCAGGGCCAGCAGGTTGGGGTAGGTGCGCTCATTGAGGACCAGGAAACCGGTGTCCACACCAAACGGCACCGGGCGGCCGTCCGGGCCGGGCAGAGACATGTCCACCGTGTGGGTGTGGCCACCGTAGTAGTCGCCGGCCTCGAACAGGGTGACCCTGGCATGCTGGCGCAGGGCGTGGGCTGCAGACAGCCCGGCAATGCCGGAGCCCACCACCGCGACCCGGGGACCGGGCTGCGGGTTGCGCTGCGGGCTGGGGGGAGACGCAGGGTCTGAGTACATGTCAGACCCCTGGGGCGACCTGCTGGCCGCCGGTGTAAGAAAAGACTGCGAAGCGCCCCGAAACGAACAAGGGAGGGAGGGAGGAGGAGGAGAAGCGCCTCGGGATTGCATCCGGGTTCACACCCGGAAGGCTTCGCAGTTCAAAAACCTGGGCTTGAAGAACCTGAACCAGATCCTTCACCCCGCCTCTGCACGCTGAGAGGGATGGCCAGCCGGGAAAGTTCCGCATTTTTTGGGTCATCGTGTCCTCCTGGGCACTGGGTTGAAGTCACTGGCCGCTACTTTTTGGCCGCAAACTGAACTTGACGGTTTTATTGTGACTGATCAGTCACATTTTGGTCGAGAGAAACCGTTCTATATCCCTGATCAACGAGGGGTTATCGGGCGTGACCTGGCTCGGGAAGCTGCGCACGGTCTGGCCGTCACGGGCCACCAGGTACTTGTGGAAGTTCCATCCCGGGGTCTGCCCGGTGCGCGCGGCCAGCTCCCGGTAGAGCGGGTTGGCCTGCCGGCCGACCACCGTCGACTTGCCGAACATCGGAAACTTCACGCCAAAGGTGTTCTCGCAGAAGTCGGCGATCGCCTGGTTGCTGCCCGGCTCCTGGCGCCCGAAATCGTTGGACGGAAAACCCAGCACCACAAAGCCGCGGTCGCGGTAGCGTGCGTACAGCGCCTCCAGCCCTTCGTACTGGCCGGTGAAGCCGCAGAAGCTGGCCGTGTTGACCACCAGCAACACCTGCCCACGGTACTGGCAGAGGTCCTGTTCGACCTCGTCCTGCAACCGCTCGAAGCGTTGCCGCAGCAGCGGCGGGCAGCTGTCGGTGGCTGCCGCGTTGGCGGTGGCGGGCGCGCCCCGTGTCTGCGCCAGCGCCGGACCGGCCAGTCCGACACACAGCGTGGCCAGAGCCATTGCCATTGGAATCCGCGCCCGGGACCGGGTCTTGACATGGACATGCATCATTTCGAGGTCCTCGCGACGATAATTTGTTTCCACTCTGATGGTTTTGTCCATGACAAGTTCGATCGCCGGCGTACCGGTCCTCCACAGCATCGCCGACATCGAGCGGGACACGGGTCTGTCCAAGGACACCTTGCGCGTCTGGGAGCGCCGCTACGGTTTTCCACAACCGACACGCGACGCCCAGGGCGAGCGCCAGTACGACGACGAACAACTCACCCGCCTGCGCCATGTGCGGCGCCTCATCGATGCCGGCCACCGGCCGGGCCGGGTGGTGCCCATGCCGCTGGCCGACCTGCTGCAGCTGGATACGCAGGACCGGGCCGGCCGGATGCAGGGCGGCGCGAACCCGTCGCGTGGCAGGTCACGCGCTGGCGTGCCCGCCCCCGAACCCTGCCCCGACATGCCGCGCTGGCTGGCCATGCTGGGCCAGCAGGACGTGGTCGCCCTGCGGCAGTCGCTGCAGCAGGCCCTGCTGGAGCGGGGACTGGCGCGCATGCTGGTCGAATGTGTGGCGCCCATGAACCTGCAGGTCGGCCAGGCGTGGCTTGAAGGCCGGCTGGCGGTGCACCAGGAGCACCTCTACACCGAGGTGGTACAGGGTCTGCTGCGCCAGGCCATGGCCCAGGCGGCCACGCAACGCACCCTGGTGCCACCGCGCGTGCTGCTGACCACCCTGCCGGGCGAACCCCACGCGCTGGGCCTGCTCATGGCCGAGTGCATGCTCGTGCTCGAAGGCTGCCAGACAGTGCCGCTGGGCACCCAGACCCCGCTGCCCGAGATCGTTGCCGCGGCCCAGGTCGGCGGCGCCGACATCGTGGCCCTGGGGTTCAGTGGCATCCAGAACCCGCGCGAGGTCAGAGCCGCGCTGGAGCAGCTGCGCCTGCGTCTGCCACCGACGGTGGCCATCTGGGCCGGAGGCCAGGTGCCCCTGCTGCGCCGGGGTAGCCAGGCCGCGCTGGCCGGCTGGCAGGCCATGGGCCGGCTGGTCGACATTCCCATGGGTGTGGCCGCCTGGCGTGCCGAACAGGCGGCGCGGGATGGCACCCATGGGTGACCGGCAGGCCGGCTCCGGGTTCAAGGGCAACAAGTCCGGCCTGCCGCAGAAACCCTGCCTGGCCTGCGGACGCCCCATGAGCTGGCGCCGCAAGTGGGCCAGGGACTGGGATCAGGTGAAGTACTGCAGCGAACGCTGCCGGCGCTCCGGCACGGCGGGCTGACGGCCAGGCCGGCATGCCCGACATGTCCGTGCGCCGTCTGGTGCTGGTCCTGGGAGACCAGCTGTGGCAGGACAACCCGGCCCTGGCCGGCTTTGATCCGGCGCTCGACCGCGTCCTGCTGATCGAGGCCCCGGGCGAGGCCGATGCCGTCTGGAGCCACAAGGCCCGCATCGCCCTGTTCCTGTCGGCCATGCGGCATTTCAGCGCCGACCTGCGTGCACGCGGCTGGCCGGTGCACCATGTGCCACTGGACGATGCCAGTGACATGGCGGCTGGCCGATACCAGCTCGATCAACGCCTGGCTGCGCAGTTGCACGGACTGCGGCCGCAGGAACTGCACCTGTGCGAGGCTGGCGAGTGGCGCCTGCAGCAGGCCATCGAAGCCTGCGCTGTCCAGGCCGGCGTGCCGCTGCACTGGCATGCCGACACCCATTTCCTGTGCGGCCGTGAACGCTTTGCGCGCTGGGTCCAGGGTCGGCGCGAATGGCGCATGGAGCACTTCTACCGGCAGATGCGGCGCGAGCACCGCGTGCTGATGGACGGCGACGAGCCGCTGGGCGGTGCCTGGAACTTCGACGCGGACAACCGCAAGGCCTACCCCAGGACAGGCCCGGGCTGGGTGCCACCACCCGCGCGTTTCGAGCCCGACGAAACCACCCGCGAGGTGCTGCAGCTGGTCGAACGCGAGTTTGCGAACCACCCCGGCTCGCTGGCCGACTTCGCCTGGCCGGTCACCCGAGAGCAGGGCCTGCAGGCCCTGCAGCACTTCATTGACGAGCGCCTGATCGGCTTCGGTCCCTACCAGGACGCCATGTGGAACGACGCCCCCTTCGGCTGGCACTCGCTGCTGTCGGTGGCGCTGAACCTGCACCTGATTCACCCGCGTGAGGTGATCGATGCGGTCGAGACCGCCCACCGCGAACGCGGACCGCAGGCCTTGCCGCTGGCCAGTGTGGAAGGCTTCATCCGCCAGGTGCTGGGCTGGCGCGAGTTCGTCCGCGGCGTCTACTGGCAGCAGATGCCCGGCCTGCGCGAGGCCAACCACTACGACCACCAACGCCCCCTGCCTGCCTGGTACTGGACCGGCCAGACCCGCATGGCCTGCCTGCGCGACGCCATCGGCCAGACCCTGCGCCACGGCTATGCGCACCACATCCAGCGCCTCATGCTCACGGGGCAGTTCGCACTGCTGGCGCAGATCGACCCGCGCCCGGTGGCCGACTGGTACCTGGCGGTCTATGTGGATGCCATTGAATGGGTGGAGCTGCCCAACGTGGCCGGCATGGCCCTGTATGCCGACGGCGGAAGCTTCACCAGCAAACCCTACGTGGCCAGCGGCCAGTACATCGACCGCATGAGCAACCACTGCCAGGGCTGCGCCTACCGCCCGGCCCAGCGCACCGGTGACCATGCCTGCCCGTTCACCACCCTGTACTGGGCTTTCCTCGACCGGCACGAGGCCGCGCTGGCCGCCAACCCCCGCACCGCGCTGATGGTGCGCAACCTGCAGCGGCTGGCGCCCGAGGAGCGCCAGGCCTTGCGCCTGCACGCGGCCGATATCCTTGAGAATCTGAATGATTTGTAAGGGTTTTCAGGCATCAGACCTACAATTTGAAGGTGATTCACGGACCGCAGACCCCCGCCATGCTCTACCCTGAACTGTTCAAGCAACTGGAGTCCGTCCGCTGGGACATGGACAAAGACATTCCCTGGGACCGATTCGACGCAAGCCTGCTGAGCGACGAACAGGCGCAGACCATCAAGATGAATGCCATCACCGAGTGGGCGGCACTGCCGGCCACCGAGATGTTCCTGCGCGACAACCGCGACGACTCCGATTTCTCGGCCTTCATGTCAATCTGGTTCTTCGAGGAGCAGAAGCACTCGCTCGTGCTGATGGAATACCTGCGGCGCTTCCGCCCCGAGCTGGCCCCGACAGAGCAGGAACTGCATGACATCCGCTTCGAGTTCGATCCCGCGCCGGCGCTGGAGACGCTGATGCTGCATTTCTGCGGCGAGATCCGCCTGAACCACTGGTACCGCCGTGCCAGCGAGTGGCACACCGAGCCGGTCATCAAGCACATCTACCAGACGCTCAGCCAGGACGAGGCCCGCCATGGCGGCGCCTACCTGCGCTACATGAAGCGGGCCATCGGCAAGTTCGGCGACGAAGCCCGCTCGGCCTTCGCCAAGGTGGGTGTGCTCATGGCCAGTGCGCGGCGCACGGCCCAGGCCCTGCACCCCACCAACCTGCACGTCAACAAGGCGCTGTTCCCGCGCGACACCATCCAGAGCCGCCTGCCCAACCCCGAGTGGCTGGAGCACTGGCTGGACAAGCAGATCGACTTCGACGCTGTATGGGAAACCAAGGTGGTCGAGCGCATTCTGCACAACATGAGTCTGCTCATGGACCAGAGCTTCAAGACCGTGCAGGAGCTCAACCGCTTCCGCAAGTCGCTGGCGGTCAGCCCGGCCGCTGCGGGCGCCGCCACCTGAAATCGAGCAGCAGGGTCAGCACCGCGCCCCAGGCGGCGCCGCACAGGTGGGCGGCCTGCACCACCGAACGGTCACCCGCCGGGTCCCAGACCACCGGGTAGGACCAGGCGCGCTCCAGCACCAGCTTGGTCAGCAGGCCCGCCACCAGCATCAGGCCCCAGCGACTGGCCTTGCGGGTGGCAATGCGCCCCAGCACCAGCTGCAGCGCCATGATCATGGCACCGGCATGCAGCAGGCCGGTCAGCCCCACCGAGTAACCCACCTGAGGCCACAGCACCAGGCTCAGCTGCAGCAGCGGCCAGGCCAGAAACCAGGCCAGTGCGGCGCGTGCGCCCGGACGCAGCAGCCAGGCCAGCCCGGTCAGGATGCCCAGCACGAACTGGTTGACGATCAGGTGCGGCGTGTTCACATGCACCCAGGCGCTGGTCCACAGCGTCCAGGGCCTGAGCGTCCAGTTGTCGGCCTGCCAGGTCAGCAGTTGCACCTGCTGCTCGCCCGACCACCACACCAGCATGCTGGACACGCCGTGCAGCACGCACAGCAGCAGCCAGCCGCCGGCACGGCTCATGGGTGCGCCGCGCCGCCGGCCGGGCCGAGCACGTACTGCCAGAGCGTGCGCACGGCCGCGGCGGCCTCGGCCACGCTGGCGGCCTCGACCTGGGTCGGTGTCTCGTCCAGTCGGGCCCGGTGCTGGATCTGCCGCAGCTGCCGGTAGGCCCGCGATGCCGCCTCGCCCACACCCGCCGGCAGCAGGCCGGCCGCCTCGGCGCGCTGCAGCAGGTTGATGTTGCCGGTGTTGGCACGCAACTCGGGGTGCCGGCCGGCCTGCGAGAGCACCAGAAACTGCACCACGAACTCCACATCCACCATGCCGCCCGGGCTGTGCTTCACGTCGAACAGCTCGCCACGATCGGGGTGGGCCTTGCGTACCCGCTCGCGCATGGCGCCGATCTCCTGCTTCAGCGCCTGGTGGTCCCGCTCGGCGACGATGACCGCTTCACGCACTTCATCGAATCGCGCCTCAAGTGACGAAGGTCCCATGACAAAGCGTGCACGCGTCATCGCCTGGTGCTCCCAGGTCCAAGCCGTGTTGCTGCCACGGCCGCGCTGGTAGTTCTCGTACGAGGTGAAGCTGGTCACCAGCAAGCCGGAGTTGCCGTTGGGGCGCAGCGCGGTGTCGATCTCGTAGAGGTCGCCCTCGCCTGTCTTGACCGTCAGCCAGTTGATCATCTTGCGCACGAAGGCGGCGTAGATCTCGGCGGCGTTTTCGTGTTCGTCCTCGTAGACGAACACGATGTCCAGATCCGAGCCGTAGCCCAGTTCCTTGCCGCCGAGCTTGCCGTAGCCGATGATGGCAAAGGAGGGTTGGTCGCGGTGCCGGTTCTTCAGGCGCTGCCAGCACCAGCGGGCGGTCACGCGCAGCACCGCATCGGCCAACGCCGACAGGTCGTCGGCCACCTGCTCGACGGTCAGCACGCCCTCCAGGTCGCGCGCCAGGGTGCGGAACACCTCGGCATGGTGGGCGCGGCGCAGCAGGTTCAGCAGTTCTTCCTCGTCGTCCTCGCCGGTGGACTGCAGGGCAGCGCGTCGCTCTTCCAGGTCGCGCTCGAACTGGGCCGGGTCGAAGCGTTCGTCCAGCAGCTGGCGGCTGGCCAGCTCGTCGATCACGCCCGGGTGGCGCTGCAGATAGCGTGCCGGCCATTTGGCCGCGCCCAGCAGTCGCAGCAGCCGTTCGTGCACCGAGGGACGCTCCTGCAGCAGCGCCAGGTAGCTCTCGCGCCGCAGCAGCGGTTCGATCCAGTCGGCCAGACGCAGGGCGGCCGTCTCGCTGACCCGCCCTTCTTCCAGCCAGGCGCCGGTGCGTTCGACCAGGCGGGCCAGGCGCACCCGCGCGTCCTCGCGCAGCGCCAGCACACGAGGGTGCTCGCACCACTGGGCGACCTTGGCCGCGAAAGCCTCGGGCAGCTGGGCCAGCACGCCCTGCAGGTCCTGCACCGCGCTGCGGCCGTTGCGCCCCGGGCAACCTTTGCCGTTGCACGCGCCGTTGGACGGACCGCCCAGCAGCTTGTCGAATTCGTGGGCCACGGTTTCACGGTGGCTGTCAAACTCGTGCAGGAAGGCGCACACGTCCGGGTAGCCCATCGTGGCGGCGATCCATCCCAGATCGTCGTCACGCGTGGGCATCAGGTGCGTCTGCTGGTCGTCCAGGTACTGGATGCGGTGCTCGACCCGGCGCAGGAACACATAGGCCCGCGCCAGCGCGTCGGCCGTCTCGGTCGGCATCAGGCTGGCCCGGCACAGGCGTTGCAGCGCGTCCAGGGTGGGGCGGGTGCGCAGCTCGGGAAACTGGCCGCCGCGCACCACCTGCAGCAGCTGCACCGTGAACTCGATTTCGCGAATGCCGCCGCGCGAGAGCTTGACGTCGTTGGCCCGGCCCGGGTTGCCGGCCGCCCGCTTGGCCGCGTGGTCGCGGATCTGGCGGTGCAGCGTGCGCAGCGAGTCGAACACGTTGTAGTCGAGGTACTTGCGGAACACGAAGGGCAGCACCGCCCCGCGCAACGCGCTGGCGCTCTGGTCGGCGACGCTGGCGATCGGCGCAATGACCCGGCTCTTGAGCCAGGCGAAGCGCTCCCATTCGCGGCCCTGCACCAGGAAATACTCCTCCAGTGCGCCCAGCGAGACCGCCGGGGGTCCCGAGTTGCCGTTGGGCCGCAGCGCCAGATCAACCCGGAACACGCTGCCGTGCTCGGTGGTCTCGCCCACCGTGTTGTAGATGTGCTTGACCGCCTTGGCGAAATACTCGTGGTGGCTGATGCGGTTGCGCCCCTCGCTGTTGCCCGCCGTCTCGCCGTCCTGGTCGTAGACGTAGATCAGGTCGATGTCGCTGGAGACGTTGAGTTCGCGGGCACCGAGCTTGCCCATGCCGATCACCCAGAGTTGGGCACGCTGGCCGGCATCGGTCACCGGTGCACCATGCAGTGCGTCCAGATCGGCAAAGGCCAGCCGACAGGCCGTGTCCAGCGCCAGTTCGGCCAGTTCGGTCACGGCACGGGTCACGTCGGCCAGGGGGGCGGCCTGCTCGCAATCGAGCACCACCAGGCGTTCCATCACCAGCTGGCGTGTCACCCGCAGGGCGGCCGCCTCGTTCAGGCCCCGTTCCTGCAGCTGCGCCAGGCAGGCCTGCATGGTGACGCGCACCGGGGTGCCGGGCGGCAGGCAGGCGAGCTCGTTCCCGTAACGCCGGCGGATGCGCTGGACAAAGCGTGAGTGGTCAGCCTGGGACGGCATGGGGTGCTGGATGTGGCAATGACCCACCGCGGTCTCACCGGCGATGGAACTGTTCCCTTGGCTGACCGTCATAATTTGAGTTGGACATGAATCAAAGCCCGGCGCCGATCGCAACTGCCACGCGAACCCTCAGAATCCTTTCGGTGACCACCCGCCTGTTGTTGTGGGTCGTGGTGGCTGCCTGGGGACTGTTCGCACTCAGCTGGGGAGCCCTCCATCTGTGGATTGTGCCGCGAATCGGCGAGTGGCGCCCTGATGTGGAGCGATGGGTCAGTGCCGGTGTGGGTATACCGGTGCGCATCGGCGAGCTGCGCGCCGAATCGGCCCCGGGCGAGCGCAACCTGCTGCCGGCCTTTGTTCCCGTCATCGAACTGCGCGACGTTCGCCTGTTCGACCCGCGCGGCCAGGAGGCCCTGCTGCTGCCCCAGGTCAACGTGGCGGTGTCGGTCACCTCGCTGTGGCGGCTGGGTGTCGACCAGATCGTCATCGACGCCCCCGTGCTGGACGTGCGGCGCACCGTCCAGGGCCGCCTGGAGGTGGCCGGCCTGGATGTCAGCGGCGACGGTGATGACGGCAGCCAGGCGGCCGACTGGTTCTTCGACCAGCCTGAATTCGTCATCCGTCAGGGTACGGTGCGCTGGACCGACGAACTGCGGCCGGAGGCCGATGGTCCGCTGGCGCTGGCCGCGCTGGACCTGGTGGTGCGCAACCGCGGCCGGCAGCACGACCTGCGGCTGGACGCTACACCGCCGGCCGAATGGGGCCAGCGCTTCAGCCTGCGTGCCCGACTGCGCCAGCCCCTGCTCGACCTGGTCCCCGATTCCACGGCCACCTCCACCCGGCCCTGGCAAAGCTGGAGCGGCGAGCTCTACGCCGAGTTCCCCCGCGTCGACGTGCAGCGCCTGCGCCGCCACGTCGACCTGTCCGAATGGAACATCGAGGTGTTCGGCGGCCAGGGACGCGTGCAGGCCTGGGCCGACGTGCAACGCGGGGAGGTGGGTGCGGTCACGGCCGACCTGGACCTGCAGGACCTGCGCACCCGCCTGGGCACCGATCTGCCCGAGCTGGACCTGGTGAGTCTGCAGGGCCGCCTGGGCGCCCACTGGAACGCCGACGGCTTCGGCTTCAGCAGCGACGACCTGCGTTTTCGCACCCGCGACGGCCACGACTGGCCCGGCGGGGTGCTGCGCATCGGCCATGCGGTGCCGCGGGGCGGGCGTCCCGCCTCGGCGGTGCTGCGGGCCGAGCGCATCGACCTGGGCGCCCTCGGTGCCGTGGCCGCCAGCCTGCCGCTGGGCCGGCCGGCCCATGGCTGGCTGGACAGCCTGCAACCCGAAGGCCAGGTCACCGACCTGGACGCCACCTGGCAGGCCGACCACCCCGAGGCGCCGCTGGAAGCCTTCGGTGAAGGGCGCTTCCGCGCCCGCGGCGTGGTCCAGGCGCTGAGCCTGCGCGGTGCACCCAGTGGACGCCTGTCCGAGTCCGGCCGTTATCCCTTGCCCGGACGGCCTGGCATTGCCGGTGCCCGGGTCGACTTCGAACTCGACCAGGACGGCGGCCGCGCCCAGGTGCTGGTCACAGACGGCCATGTCGAACTGCCCGACATCTTCGAAGACCCCCTGATTCCCGTGCGCCGCCTGCAGACCACGGCCCGCTGGCGCCTGCAGGGCGAACACATCGAGGTCGACCTGGACGAGGTCAGCCTGCAGAGCCCCGATGCCGATGGCACGGCCCGGGTGCGCTGGCAGACCGCCGATCCGGTCACCAGCCCGGCTGCCTCGCGCTTCCCGGGCGTGCTCGACCTCGAAGCCACGCTCAGCCGCGCCGACGGCACCCGGGTGCACCGCTACCTGCCCCTGAGCGTCGGCGACGATGTGCGTCGCTACCTGCGTGAGGCCATCCGGGCCGCCGGGCCCACCGAGGTCAGTTTCCGCATCAAAGGCGACATGTGGGACATGCCGACCGTGCCTGCCGGCCCCGATCACGCGTTTCGGATAGGGGCGCGCTTTCGCGACGTCGAGTTCGATTACGTGCCCGAATATCTGCAGGACCCGGCCGAAGCTACGCCCCGCTGGCCGGCCATACGCCAGGCCGCAGGCGAGTTCCTGCTGGACCGCGAGGCGCTGCGGGTCTGGAACCTCTCGGCCACGGTGGATGGCGCACCGGACGTGCAGCTGAGCGCAGCCGAGGTGCGCATCGACGACCTGTCCGACCGCTCGGTGCTGCAGGTGGTCACCCGCGCCGAGGGGCCAGCGGCCCAGATGCTGGACTATGTGCAGCGCTCGCCGGTCAACGGCTTTCTGGGGGGTGCACTGACGCGTTCGCGCATGGGCGGTCAGGCCCGGCTGGACCTGCGGCTGGGCCTGCCCCTGTACGACCTGAACGACACCCGCATCAGCGGCCAGGTGCGTTTCCCCGGCAACGATGTGCAGATCGAACCGGCTGCGCCCGAGTTGCGCCAGGCCAGCGGCCTGCTCGAGTTCAGCGAGGCGGGTTTCCAGATCCGCGAAGCCCGGGCCACCGTCTACGGAGGCGAGATGCGCTTCGAGGGTGGGATGGGCCCGGCCACCCAGGACCCGGCAGGGGCGCGCCTGCGCTTCACCGGCCAGGGCACGGTCACCGCCCAGGGCCTGCGCGACGGTGACCTCGGCCTGGTCTCGCGCCTGTTCCAGCGCGCCAGCGGCAGCACCAGCTACAGCGGCGACCTGCAGTTCCGGGGCGGCCTGCCCGAGCTGCGCATCCGCAGCGACCTGCGCGGCCTGGCGGTCGACCTGCCGGCACCGCTGGGCAAGGCGGCCGACCAGGCGCTGGCCCTGCGCTACGAAAACACCGCCGGCGTCATCGTCGGCAACGCGGCCGAGACCGACCGGCTGGCCCTGGACATCGGTCCGCCCGATCAGCCACTGCTGTCGCTGACCTACGACCGGGCGGTCGGTGGCGCCGCTGCGCGCGTGCTGCGCGGGCGCATCGGGCTTGGCCTGGATGTCGGTGAAGCCGTGTCGCTGCCCTCACAGGGCGTGCAGGCCAACATCCGGCTGACCGAGGTCGACGTCGATGCCTGGCAGCAGGTCTTCACCGGCACCGCCGGCAGCGCGGCCGACGGGGCTGCGGCCAGCGCCGACGAACGCCTGGACTATCTGCCCACCACCCTGGCCGTGCGGGCCGACCGCCTGCGTGTCGGCGGTCGCAGTTTCAACCGCCTGGTGGCCGGCGGATCGCGCGAGGGCAGCGAATGGCGCGCCAACCTCGACGCCGAGCAGCTCAATGGTTACGTGGCCTACCGGCCTTCCGACGCCGGGCAGGCCGGGCATGTGTACGCCCGCCTGTCCCGGCTCGACCTGCCCCCGACCGCCGCCACCGAGGTCGAGGAACTGCTGGAGCAACCCGCCACCGTGCCGGCGCTGGACATCCAGGTCGAGGACTTCATCCTCAGCGGCAGGCCGCTCGGGCGCGTCGAGGTGCAGGCCAGCAACCGGGGTGCGGCGGCCCAGCGCGAATGGCGGCTGGAGCGCCTGCGCGTTGTCGTACCTGAAGCCCAGTTGCAGGCCAGCGGCAGCTGGTCCCGTCCGCCCGGGCCGCGGCTGGAGGCTCCGCGGCAAACTGCGCTGAATTTCCGGCTCGACATTGAGGACTCCGGCCGTCTGCTGGAGCGTTTTGGACAGCCAGGGGTGGTGCGTGGCGGGCAGGGCCGCATCGGTGGCCGCATCGGCTGGGCCGGATCGCCACTGGCGCTGGACTATCCCAGTCTGGAGGGCCAGATCTACGCCGACATCGCCAGCGGCCAGTTCCTCAAGGTTGAGCCCGGTGCCGCCAAGCTGCTGGGCGTGCTCAACCTGCAGGCCCTGCCGCGGCGCCTCACCCTGGATTTCCGCGATGTGTTCACCGAAGGCTTCGCTTTCGACTTCGTGCGCGGGGACGCTCGCATCGAAGACGGCGTGATGGACACCAACAACCTGCAGATGCGGGGCGTGAACGCCGCGGTGCTGCTCGAAGGCAAGGCCGACATTGCCCGCGAGACACAGGATCTCAAGGTGGTGGTCGTGCCCGAGATCAACGCCGGCACCGCCGCGCTGATCGCCACCGCCATCAACCCGGTCATCGGCATCGGCACTTTCGTGGCCCAGTTCCTGCTCAGCCAGCCACTGCAGGCGGCCAGCACGCAGGAATTCCGCATCAGCGGCACCTGGGCCGACCCCCAGGTCGACAAGGTGCAGCGCAGCCTGCCGGCTCCGGTCCCGACACCCGGAGCCGCACCGCCCACCCGCGCCCCGGCGGCGGTGGAGTAAATTCGGTCCGCAACGCCCCTTCGCGCGCCCCGCTCAAAAGGAACCGCCATGAAAGTCGCTGCCATCCAGATGGTCTCCGGCGTCAGCCTCGACGCCAACCTCAGCGAGGCCCTGCGCCTGCTGCGCCAGGCCGCCGCCTGCGGTGCCGAACTGGCCGTGCTGCCCGAGTATTTCTGCTTCATGGGCCACCGCGACGAAGACAAGCTGGTGCTGGCCGAAACGCCGGGTCTGGGCACCGTGCAGGACTTCCTGTCCGACGCCGCACGCGACCTCAAGCTCTGGGTGGTCGGCGGGACCCTGCCCATGGCCACCGACGACCCGCAGCACGCGGCCAACGCCTCGCTGACCTACAACCCCAAAGGCAAGCTGGTCACCCGCTACGACAAGATCCACCTGTTCCGCTACGACAACGGCCGCGAGCGCTACGACGAGGCCGCTGTGCTGCGCGCCGGTGACACGCCCACTGCCTTCGACTGCGCCAGCGCCGACGGCCAGGTCTGGCGCGTCGGCCAGAGCGTCTGCTACGACCTGCGCTTTGCCGAGCTCTACCGCCTGCTGGCGGCCGACATCCTGCTGGTACCCGCTGCCTTCACCTTCACCACCGGTCAGGCCCACTGGGAGGTGCTGCTGCGGGCACGGGCCATCGAAAACCAGGCCTTCGTGATTGCCAGCGCCCAGGGAGGCACGCACGAGAACGGCCGCCGTACCTGGGGCCACAGCATGGTCATCGACCCCTGGGGCGAGGTGCTGGCCCTGCAGTCCGGCGGGCCCGGTGTGGTCATGGCCGATCTCGACTTCGAGCGCCTGCGCGCCGTGCGCGAACAGCTTCCTTCGCTGCAGCATCGTCGGCTGTGAGCCGGTCGGTGTGAACGAAAACACCCGGCCCCAGGAAAACCGCGCGGCGCCCGAGCCGGTCCGTCGGCTGCGCCTGCGCTCGCGGCGCTGGCTGCTGTGGATCGCCCTGCTGCTGCTGGTCGGCGCGCTGCTCGGTGCCCTGATGTTCCTGGCCGCCGCCTACGAAGAAGGGCGCGACCAGGCCGCGCTCGAGCGCGACGCCGAGGCCCTGTCCAGTGATATCCGCAGCGCCCTGTTCCGCAACGTGCAGACGCTGCAGTCTCTGCACAGCGTGGCCCCCACGCCCAACTCCTGGTTTGGCAGTGCGGCCGAGGTGCTGCAGCGCCACCGCGAGATGGTACGACTGGAGTGGCGCGATCCGGCCCTGCGGCTGCTCAGCGCACGCGACAGCGTGTTCATCGGTGACCTGTTCGGCTCCATGAGCCGGGCCCAGTCGCTGGTGCAGATGCGCCAGGCCTGCGAGAACGCGCAGCGCCTGTCCGGCCCCGCCTTCTCGCCCAGCTACTTCTGGCCTCTGGGCGACGGCACCGGGCTCGAACTGATGGACATGTGCCTGCCGGTGACCCGCGCCGGCCAGTCCAGCGGTTTCGTGGTGGTTACCTATTCGCTGCCCGCCGTGCTGGCCGAGCTGACCGACCGCGAACGCCTGCGTGGCCGCTCGCTGGCCTTCACCGAACCCGATGGCACGCGCCTGGCCCTGCACGGCCTCATTCTCGACCAGCGTCGCCTGCAGCGCGCCAGCAGCCTGCTCGACCTGCCGGGCCACACCCTCATGCTGCGCCTGGAGGGTCCGCGTATTGTTGGCAGCGGCTTCTTCGGCCTGTTCCCCAACCTGCTGACCGCCGTCATCGGCACCCTCTCGCTGGCCCTGCTGGCGGTGCTCATCCTGCTCGGACGGGACATGCGCAAGCGCCAGCACGTCGAACACGAACTGGCCGACGCGCTGGCCTTCCGCCAGGCCATGGAGAACTCGCTCATCACCGGCCTGCGCGCGCGCGACCTGCAAGGCAACATCACCTACGTCAACCCGGCCTTCTGCCAGATGGTCGGATACCCCGCCAAGGAGCTGATCGGCAAGGGTGCGCCGTTTCCCTGGTGGCCCGCCGACCTGGCTGACGAATACGGTCAGCGCCAGGCCGTGCGCCTGGCCGGGCAAACCTTGCCACGCGAGGGCTTCGAGTCGGTCTACCAGCGCAGCGACGGCACCCGCTTTCCGGTGCTGGTCATCGAAGCCCCGCTGCTGGACGCGCAGGGCGTGCAGACCGGCTTCATGGGCGCCATCCTCGACCTGACCGAACAGCGCCGCGTCGAGGAACTCAACCGCGCCTCGCAGGAGCGCCTGCAGGCCACCGCCCGCCTGGCCACGGTGGGCGAGATGGCCTCGCTGCTCAGCCACGAACTCAACCAGCCGCTGGCCGCCATCTCCAGCTACGCCACCGGCAGCCTGAACCTGCTCGACCACCCCGGCCCGCTGCCCCAGGGCGACATCCAGCAGGCCATGCAGCGCATCGCAGAGCAGGCCGACCGCGCGGGCCGCGTCATCAAGAGCGTGGCCGACTTCGTGCGCCGCCGCGAACAGGTGCGCGAACCCGTCAGCCCGGCCGACCTGCTCGAAGCCATCGCCCCCCTGCTCAGCCTGCAGGCCAAGAAGCTGAACATCACCCTGCAGGTGCGTATTGCTCCCGGCTGTCCCGACGTCGTCTGCGACCGCACCATGGTCGAACAGGTCCTGCTCAACCTGGCCCGCAACGGCATGCAGGCCATGCCCGTGGGCGACCCGCCCCTGGCTTCGGGCCTGCGCGTGCTCGGCATCGACGTCGGCCCCATGGTCCGCCCTCCCGCCGACGGCGCCAGCCGCCGCTGGGTCGAATTCGCCGTCACCGACCACGGCCAGGGCCTGAGCGAAGAAGTCCAGCAAAAACTCTTCACGCCCTTCTTCACCACCAAGAGCGAAGGCATGGGCATGGGCCTGAGCTTGTGCCGCACCGTCATCGAACAGCACGGCGGCGCCCTCTCGCACGAACCGGCCCTGCCCCGCGGCACCGTGTTCCGCTTCAGGCTTCCCGTGGCCTGACGGGAGCACCGTCAGGCCCGCGCACGCGGGCATCCACGTCTGTCCACTATCATCCACCCCATGACCCAGCACCCCGATGCCCGTGTCTTCATCGTCGACGACGATGCCGGTGTTCGTGATGCGCTGGGCTGGCTGCTGCGAACGCGACGCCTGCTCAGCGAGGGTTACGGCAGCGCCGAGGGATTTCTTGAAGAGCTCGCGCGCTGGCACCACCCGCCCACCACGCCCTGCTGCCTGCTGCTGGACGTGCGCATGGGCGGCATGAGCGGGCTGGCCCTGTTCGAGCACCTGCTGACCCTGCCGTGGTTGCCGGTGATGCCGGTCATCTTCCTGTCGGGCCATGCCGACGTGCCCACGGCCGTCGATGCGGTCAAGCGCGGGGCCTTCGATTTCTGTGAAAAGCCGTTTTCCGACAACGCCCTGGTCGACCGCATCGAGCAGGCGCTGACGCAATCCGCCCAGGCCCTGGCCCAGCGCCGTGTTCAGGACGAGATCCGGCAGCGGCTGGACAGCCTGACCGAGCGCGAGCGCGACGTCATGCGCCTGGTCATCGAGGGCTTGCCCAACAAGCTGGTGGCCGACCAGCTCAACATCAGCGTGCGCACCGTCGAAGTGCACCGCTCGCGTGTGTTCGACAAGATGGGCGTCAAGTCGGCCGTTGAACTGGCCAATGCCCTGCGCCAGGCATGAGCGGCTTCAGGGGCGCGGCGCCGCTTCCCCGTTCGGCTTTTCCTGTCCGGCCTCGGTCGCGGGCGTCGACATCCCCGTGTCCCTGCGGGGTGCCACCGGCTCCTTCTCGCGCTCGGTCTCGGCCGGCAGCTCGCCCTTGTTGCGACCCGAGAACATGGTCCACCACACGATGAAGACAAAGATCAGGAGCGCAGCCAGCGCTTCAAGCAGCAACAAGGTCATGGAAAGACTCGTGAAGTGGGTACTGACTGCTGTCGACTATATCGACGGTCGTCTGGTTGAATCCGGGCGCCACGGTCGTCTTGCCACCCTGGCCCTGATTGTAGGAGGGGGTCTGGCCGCCTGCAGCGTCAGCCCGGATCGACCCGCGCCCCGGCCCGACAGTTCCCCGGCCATCACGCAGCCGGTGCCCCAGGCCGTGCCGCCGGTGGCCGATGACGGCCCGCTGCCCCCGGCCATCCAGCGCGGCAAGAGCCGCTGGGTGCCCGCCCGCTGGAGCGAATTGCCCGGCTGGGGCCAGGACAGCCTGCACGAAGCCTGGAACGCCTGGGTGCGTGGCTGTGAGCGCCCGGTCAATGGCCACGCCGAGTTGTGCCGCGAAGCGCGCCAGCTGTCCATTGCCACCGCCGCCGAGCAGCATGCCTGGCTGCACAACCGCTTCCGCCCCTACCGCGTAGTCGATTCCAGCGGCGTTCCGCCCGACGGCCTGCTGACCGGCTACTACGAGCCCATCATGCCCGCCAGCCGGGTGCGCACCGCCACCCACCGCACCCCGCTGCATATGCCACCGCCCGGTCTGCAAAGCGGCCAGACCTGGTACACCCGCCAGCAGATCGACACCCTGCCGGCCGCCCAGGCCGCCCTGCGCGGGCGTGAGATCGCGTGGCTGGCCGACCCCATCGACGCCCTGATCCTGCAGATCCAGGGATCCGGGCGGCTGCGCATCGTCGAACCCGACGGCCGCGAGAGCGTGGTCCGGGTTGCCTTTGCCGCCCACAACGGCCAGCCCTATGTCAGTGTCGGCCGCTGGCTGCTGGACCGCCGCGCCATCCGCGAAGCGTCGTGGGATGCCATCAAGGCCTGGGCCGCGCAGAACCCGGCCCGCCTGAACGACATGCTCTGGGCCAACCCGCGCACCGTGTTTTTCCGCGAAGAAGCCCTGAGCGAACTCGACGCCCGCTTCGGCCCGCGCGGCGCCCAGGGCGTGCCGCTCACGCCCGGCCGCTCCATCGCCGTCGACCCGCAGAGCATTCCCTACGGCACCCCGGTCTGGCTGTCCACCCAGGGCCCGACCCTCAACACCCAGCGCCTAGTCATGGCCCAGGACACCGGCGGCGCCATCCTGGGCGCGGTGCGGGCCGATCTGTTCACCGGCTGGGGCGGCTGGACCGACGAGGCCTACACCGTGGCGGCTGCGCTCAAGCAGCCGCTGCAGTTGTGGGTGCTGTGGCCGCGGTGATGGTGTGCTTGCTTTTGCGCGATTCAGATGGCCATGATCTCGGTCATCAGCGGCCATGACCATGTCGCATGGGCGGCGGAACCGGGTGCACTGAATCGGTGGCGCAGGGTCACCACATGCCGTCCAGGCTGGCTGAAGCAGATGTGATAGCCACCCTGTATCTGCCTCGCGACTGAAGCCCGATCACTTGATGCCTCCATGGTCCAGGACAGGTCGCCGGAGTCGGGCTGCCTCAGCATGACGCAGAAGCCTTGCTTGAGGTTGGACTGGAGTTCCAGTCGCTGAGCCGCCGTCGCGATCCCTTCAGCGTTGGACTGCAGCTGTATGGGGTGGCTGTTGTCAATGATCCGGAGTACCGCCGGAATCTTGATGACGAAATTCAGCCTTGCGCTGGCCCCACTGCCAGTGGTGTCGAATGCGGCATCGGCCATGCAAGGGCCGGCCAGCAGCCCCAGCACCCCAACCATTACGATGGCAGTGGAACAACGGGTGAAGGCGGCGGGGCTCATGCTGCCTGTATCGGCAGTAGCAGCCTCCGCTTGAGTATGCCGAAAGACCTCCTCTTTGCGGGCCTGACCTGTGTCGGGCCCGCCTGACCGGATCAGTTGTCACGTTGTACCGGGATGCTGATTCGGGTTGTCCCGCGCAGACGAACGTCCACCTGCGTGTCCGCTTCGGGGGCCACACTCCAGGGCAGCGGCAGCCCCTCGTTGCGCACGGTGACCGTGCGCATGCCGCTGGAGACCAAGGGGAAATCAAAGCGTCCCTGCTCGTCCGTGCGAACGGCCCAGCGGTTGTCCAGCAGCACAACCACGCCAGGAACCCCTTGTTCGCTGGCTTCCTGTGCGCCGTTGCGGTTGGCGTCAAAAAAGACCACACCCTCCACACGACCGCCACCTTCTTCGAGCCCGCCGCCCAGGGGCATTTGCCGCGAACCCGCACGATGCTCGTATCGAAGCACGATGAAGAAGCTGCGGCTGGCCACCCTCACAACGTCGGGTGGGGGTGCCAGCGGATCCAGTGATGGGATGACCCGGCCAGCCGTACTCCGAATGTACTGGGCCTCCAGGCTCCATTGCGGTGTCACGCGCCAGTTGGCACTGAGATTGGCGTTGTGCCGGTCCGGTGCACCGCGAATCTGCTCGGTGCCGAGTGATCCCCGCACGGTGGCTTGCCGGCCCAGCGGGGCTGAAAAGCTGGCGGCGGCGAACCAGCCGTCTTCCCTGAGGTCAGGTCCTGCGGTGTCCAGTCGGGCCTGGGCGGCGCCCAGGCTGGTGTTGAGTGCCCAACCCAGAGGGACGTTCCATTCCTGGTCGAGTGTCAATCGCCGCTCATCCCGCCGGCCTCCTTCGGCATCCGAGAGCTCGAGTCGCAGACCGCTGGCACCCAGATCGTGCGTGCGCCGCCAGTCGGCGTAGCTGACCCATGCCTGGCCCCGGTAATCTCGGATCGCGAGTCCACCACCGATCTGGTTGTTCCGATCCAGGCGCAACCGGCCGGTGAGGTTGCCGTAGTAGCCGGTGCCGCCGGGACCCTCGACGGGTCGAAGCACGTCCAGGGAGGTGTCCACGGACCATTGACGGGTTCGCCACAAGCCACGCCAGAACCCGCCCTGGAGGTTGTTGGCCATGGCAATGCCGGCCCAGCTGAGGCCCGGGTCGAGCCTGTACATGCCAAGGGTCTGGCGCAGCAGGCCCGCCTCGTGCGAGGCCTCCGCCCACCATCCCTGGCTTTGTCGCACGTCATCTGCGGCACCTGAGTGCATCACATTCGCCGACCAGTTCCAGGTTTCCTGATCGCCGGCCATGGTCAGCAGGGACGCGTGGCGGTTGCCTGCCGTGCCCCCAAGCAAGGGCAGGCCTTCACTGACCCGGTCACCTCGCTCATGCTGCAAGGAAACGCCCCAGCCACCGTCCTGTGAGGGTTGCCATTGCATGCCCAAGCGATGTCGTTGTCCCGAGAACCGGCTGAAACCACTGGAGGGCAGCGATTCCAGTCGACCGGGTTGGCCGGTGCTGGCCACCCACTGCAATCCTTGTGCGGGCGAGGTCCATTCGACACTGGCTCCCCGCAATGTGCTTGACGGGACGACCACCCGGGTTGGCATCCTGTTGAGCGATGGCAGGGCCTGCTCGACGATACCCGCCTCCAGGTTCATGTTTCCTCCGCCCGCCAGGGGCAGGCCGCGCTGGCGCACAGTCAGGGTTCCGTCGCGGTTGTCGGCCGAATAGTTGCCGTCCAACGAGAGTGCGCCATGGTTGGGTGTCTCGATCAGTCCGAAAGCGGAAAAGCTCGCCCGCGGGCTTCCTTCGTTCGCGGCAAACGGGCGCGTGCCGATCCGGGTCTCCAGCCTCAGGTAACGCGGCAGGCCGGTGGCGTCGTAGGGGGGCTGCGGCGGATCGTCCGACTGGGGCGGCAGGTCGCTGATGATGCGATCCTGGTAGTCGGATGCCAGTGCGCCATTTGACAGTGGCGCCGGCTGCCCGGCTGTCTGGGCCCACGCCAGGGGTGCCAGCAGGGAGCAGCTGCCCAGCCAGAAATGAAGCAAGCAGGTGACCGGGCGCCCGATCATGGCGCCAGCGAGAGGTCGATGGGCATCTGTCCTCCTGCCCATTCGAGCCGCCCCTGGATGCGCATGGGCAAGCGCCACTGAGCAACGGGCTTGCCGTCCTCCGAGAGGGGCAGCAGCGCGATGCGCCGGGTCTCACCCGGGAGAATCGGCGAATCGACGGGCGAGAACTCGATGCGCTGTCCTTCGGCGTCACGCCCGGTGACAAAACCTTCGAGTCGTCCATGGGCCGAGCCGTCATTGCGGACCGTCAGCTCGACCTGCTGCCGGTCACCCGATCGCTGTACGTCGGTGCGTTCAAGGACGAGCTGGGGCCGAACATCGCCGATGGCCACGTAGACGATCACGCCGATGCGGCCACTGACGGGAATGCTCACGCCGCTTTCCACCAAGGCCGGATCGAGCCCTTCGATCATCAGGGCAAACAGGCATTCGCGAGCGGGCGTCCCGGCCGGGGGGGCAATCTCTATCCGGTACCGGTAGCGACCGCCTGCCTCAAGCGTGAGCTCGCGTCGCTCAATGGCCACCCACGGACGACAGCTGTCAGGTGTCAGGGCGTCCTGAAACTGCACCGAGCGATCCGGGTTGAAGGTCCAGTCGTTGGTGTAGAAGCGGTAGTTGCCCCGGTTGCGGCCGGCGTGCTGGATTTCAATCACCTGGCGAATGGTCTGGCCAGGCTGGACTTTTGCTTCGATGCGGGGAGGCGTCACGTAGGCCGCAAAGCCCTGGGCGAATGCGTGCACCGACACAGAGGCCATGCTGATGGCCAATGCCAGCTTGCATACGGGTCGGAGGCAGAAGGTGCGCATGGCTCAGTCGGGCTCGAACTCAAAGTGGAAATTCAGGCGACGGCTGTTGCTGAACCAGTCGGGCCCGGTCCGCAGGCGCACATTGAAGGTGTCCCGCAATGCGCCGGAGGGGAGGGCGCCGGAGAACACCAGGCTGCGTTCTCCGGACACCAGCCGGCCCCCCCGCAGCGCCCCGTCGGACGTCCAGGTGGCCTCTACCGCCGGGGGCTGGTCAGATGGCAGGACCATGAAGACGCGACCACGCCTTCCTGCCCATTCACGTGTGTCGATGTGTACTCGGACCCGCACCCAGGCTTCCATCCCGTCGCTGGCATCGGGCCCGGTCTGTGGACGCCATTGCATCTGGACGTTGGCGGGTTCGGTGTGGCTGAGTGAGTCGTCCAGACGGTACACACCGGTCTGGGAAATGGCCGGGGACGGACTGAAGCCAATGGTCAGCAGCAGCAGGGCAACAACAATCAGGCGCATCACGGGGAGCTGATGGTGTACCTCACCTGTCCGGTGTAGGTGCCTGCTGCACGGACTGCACTGTTGGCGAACCGGAAACTGTGGCAATTCTCGATGTATCGGTTGGCGGGCACCGATGCCAGCACCTGTGTACTCCCGTTGAATGTGCCCGCGGGAATCACGTTGGGGACGTCACTCCCAGCCGCCGAAACCGTCCAGCTGATCTGGCTGAACGGTATGGTGTCGCCATTGGCATTGGTCAGATTGGCCGGCGAGGTCACCGTCAGAGTTGCGCTGGCTGGACCGTTGCCGGCGTTGTTGCGACGGTAGGAGGCGCCGATGAGCACCTGCTGCGCAGGATTGGGACAGGTGACATACCCGTCCACCAGGCTGGCAGACTGGGTGCTGTTGCTTGTCATGGTCAATGGACTGCCATTGCCGAGCTGGACTGCCGGGACACTCACCTGAACCAGATTGATGGTGCCGTTGTTCCCGTCGTACGTGCCGTTGCCCACATGCAGAAAGACGCGGCGTGAAGCCGCGCCAATGGTGAGCGACCATGCATGGGCCAGGTCAGAGACCAGCACATGCCCTGCCAGCATCAGGATGCAGGATGCCAGGCGGAGTTTCGAAGGGCTGCGCTGCAGACAGGACATGGATCGGCGCTGGACCGCACCTGTGCCGCGTCAGGGCATGGAGGCCGTGTAGGTCACCTGACCGGTGTAGGAGCCCGGCGCCACAACAGCGCTGTTGGCAAAGCTGTATGTCCAGGTCGCGGTGCGGTCGGTCAAGCGGCCTGCGTTCAGGGTCGGGTTGGCGGTGGTGCCCACGGCAGGAACAGGGAAGGTGCCTTCCGAACTGGTGGCGGTGATTTCAGACCAGGGAATCGTGTCGGTGCCGTTGCTCAGACCGGTTCCACTGCCGGCCGCCGTGATTTCCACCTGGCCGTTGTTGCCCAGAACGCGGACAGGTACCGCATTGCCGCTGATGGTGGCGGCGGCAGCACCTGTACCCACGGCCGTGGGGTTCGTGGTGTAGTCGAACACGGCCGTGTCGACGGCGGGGTTGGTCGCCAGCACGTCGTTGCCCGTGCCGACGCCCAAGAAAAGGATGCGCGGGATCACCACCTGGAAGTTCAGGCGGGCGTTGGCGGAACCGGCGCCCGTCACCAGCTGGGACTCGGCCGATGCCATCACCGGCACGGCAAGAGAAACGGCGACAAGTGCGCGAAGAACGAATGAGGACTTTTTCATGGCAGATCAGGCACGATCGATTCGGGGTTGGTGGCCGGAACAGGAGCGCCAGGGTGCTCTTGCATGCGGGTTGTAGTTCTAAGGTTAGTCAGTACGGGAGCCTGTGTAAACGCAATCGGTGCGCAAAACTTCACGCAAGTGACAAGACCAGCCCTTGGATGAGACCAAAGGTAGGCAGAAAGGGATGAGTGGAAGCTTCGGCCCTCAAGTTTACCTATTGATTGCCGTGATCGGTCTTTGGTATGCATTTGTCGGCCATGCCGTGCTGTCGAGCCAGGTCGCCGCGAGGTTGGTCACGCAACTGGGGCGCAGGACCTGAAGGCGATTTCAGGAGCAGGACCGTGGTCGTGAACAACGGTCAGGGTGAGCGCGATGGCCTGAATGGGCTGGTCTGCGTCAGCCTGGTGAGACAGGCCATGAACGAGGGCGCACGCACTGCGCGCCTCACGCGGTGAGCGGGGCGCCCCGACCCGGGCGGCGCCGGCGGGCTGCCGCAGCTTCCTGCCCTGCCTTCAGCGGCGGCCGTAGGTGTCTTCCAGCCGGACGATGTCGTCTTCGCCCAGGTAGCCGCCGGACTGCACCTCGATCATCTCCAGTTCGACCTTGCCGGGGTTGCTCAGGCGGTGGGTTTCGCCGATGGGGATGTAGGTGGACTGGTTTTCGGTCAGCAGGAAGGTTTCGGCGCCTCGGGTGACTTCGGCGGTGCCGCGAACCACGATCCAGTGTTCGGCGCGGTGGTGGTGCTTCTGCAGGCTGAGGCTGGCGCCGGGGTGCACGCAGATGCGCTTGACCTGGAAACGGTCGCCGGCGTCGACGCTGTCGTACCAGCCCCAGGGCCGGGCGACCTTGCGGTGGCTGGCGGCCTGCGGGGTCTGGCGGGCTTCGAGTTCGGCCACCACCTGTTTGACCTGTTCGGCGTGGGCGGCGTCGGCCACCAGCAGGGCGTCGGGGGTGTCGATGATGAGCAGGTCGGACGTGCCCAGGGCGACCACCGGGCGGTGCGGGGCGTGGATGTAGGTGCCGGTGGCCTGCAGGGCCAGGCCCTGGCCGTGGACGCGGTTGCCTTTCGCGTCGGCCGGGCTGAGTTCGGCCACCGCGTTCCAGCTGCCGACATCGCTCCAGGCGCCGGCGTAGGGCACGACGGCCAGCGGGCTGTGGTGTTCCATGACGGCGTGGTCGATGCTTTGTGCGCGGCAGGCGGCGAAGGCTCGGGTGTCGGGACGAACGAAGGCGCCATCGGGCCGGGCGGTGGCCATGGCCTGGCGGCAGCTGGCCAGGATGTCGGGGGCGTGCTGCTCCAGTGCGGCCAGCAGCACATTGGCACGGCACAGGAAGATACCGGCGTTCCACAGCGCGCGGCCTTCGAGGATGAGGGCCTGGGCCTTGTCGGCCGGGGGCTTTTCGACGAAGCGGTCGACGGCTCGGCTGTCGTCGGGACGCGGTTCGCCCTGCAGGATGTAGCCGTAGGCGGTGCTGGGGAAGCTGGGCTGGATGCCGAACACCACGATGGCGCCGGCGTCGGCCGCGGCGCGCCCGCGCTGCACGGTTTCGGCAAAGGCGGTGCGGTCAGGGATGTGGTGGTCGGACGGGCAGAACAGCATCAGCGCCGTGGGCGACGCCTGCAGCGCGGCCAGGGCCATGGCGGCGGCGGTGTTGCGGGCCACCGGCTCCAGCAGCACGGTGCCCTGCATGCCGCAGTCTTTCAGGGTGTCGGCCACCAGAAAGCGGTGGTCTTCAGCGGTGACACACATGACCGCCGGCGGCGTGGGCTGCAGCGCGGCCACGCGTTCCAGGGTGAGCTGCAGCAGACTCTTGTCACCCACCAGCGGCACAAACTGCTTGGGAAAGCTCTGGCGGCTCAGCGGCCACAGGCGCGTGCCCGAACCGCCACACAGGACCACAGGGAGGATGGCGTCGCTTGGGTTCATGGCGGGGCAGCGGTGAGGCAGAAAGTGGTGTGTGACCGGCGGATGATAGGGGAAGCCGGTGACGCCAGGCCGCTGCGGCGTTCAGCGTTTTGTCGATGGATGTGCGTTTTGTGGCGCCGGGCCCAGGTGCGCCAGCGGCAGCGCGCTGCGGCTCTTGACTTCGCCGAGCGAGAAGCTGGTGTGCAGGTCTTTCACGTTGGGCAGGTTGATGAGGGTCTGGCGGGCAAAGTGGCTGAAGTGGTTGAGGTCGGTGCAGACCACCTGCAGCTCGAAGGTGCCCGAGCCGCTGATGTAGTGGCAGGAGACGATCTCGGGGATGGCCTGGATGGCCTTTTCCATGGTGCGCAGGGCGTCGCCGGCGTTGCGCTCGGCGTCGAGGCGGACGAAGGCGAGCACGCCCAGTCCGATTTTTTCGCGGTTGATCTCGGCCCGGTAGCCGGTGATGTAGCCGGCGTCTTCCAGGGCTCGAACGCGGCGCCAGCACGGCGCGGCCGACAGGCCCACGCGGCTGGCCAGTTCGGCGTTGGTCAGGCGCCCATCGGTCTGCAGCTCGTGAAGAATGGCCAGGTCAAATTTGTCGAGGGTTTGCATGCGCGGGGGGGAGTCCATGGTGGTATGGACGAACCAGGGTTGCGGGTTTCCCCTTATGTAAGAAACAAACAGGCCAAATTTTAGAGAAAGAAGAAAGCAATGACCACATAAGGCGAAAAATCGGGCACGAAACGCAAACACCTGTCAGCGCCGCGGTCATACACTGTGCGGCACACTGACCCTCAGCCAACCCGGCTGTCGGCCCCTCAAGACGCTGCCCACAAGGCGGTCCACCCCACGCTGGAGACAACCCTATGAACGCGCCGCTGCCCGAGCACATCCGCAAGGCCCTGGAAACCGTCACGCTGGACGACAAGTACGCACTGGAACAGGGGCGCGCCTTCATGAGCGGGGTGCAGGCCCTGGTCAAGCTGCCCATGCTGCAGCGCCAGCGCGACGCGCTGCTGGGCAAGAACACGGCGGGTTTTGTCAGTGGCTACCGGGGCTCGCCGCTGGGGGGTTACGACCAGGCGCTGCAGAAGGCCGCGCCCTACCTCAAGCAGCAGAACATCGTGTTCCAGCCGGGGGTCAACGAAGAGCTGGCGGCGACCGCGCTGTGGGGCACGCAGCAGCTGGGTTTTGCGCCCAAGGGCAGCAACAGGTTCGACGGGGTGTTCGGCATCTGGTACGGCAAGGGCCCGGGCGTGGACCGTTGCTCGGACGTGTTCAAGCACGCCAACATGGCCGGCACCACGCCCTGGGGCGGGGTGATTGCGGTGGCCGGTGACGACCATGTGGCCAAGAGCTCGACCGCGGCGCACCAGAGCGACCACATCTTCAAGGCCTGCGGTCTGCCGGTGTTCTTTCCGACCACGGTGCAGGAGATTCTGGACCTGGGCCTGCATGCTTTTGCCATGAGCCGCTTCAGCGGTGTGTGGGCCGGCATGAAGACGATCCAGGAGATCGTCGAGTCCAGCGCCTCCGCCATCATCGATCCCGAGCGGGTCGAAATCGTCATTCCCGAGTTTGAAATGCCGCCGGGTGGCGTGCACATCCGCTGGCCGGACGCAGCGCTGGACCAGGAAGAGCGCCTCTACAACTACAAGTGGTATGCGGCGCTGGCCTATGTGCGCGCCAACAAACTCAACCACAACGTGATTGCCACGGCGCACGACCGCTTCGGCATCATCGCCAGTGGCAAAGCCTTCAACGACACGCGCCAGGCGCTGATCGATCTGGGCCTGGATGACGACACCTGCCGCCGGCTGGGTATCCGTCTGCACAAGGTGGCGGTGGTGTGGCCGCTGGAGGCACAGACCACGCGCGAGTTCGCCACCGGCCTGCGCGAGATCCTGGTGGTGGAGGAGAAGCGCCAGGTCATCGAGTACCAGCTGAAGGAAGAGCTGTACAACTGGCGCCCCGACGTGCGGCCGGACGTGCTGGGCAAGTTCGACGAGGTGGGCGGTGACCACAGCGGTGGCGAGTGGAGCATGCCCAACCCGAGCGCCAGCACCTTGCTGCGTGCCAATGCCGACCTGTCGCCGGCCATCATTGCACGCGCCATTGCCAAGCGCCTGAAGAAGCTGGGTGTGCCCGAGGACATTGCCGCGCGCATCGACGCGCAGCTGGCCATTCTGGATGCGCAGGAAAAGGCCACCCAGACCCTGCTGCTGCAGTCCTCGCCCGACGCGGTGCGCCAGCCCTGGTTCTGCAGCGGCTGCCCGCACAACACCTCCACCAAGGTGCCTGAGGGCTCGCGCGCGATGGCCGGCATCGGCTGCCACTTCATGACCATCTGGATGGACCGCGCCACCGTGGGCTTCACCCAGATGGGCGGCGAGGGCGTGCCATGGGTCGGCCAGCAGCCCTTCAGCCACGACCAGCACATGTTTGCCAACCTGGGCGACGGCACCTACTTCCACAGCGGCATTCTGGCCATCCGCCAGAGCATCGCGGCCGGGGTGAACATCACCTACAAGATCCTGTACAACGACGCGGTGGCCATGACCGGCGGCCAGCAGGTGGGCGAGCGGCCCGAGGGCCACAGCGTGGTGCAGATTGCGCAAAGCATGCGCGCCGAAGGTGTGGCCAAGATCACCATCGTGACCGACGAGCCCGAGAAGTACGCCGGTGTGACCGGCATTCCGTCGGGCATCGCCATCCAGCACCGCGACACGCTGGATGCGGTGCAGCGGGAGTTCCGCGAGATCAAGGGCACCACGGTCATCATCTACGACCAGACCTGCGCCACCGAGAAGCGCCGTCGCCGCAAGCGCGGCACCATGGCCGAGCCGGACCAGCGTGTGGTCATCAACGAGCTGGTGTGCGAAGGCTGTGGCGATTGCGGCGTGCAGAGCAACTGCCTGAGCGTGGAGCCGCTGGAAACCGAATTCGGCCGCAAACGTCGCATCAACCAGAGCACCTGCAACAAGGACTTTTCGTGCGTGAAGGGCTTCTGCCCGAGTTTTGTCACCGTCAAGGGCGGGCAGCTGCGCAAGAAGGACAAGAAGGGCGCAGGCACCGGCTGGGCCGGTGGTGCCGTGCCCTCGCCGAAGTTGCCTGCGCTGGGCGCCGATGCCTGGGGCATCGTGGTGGCCGGCGTGGGTGGCACCGGCGTCATCACCATCGGCCAGCTGCTGGGCATGGCCGCACACATCGAGGGCAAGGGCATCGTCACGCAGGACGCGGCGGGCCTGGCCCAGAAGGGTGGCGCCACCTGGAGCCATGTGCTGATCGGCACCAGCCAGGACCACATCCGCACCACACGGGTGGGCTCGGCCTCGGCCGATCTGGTGATCGGCTGCGATCCGATCGTGGCCGCCGGCAAGGAAACCCTGCAGCGACTGCGCAGCGGCCGCAGCCATGTGGCGCTGAACACCAGCGCCACACCGACCGCGGGCTTTGTGCGCAACACCGAGTGGCAGAACCCGGCGCAGGCTTGTGTGGATTCACTGGTGCAGTCGCTGGGCGAGGAGGCGGTGGGCCGCTTCGATGCCGAGGCGGCGTCGACCCGGCTGATGGGAGACTCGATCTACACCAACCCGATGATGCTGGGCTATGCGTGGCAGAAGGGCTGGGTGCCGCTGGGCGAAGAAGCGCTGATGCGTGCCATCGAACTCAACGCGGTACAGGTCGAGAAGAACAAGCAGGCCTTCGAGTGGGGCCGCCGCGCAGCCCACGACCCCAAGGCCATGGCCGCGCTGCTGGTGCCGGCCGCGCAGCAGGCGCAGGTGATCGAGTTCAAGAAGCGCGACACGGTGGAGGCCCTGGTGGCCAAGCGTGTCGAGTTCCTGACCGGCTACCAGAACGCCGCCTATGCCGAGGGCTACAAGGCCTTCGTCGAACAGGTGCGCCAGGCCGAAAGCCGCCTGGGCAAGACCAGCCTGACCGAGGCGGTGGCGCGCTACCTGTTCAAGCTGATGGCCTACAAGGACGAGTACGAGGTGGCGCGCCTGCACACCGACCCGGCCTTCCAGGCGAAGATTGCCGAGCAGTTCGAGGGCAACTATGAGCTGCGCCTGCACCTGGCGCCCCCGCTGTTCGCCAGGAAGAACGAGAAGGGCGAGCTGGTCAAGCAGCAGTACGGCCCCTGGATGCTCAAGGCCATGGGCGTGCTGGCGAAGTTCAAGGGCCTGCGCGGCAGCGCGCTGGACATCTTCGGCCGCACCGAAGAGCGCCGCATGGAGCGCGCGCTGATCGACCAGTACCGGACCGATGTGCAGAAGCTGCTGTCCGGCCTGACCGCCGACAACCACGCGCTGGCGCTGGAGATCGCCACACTGCCGGAGCAGATCCGCGGCTTCGGGCACGTGAAGGAGCGCAATTACAAGGCCACCCAGCTGCGCCGCGAGGCCTTGCTGGCCCGTTGGGCCAACCCGTCGGCTCAGGCTGGGCAGGTTCGTGCGGCCTGAGCGGGGCTGCGTGGAGTCCCGCCCCGTGTTTTCACGGGGACAGGCTTTGCGCGGGATGACGGCAGTTGGCCGCTCTGTCACCAGGGCGCTGACGCCGCGTCCGCCGCAGCCCACAATGGCCTATGGACTTCGCCCACAGCGCCCAGACAGTCGAGCTGCTGCACAGGCTGCAGCGCTTCATGGACCGTTATGTGCTGCCGCACAACGCGGCCTGGCACCAGGCGGTGCGCCAGGGACAGTATCCGCCGCCGTTTCTGGACGACCTCAAGACCCTGGCGCGTGAAGAGGGCCTGTGGAACCTGTTCCTGCCCACGCTGCGCGAGGACGAGCCCGGCACCCGCCTGGACAGCCTGCAATACGCGCCCCTGGCCGAGGTGATGGGTCGGCTGCATTGGGCATCGGAGGTGTTCAATTGCAGCGCACCCGATACCGGCAACATGGAGCTGCTGCACCGCTTTGCGACGGCTGACCAGCGCAGGCAGTGGCTGCAACCCCTGCTGGAGGGGCAGATGCGTTCGGCCTTTGGTATGTCGGAGCCGGATGTGGCCTCGTCGGACCCGACCAACCTGCAGACCACGGTGCGCCGCGTGGGCGATGTGCTGGTGCTGCACGGCCGCAAGTGGTTCATCACCGGTGCGGCCGACCCGCGCTGCCGTCTGCTGATCGTGATGGCGCGCAACGAGGGCGACGACACCGGGGATCCGCACCGACAGCACAGCATGGTGCTGGTGCCCATGGACAGCCCGGGGCTTGAAGTGCTGCGCAACATCAGCGTGGTACATCTCCATGCGCCTGAGGGCCATTGCGAGATCGTGCTGCGCGGCGTGCGGGTTCCGGCCGACCAGCTGCTGGGTGGCTGGGGCGAAGGGTTTGCCATGGCGCAGGCGCGGCTGGGACCGGGGCGGGTGCACCACTGCATGCGCACCATCGGCCAGTGCGAGCTGGCGCTGGAGATGGCGGCCGAGCGGGCGCTGGAGCGGCGCAGCTTCGGCAAGTACCTGGCCGACCAGGCCAATGTGCAGGACTGGCTGGCGACGTCACGGCTGGAGATCGACCAGGCACGCCTGCTGGTGCTTCAGTGCGCCTGGCTGCTGGACCATCCGCAGCAGGCCAGCGCGGCGCTGCTGCGCGCCCGGGTGGCTGGCATCAAGGTGGTGGCGGCGCACCTGCAGACGCGGGTGGTGGACCGGGCGATGCAGGTGTTCGGTGCCATGGGTCTCAGCCCCGACACACCGCTGGCGCAGTTCTGGACCTGGGGCCGCGCACTGCACCTGCTGGACGGCCCGGACGAGGTGCACCTGCGCAGCATTGCGCGGCACGAGCTGGCACAGGCGCGTGAGCGCATGGGGGCCTCGTCGGCCTACTTCACCACGCCCGAGCAACTGAACACGCCGCCGCACATCGACCCGTGAGGGCATCGCGCGGCGACCTATGATTGGGCCGAAAGACCGACCGCACCGATGAGCCGCACCGACATCATTTCCTGGGCCTACCCGCTGGCGCTGTGGCTGCACCTGGCCACCGTGAGCGTCAGCGTGGGCCTGTTTGCGCTGCGCGGCAGCGGGGTGTTGCTGGGCATGCGCTGGCCGATGCGGCCGCTGGCGCGGCGGCTGAGTGTGTTCATCGACGTGTGGCTGCTGCTGGCTGGCGGGGCGCTGTGGTGGCTGATGCAGCACCACCCGGTGCACAACGCGTGGCTGGGTGTCAAGCTCGTGCTGCTGGTGGTCTATGTGGTGCTGGGCTCGCTGGCCCTCAAGCGTGCGCGCACCCGGCGCGCCAAGGCGCTGTGTTTTGTGGCGGCGCTGGCCTGCGTGGCCTTCATGGCGTCCATTGCCATGCAGCGGCATCCGCTGGGCTGGTGGGCGCCGTGACCCCCAGGCCTGCGGCGAAGCCGATGAGCGCGCCGGTCCGCTGGTTGCTGTGGGCGGCGGGCAGTGTGTCGCTGTTGCTGGGGCTGATTGGGGTGGTGCTGCCGGGTCTGCCGACCACGCCCTTCGTGCTGCTGGCGGCAGCCTGCTATGCCAAGGCCTCGCCCAGGTTGCATGCGTGGTTGCTCAACCACCGACTGACCGGTCCGATGTTGCGCGACTGGGAGGCCCACCGCAGCCTCACGCGCCGTACCAAGACGGTGGCGGTGGCGTCGATGTTGCTGATGGTCAGCATTTCGATCTGGAGCTTCCGTGGCCGGCTGGTGCTGCAGCTGTTGCTGCTGGCGCTGGGCCTGATCGGGGCCTGGGTGGTGTTGCGGATTCCGACGCGTCGACCGCCATAAGCCCCGCTTAATGCGGGAGGTACACCATGCGTTCCATGGTGTGCATGGGATGGCCTGCGAGGCCGTCATGCAAACCAGGGAGTGTTTGCCATGATGTTGCCCCAGCCATTGATCGATGCGCGTTGCGGACCGGCTCGACCTGAGCCGGGGTCTGCGCTGTGTCTGGTGGAGACGGACGATGATGCCCGTGCGGGCATCGAGGCCTTCATTGCGCGGGTCTATGCGCGGCGTTACGGCGCACGCGTGACCCAGTTTGCGCCCTGCCTGGCCGGCCTGCGTGATCAGCTCTCGGGCCAGTGGCTGGCGGCGGCCGGTTTTCGTCGGGCCGATGAAGCGCCGCTGTTCCTGGAGCGCTACCTGGACGCGCCGGTGGAGGTGGTGCTGGGCCGGCACCAGGACCAGCCGGTGAGCCGGCATGAAGTGGTCGAGGTGGGTCACCTGGCGGCCGAGCGGGCGGGCGCGGGACGCCTGCTCATTCCCTTGCTGGGGCAGCACCTGGCCGAGGGCCCGAGCCGCTGGGTGGTCAGCACGCTGACGCAGGAGCTTCGGCACCTGTTCGTGCGCATGGGGGTCACCCCGCTGGCGCTGGGCAGTGCCGACCCGGCCGCGGTGGGTGAAGGCCTGGCCGACTGGGGCAGCTATTACGAGCACGGTCCGGTGGTGCTGGCCGGACGGCTGGATGCGGCCTTGCGGCTGATGCAGCGCCGCGGTGCCCGTGCGGACTTGCAGCCGGGAGGATGGTGATGACCGTTGCCTTGAGACATGTCGATGGGGAGCTCTCCCGTGATGCGCTGGACAAGATGGTGGAGCAGCTGGCCCAGGAGCTGACCCGGCGTCACCTGAGAACCGTCGGCACGCTGCTGGACAACGGGCCGGCCTGGGTGGTGCTCGACCTGGCTCTGGCCCGCGCGGGTGTCGTGCATGTTCCGCTGCCGGTGTTCTTCACGCCAGCTCAGATGCAGCATGCGCTGGCCGCCAGCGATGCCGACGGCCTGCTCACGTCGGTGGCGCTGGCCACGCACTGGACCGGCTTGCCCGCGCATGACCTGGAGGTGGCCGGGCAGGCTCTGCGCCTGATCGGCCTGCCGGGCCGGCCGCATGCCCTGCCCGAAGGGACCGCCAAGATCACCTTCACCTCCGGTACCACCGGGCAGCCCAAGGGGGTGTGCCTCAGCGACGAGGGCATGCGGCACATGGTGCAGGGACTGGTGCAGGCCCTGGCCCCACTGGATATCCGGCGCCACCTGTGTGCGCTGCCGCTGCCGGTGCTGCTGGAGAACATGGCCGGTGTGCTGGCGCCGCTGGCCCATGGCGCCGAGTGCGTGGTGCTGCCGCTGGAACAGCTGGGCCTGTCGGGTTCGTCGCGCTTCGACCCGGCGGTGTTCGACGCGGCAGTTCGTCAGTGGGCGCCGTGCAGCCTGATCCTGCTGCCGCAGATGCTGCGCGCCTGGACGGCCTGGCTTCGGGCTGGTGGTCGTCGAGCACCGCCGTCGCTGAAGCTGGTGGCGGTGGGTGGTGCCGCGGTCGGTGAGCGTCTCATCACATCATCGCGCGCGGTCGGCATTCCCGCCTACGAGGGCTACGGGCTGTCCGAAGGCGGCTCGGTCCAGACCCTGAACCTGCCCGGGGCCGACCGGCCGGGCAGCGCGGGCCGTCCGCTGCCCCACACGCGCCTGCGGGTGGACGAACTGGGCCAGATCCACATCGCCGGCAGCCTGATGGCCGGCTATCTGGGTGGGCGTGCGTTGGCGTCCGAATGGTGGCCCACCGGCGACATCGGGCACCTGGACGCGGACGGCTTCCTGCATGTGCGTGGCCGTCTGCGCAACGTGCTGATCACCGCCTACGGTCGCAATGTATGCCCCGAGTGGGTGGAGTCGGCTTTGCGGGACGAACCCCTCATTGCACAGGCGGTGGTGTTTGGCGAGGGCCAGCCCCGGCTGTCGGCGGTGATCTGGAGCAGCCACGCCCAGGCCACCGATGCCCAGCTGCACGACGCGGTGCAGGCCGCCAACGAAGGCCTGCCCGACTACGCGCAGGTCGGATGCTGGGTCCGCGGATGCGCACCCTTCGATGCTGGCAGCGGCATGGCCACGGCCAATGGCCGCCCCCAGCGTGAAGTCATCTATCAGCGCCACGCCGATGCACTGGCGCTGCCCACCGAGTGAGTTTTCAGGAGCCATGTTGATGTCCTTTTATGCCCGATTGAACGAACAGTCCCAACAGGCCCGGCAGGAGCTGCTGGCGGTGCCCATCATCCAGGGGGCGCTGCAGGGGCGGGTGTCGCTGCCCAGCTACCTGGCCTTTCTCACCGAGGCGTACCACCATGTCCGTCACACCGTGCCCTTGCTCAAGGCCTGCAAGGCGGCACTGCCGGCGCGCCATGTCTGGCTGTACGACGCCATGGACGAGTACGTCGAGGAAGAGCAGGGCCACGACGAGTGGATCCTGGACGACATCCGGGCCTGTGGTGGCGATGCCGAGGCGGTTCGGCATGGGCGGCCGGCGCTGGCTACCGAGGTGATGGTGGCCTATGCCTACGACACGATTGCACGGGGCAACCCGCTGGGTTTTTTTGGCATGGTGCATGTGCTGGAGGGCACCAGCGTGGCGCTGGCCCTGATGGCGGCCGACCGGATCCAGACCGGTCTGGGCCTGCCCGATGCGGCCTTCAGCTACCTGCGCTCGCACGGCACACTGGACCAGGAGCACACCGCGCACTTCGCGCTGCTGATGGACCGCATCGAGGACGTGGCGGACCAGATGGCCATCGTGCACGCCGCGCGCGCCTTCTACCACCTGTATGCGGACGTGTTCCGCGGCCTGCCGCTGCCGCAGGGCACGCTGGCAGCCGAGCCGGTGGGAGTCTGACATGAGACTGCCGGACACGCGCATCCTGATGACCGGGGCCACCGGCGGCATCGGCCGGGTCACCGCACTGAACCTGCTGAATCAGGGTGCCTCGGTGCTGCTGGTGGGCCGTTCGGACCCGTCGCTGGAGCGGCTGGCCGCCGAGTACCGGGCCCTGGGTGTGCCGGCTTCAAGGGTGAAGTGGGTCGCAGCCGACATCACCCGACCGACCGATCGGGCACGGCTGGTGGCCGAGGCCGAGCGGCTCGACTGCAACGTGGTGCTGCACGGCGCCGGCCTGCCCGCTTTTGGCCGGCTGCAGGACGGGACGCCGGAGGACCTGGCTGCGGTCGTGCAGACCAACCTGGTGGCACCGATGGCCCTCACGCAGGTACTGCTGCCGCGCCTGCTGACCTTGCCGGCGGCGCGCATCGTGTTCGTCGGCTCGGTGCTGGGCAGCATCGGGTTGCCCGGTTTCAGCGTCTATGGCGCCGGCAAGTTCGGTCTGCACGGTTTTGCGCAGGCGCTGCGGCGCGAGCTGGCGGGCGGTCCGGTGAAGGTGCAGTACATCGGCCCGCGCACCACCGATACCGGCTTCAACGGTCACGGGGTGCAGGCCTACAACCGCGCCACCGGTACCGCGCAGGACACGCCGGAGCAGGTGGCCCGGGCGATTGCACGTCTGATCGAGGACGGTTGCGCCGAACGCCTGCTGGGCTTTCCCGAGAAGCTCGCCGCCCGCCTCAACGGTCTGGTTCCCACCTGGCTGGACGGCGGTTTCCGGCGGCACCGGCAGGCCCTTGAAACACCCGCTGCCGAACTGACGGCAGCTCGTACCTGACTTCTTTTCCTGGAGATTCCCCTCATGAAACCCTCATCCACCACCCGCCGCCAATGGCTGGCCGCTGCTGTGGCCGTTCTCTCGCTCTCGTCGACCTGGCTGGCCCATGCTGCCGGCGTGGACGATGCGGTGCAGGAGCTGCAGCAGGGCTGGGAGTCCATCCGCTACCAGGCGCCGGCCGGCGAGCGGGAGAAGCGCTTCGAGGCACTTGCCCAGCGGGCACACAGCCTGAGCCAGGCCCACCCCGGCAAGGCCGAGGTGCTGATCTGGGAAGGCATCGTGGTCAGCTCGCTGGCCGGCGAAAAGGGCGGACTGGGCGCCCTGCCGCTGGTCAAGCAGGCCAAGGCACTGTACGAACAGGCCATCCAGATCGACGGCCAGGCGCTGGACGGTTCGGCCTACAACAGCCTGGGTGTCCTGTACTACAAGGTGCCCGGCTGGCCGATTGGTTTTGGTGACAAGAAGCAGGCGCGCGAACTGCTGCAGAAGGCGCTGGCCATCAACCCGCAGGGCATCGACCCCAACTTCTTCTATGGGGAATTCCTGCTGGAGACGGACGCCGCCACCAGTGCCGTGCCTTACCTGGAGAAAGCCCTGCAGGCACCGGCCCGTCCGGGTCGACCGCTGGCCGACCAGGGCCGGCGCGAAGAGGCGCGACAGCTGCTGGCCAAGGCCCGATCGTCCTGAGCAAGGCCAGGTGGTGCCGCAGAATCCGTTACACAGGAGACGTGGCGGACTTCAGCCTGCGCGGCGTGCCAGCACCTCGAACGCCGGCAGCGTCTTGCCTTCGAGCACTTCCAGGAAAGCGCCACCGCCGGTGGAGATGTAGCCCACGTCCTTCTCGATGCCGTACTTGGCAATGGCCGCCAGCGTGTCGCCACCGCCGGCGATGCTGAAGGCGCTGGACTCGGCAATGGCCTGCGCGATCACCTTGGTGCCGTTCTCGAAGGCCGCGAACTCG
>Ga0208242_100355_pt1 | contig 37122 bp, 33 predicted proteins | sample SubbioAug_CSW13A_FD_184825 | JGI IMG/M metagenome (GOLD analysis project Ga0208242, IMG submission 184825) | Serpentinite rock and fluid subsurface biosphere microbial communities from McLaughlin Reserve, California, USA - CR12Aug_CSW13A (SPAdes) | ecosystem: Environmental > Terrestrial > Deep...
CCCCGCCGTTCGCCGCCACGCCGCCCGGCCAGCCAGCCAGCGCCCGCGGCCACCGGCAGCAGCAGGAGCAACCAGGCCAGCTCAGTCATGGCCGTCCTGCGTGGGCGCCGCGGCCGTGGGCGCGGGCGCGCCACGACGCAGGCGATGGCGGAGCGGCCAGACCACGGTGGCGGTGATGACGAGGCCGGCGAGCACGGCACCGAGCAGCACGGCCAGCAGCAGGCTGGTGCCGAGGGAGAGGGATTCGATGTGGGCCAGGCCCAGGTCGATGCGCACCGGGTCGCGGTTGAGCGCCCCGAACAGCACGCCAAGGGCAATGAAGAGCAGCGCGAACAGGGCCTTGAGCAGTCGCATGCGCGGTTTTTCCCGGATCCGGTCGCGGGCTAGCTTAGCCCATCGCGGCCCACGCTCAGGCGGCCGGCGGCACGTTGCGGGCGTTGACCCGGTCGCGCAGTTCCTTGCCGGGCTTGAAATGGGGGACGTACTTTCCGGGCAGGGCCACGGACTCGCCGGTCTTGGGGTTGCGGCCCAGGCGCGGCGGACGGAAATGCAGGGAGAAACTGCCGAAACCGCGGATTTCGATTCGCTCGCCCTCGGTCAGGGCACCACTCATCATCTCGAGCAGGGTCTTGACCGCCAGGTCCACGTCGTCGGCCTTCAGATGGGCCTGGCGCCGCGAAAGCACCTCGATCAGTTCGGACTTGGTCATCTCCGGGCGATCCCTCGTTCGGTTCGGGGTAGTGCGTGGCCCGGGGTCGCCGGGCCACGCACGGGTACAGCAGGCTTACTCGCCCTTGTTGAGCTGCTCGCGCAGCAGGGCGCCGAGCTTGGTGGTGCCGGCCGACGCGTCGGAAGCCTTGTTGACCTCCGCCATCGTCTCCTGCAGCTCGGCCTCGTCCTTGGCGCGGATCGAGAGCTGCATGGTGCGGCCCTTGCGGTCCATGCCCATGTACTTGGCCTCGACCTTGTCGCCCACCTTCAGGTACTGGGTGGCGTCCTCGACGCGCTCCTTGGCGATGTCGTTGGCACGGATGTAGCCCTCGACGCCGCCCTCGAGCTCGATGGTCGCACCGCGGGCGTCGACTTCCTTGACCACGCCGTTGACGATCGAACCCTTCTGGGTGCCCGCCATGTACTGGCCGACCGGATCCTGCTCGAGCTGCTTGACGCCCAGCGAGATGCGCTCGCGCTCGGGGTCGACGGCCAGCACGACGGCTTCCAGGGTGTCGCCCTTCTTGAAGTTGCGAACGACGTCCTCGCCCGTGGTGTTCCACGAGATGTCGGACAGGTGCACGAGGCCGTCGATGCCGCCGTCCAGGCCGATGAAGATGCCGAAGTCGGTGATCGACTTGATCTGGCCGGAGACCTTGTCACCCTTCTTGTGCAGGGCCGAGAAGGCCTCCCACGGGTTCGGGGTGCACTGCTTGATGCCCAGCGAGATGCGGCGGCGCTCGCCGTCGACGTCCAGGACCATCACCTCGAGCTCGTCGCCCAGCTGGACGACCTTCGACGGATTGACGTTCTTGTTGGTCCAGTCCATCTCCGACACGTGCACCAGGCCCTCGACGCCCGGCTCGATCTCGACGAACGCACCGTAATCGGTGACGTTGGAGACCTTGCCGAACAGGCGCGAGCTGGTCGGGTAACGGCGGGCGATGTTGTCCCACGGATCGTCGCCCAGCTGCTTGAGGCCCAGCGAGACGCGGTTGCGCTCGCGGTCGAACTTCAGCACGCGCACGTCGAGCTCGTCGCCGACGTTGACCACCTCGGACGGATGGCGCACGCGCTTCCAGGCCATGTCGGTGATGTGCAGCAGGCCGTCGATGCCGCCCAGGTCCACGAACGCGCCGTAGTCGGTGAGGTTCTTGACCACGCCCTTGACGACCGCGCCTTCCTGCAGGCGGTCGAGCAGCTGCTCGCGCTCGACGCTGTTCTCGGACTCGACCACCGCGCGGCGGGAGACGACGACGTTGTTGCGCTTGCGGTCGAGCTTGATGATCTTGAACTCGAGTTCCTTGCCCTCGAGGTAGCCCGGGTCGCGGACCGGGCGCACGTCGACCAGCGAACCCGGCAGGAACGCGCGGACGTCGCGGATGTCGACGGTGAAACCGCCCTTGACCTTGCCGGAGATGCGGCCGGTGACGATCTCGCCGGCTTCCATCGAAGCCTCGAGCTCGTCCCACACCATGGCGCGCTTGGCCTTCTCGCGCGACAGCACGGTCTCGCCGAAGCCGTTCTCGAGGTACTCGAGGGCGACCTTGACGGTCTCGCCGACGGCGACTTCGAGCTCGCCGGCTTCGTTACGGAACTGCTCGATGGGGATGATGCCTTCGGACTTCAGGCCGGCGTTGATCACCACGACGTCGTTGCGGACCTCGACGACGATGCCCGAGACGATGGCGCCCGGCTTGAGCTTGGAGAGGGCGTTCTGGCTCTGCTCGAACAGTTCAGCGAAAGATTCAGTCATTGTTGGATACTCGGTTGGACACACGGGCCGGCGGCTCCGCCGCGACCCACCTGTTGGCGCTGGATGCGCGTTTGTGGACCCCGCGCCATCGGGCGCGGGACGTTTGCCTGCTTCGGAAGTCGCGCCCGCGGGTGCGGATGCGCCGGGGCGATCAAGCCTGCCGGGGCTGCCTGAGTTTTTCCGGCAACACCGACAGCACGCGCTCGATCACCTCGGTGATGGGCGAGCCGGTGGAGTCCAGGATGACCGCGTCGTCCGCGGGTTTCAGGGGCGCCACCGCACGCCCGGCATCGCGCTCGTCGCGAGCGGCGATTTCGTGCAGCAGACTGTCAAGATTAACCGAAACCCCTTTTTCCTTCAACTGCTTATACCGCCTTTTGGCCCTTTCCTCGGCACTGGCGGTGAGGAAGACCTTGTAGGGGGCGTCCGGGAAGATCACGGTGCCCATGTCCCGGCCGTCGGCCACCAGGCCGGGGGCCCGGCGGAAGCGGTGCTGCAGGTCCACCAGGGCGGCCCGGACCGGGGGGTGGGCGGCAATGGCCGAGGCCGCGGCGCCGGCGGTTTCCATGCGCAGCTGGCGGGTGGCGTCCTTGCCGTTGACGATCACGTGGGGCTCGCCCTCCCCCGCCGTCTCGAACCGGATCTCGGTGCGGGCGGCGCACTGGGCCACCGCCTCGGGGTCGCTCAGGTCCACGCCCTCCCAGGCGGCGGCCAGGCCGACGGCACGGTAGATCGCGCCCGAATCCAGGTAGTGCCAACCCAGTCGCTCGGCCACGGCCCGGCTGATGGTGCCCTTGCCGGAGCCGGAGGGCCCATCGATGGTCAGAACGGGGATGCGTGGCATGCGGCGATTCTAGCCGAGCCCCGCCGCTTCCTGCAGGCCGAATCCGACCCCGGTGGCCAGCGCGGCGAAGCCCGGGAAGGAGGTGGCGACGTTGGCGCAGTCGGTGATGCGCACGGCGCCCTCGGCCCGCTGGGCGGCCACGGCCATGGCCATGGCGATGCGGTGGTCGCCGTGGCTGTGCACCTCGCCGCCCCGCAGCCGGCCGCCGCGGATCAGCGCGCCGTCGGGCGCCTCCTCGATGTCGGCGCCCAGCGTGCGCAGGGCCGCGGCCATGGCGGCGATGCGATCGGATTCCTTCACCCGCAGCTCGGCGGCGCCGCTGACCCGGGTCTCGCCCTCGGCCAGCGCGGCGGCGACGAACAGGACCGGGAACTCGTCGATCATGTCCGGCACCAGCGCCTCGGGTACGGCGATGCCGCGCAGGCGGGCGTGGCGCACGCGCAGGTCGGCCACCGGCTCGCCGCCCTGCTCGCCGGCCGGCGTGTCGGTGATGTCGGCCCCCATGGCCCGCAGCGCGGCCAGCAGGCCGGTGCGGCGCGGGTTCATGCCGACCCGGCGCAGCAGCAGGTCGGAGCCGGGCACGACCGATGCCGCAACCAGGAAGAAGGCCGCCGAGGAGAAGTCGGCCGGCACGACCACGCGGGTGGCGCACAGCCGGTGCCCGCCCTCGAGCCGGGCGTCGCCCGGGGAAAACCGGATCGGCCAGCCGAAGGCGGCCAGCATGCGCTCGGTGTAATCGCGGGTCGGATGTGGCTCGCGGACGCGGGTTTCGCCGCGGGCGTACAGACCGGCCAGCAGCACCGCGGACTTCACCTGTGCACTGGCGACAGGCAGTTCATAATCAATAGCTTGCAATCCATTGCTAGCGTGAATTCTAAGTGGCGGCAACCCGCCCTCGGCGGCCTCGATGCGGGCGCCCATGCGCCTCAGCGGCTCGATCACCCGGCCCATCGGCCGGCGCGAGAGCGACGCGTCGCCCACCAGGATGCTGTCGAAGGCCTGCCCCGCGAGCAGGCCGGCCAGCAGGCGCATGCCGGTGCCGGCATTGCCGCAATCGAGCGGCCCGTCGGCGCCCCGCAGCCCGTGCAGGCCCACGCCGTGGATGCGCCGCAGCCCGTCACCCGGCGCCTCGAACCGGACGCCCAGCCGGCCCAGGATGGCTTCGGTCGCACGGGTGTCTTCGCCCTCCAGGAAGCCCTCCACCTCGGACACGCCTTCGGCCAGCGCACCCAGCATGACCGCACGGTGGGAGACCGATTTGTCCCCGGGTACGGAAATCGCGCCCTGCAGCCGGGCGCCGGGACCGGCCAGCCAGTCCAGGGTCTTGCCGTTCATGCCATCGCCTCGTCGAGTGCCTGCAACAGGCGCTGGTTGTCCTGCGGCGTGCCCACGGTGAGGCGCAGGCAGTCCGGGAGGCCGTAGCCGGCCATGGGCCGTGGCACCACGCCGCGGGCGACCAGCCCGGCCTCGATCGCACCGGCGTCGCGGCCGAAGCCCACGAGCAGGAAGTTGCACTGCGACGGCGACACCGCCAGCCCACGCGCCTTGAGCGCGCCGGACAGGGCCTCGCGCGCGGCCGCGTTGGCCTCGCGCACCCAGGCCAGGTGGGCCGTGTCCGCCAACGCCGCCCCGGCCGCGGCCAGCGCCGGGCCATTGGCGTTGAACGATTCGCGCAGGCGCTCCATCACCGCCACCAGGCCCGGTGCCGCGACCAGGTAGCCCAGGCGCAGGCCGGCCAGGCCGTGGGCCTTGGAGAAGGTTCGGGTAACCACCAGGTTCGGGAAGCGCGGCAGCAGCCCGACCGCGCTTTGCAGCGCCGGATCGGTGCAGTACTCGTGGTAGGCCTCGTCCACGACCACCAGCAGGCGCGGCGGCAGCGCCGCAAGCAGGCCCTCGAGGGCGGCGCGCGGGAACCAGGTGCCGGTGGGGTTGTTGGGATTGGCCAGGTAGAGCAGCCGGGTGTCCGGCCCGACCGCCGCCGCCAGCGCGTCGAGGTCGTGGCCCAGGGGCATGGCGTGCCGGGCCGGCAGGGCCGGCGCCTGCACGAACCGGGCGCCGCTGGCCTGGGCGGCCAGCCCGTACACGGCGAAGCCGAAGCGTGATGCCAGCACCTCGTCGCCGGGTCCGGCAAAGGCCTGGGCGAGCATCATCAGCAGCTCGTGCGAGCCATTGCCCAGCATCAGTTGCTCCGAGCCGACACCGAGCGCACTGGCCAGCGCCGATTTGAGCGCGCCACCGGACGGATCGGGGTAGCGGTGCACCTGCTCCAGCGCCGCCTGCGCCGCCGCGCGGGCAGCGGGGCTGCAGCCCAGTGCGTTCTCGTTCGAGCCCAGTTCCACCAGGCCCGGATGCCGGCGGCGCAGCGCGACCAGGTCCAGCCCGGGATCGTAGGGCCGCAGCGTGCGCAGCCCCGGGCGTGCCAACGCCAGGAATCCGGCCTCGTCCATGCTCAGCCCAGGGCCACGGGATAGGCACCGAGCACGCGGATGTCGGCGGCGTACTCGCCCAGCTCCGACAGCGCGGCGGCGACCGGGGCATCGTCGACATGGCCGCCGACGTCGATGAAGAACGCGTACTGCCAGCGGCCGGTATGCGCCGGCCGCGACTCGATGCGGTTCATGCTCACGCCGTGCCGGGCGAAGGGGCTGAGCACGTTGTAAAGCGCGCCCGGCTGGTCGCGCACGTACACCAGCAGGGACGTGCGGTCGTGGCCGCAGGCAGGCAGCAACTCGCGTCCCAGGACGAGGAACCGGGTGGTGTTGTCGGGACGGTCCTCGATCGGTCCGGCAATGGTTCGCAGGCCGTAGACGTGCCCGGCATTCTCGCCGGCGATGGCGGCCGCGTCGTCGGCCTGCCGCGCGCGTCGGGCCGCCTCGGCATTGCTGGAAACGGCCAGCTTCTCGGCCCCGGGCAGGTGCTGGCGCAGCCACGCGCGCGCCTGGGCCAGCGACATGGGGTGCGAATACACCCGCTCGATGTCCTCGATCCGGCCGGTGCGCGACATCAGGTACTGGTGCACGGCCAGCTCGACCTCGCCGCAGATGCGCAGCGGCGAGGTCAGGAACATGTCCAGGGTGGACTGGATGGTGCCCTGCCCCGAGTTCTCGACCGGCACCACGCCGAAGTCGGCATGGCCGGCCTCGACCTCCTGGAACACCTCCTCGATGCTGGCCAGCGGCAGGCCCTTGGCCGAATGCCCGAAGTGCTTGTGCAGCGCCTGCTGCGAGAACGTGCCCTCCGGGCCCAGGTAGCCGACCTTCAGCGGCTCCTGCTGGGCCAGGCAGGCCGACATGATCTCGCGGAACAGGCGCAGCAACACCTCGTCCGGCAGCGGCCCGTCGTTGCGGTCGAGCACGCGCCGCAGCACCTGCGCCTCGCGCTCGGGCCGGTAATAGTCCACGGCGGCCGCCAGGTCGCCCTTGGCCTTGCCGACCTGGCGCGCGAAGACGGCCCGCTCGGCGATCAGCGCCTGGATCTGGCGGTCGATGGCGTCGATGCGCTCGCGCACCTGGGCCAGCTCGGGCCCCGCCGGCCTGGACTTGCCGCGCGGCGCCATCTCAGCCGTTTCGCCGGGCGAAGTCGGCCATGAAGTCGACCAGGGCCTGCACGCCCGCCTCGGGCATGGCGTTGTAGATCGAGGCGCGGATGCCGCCGACGGCGCGGTGGCCCTTCAGGGCCAGCAGCCCGGCCGCGTCGGCTTCCTTCAGGAAGGCCTTTTCGCGGGCCTCGTCGGGCAGGAAGAAAGGCACGTTCATCCACGAACGCGCCGCCGGCTCCACCGGGTTGCGGTAGAAACCGCCCGAGCCGTCGATGGCCCCGTACAGGTTGGCCGCCTTGCGCCGGTTGCGCTCGCCCATGGCCGCGGCGCCGCCCTCGGCGCGCACCCACTTGAGCACCAGGCCCAGCACGTACCAGGCGAAGGTGGGCGGGGTATTGAACATCGAATCGTTCTTGGCCTGGTTCCCGAGCTCGAAGATCGGCGGCAGCGTCCGGCCGTGCCTGCCCAGCAGGTCCTTGCGGACGATGGCGATGGCCAGGCCCGAGGGCCCCAGGTTCTTCTGGGCGCCGCCGTAGAGCACGCCAAAGCGCGAGACGTCGACCGGCGCCGACAGGAAGTTCGAGGACACGTCGGCCACCAGCGGCACGCCGCCGGCCTCGGGAATGTCGTGGAACTCCACGCCGTGGATGGTCTCGTTGGGCGTGTAGTGCAGGAAGGCCGCGCCCGGCGTCAGCTGCCAGCCGTCCCGGGCCGGGAGGCCGGTGTAGCCGCCGGCCTTGGCCGAGGCAGCCACGTTCACCTGCAGCGAGGGCTTCATGTTCTCCAGCGCCTTCTCGCCCCAGTGGCCAGTGAGCACGAAGTCGGCGGTCTGGTCGGCGCGGGCCAGGTTGAGCGCCAGCAGGGCCGAAAGCGTGGTGGCGCCGCCCTGCAGGAACAGCACGTGGTAATCGTCCGGGATGCCCATCAGCTCGCGCAGGTCGCGCTCGGCCTCGGCGGCACACTCGATGAAGGCCTTGCCGCGGTGGCTGACCTCCATCACCGACGCGCGCTCGTCGCGCCACTCCAGCAGTTCGTCCCGGACCTGCCGCAGGACGGGCTCGGGGAGCGCGGCCGGGCCGGCACTGAAGTTGTACGCGCGTGACATCGTGCACCTCGTGGGAAGGATTGGACGTTAGCACGGGGCCGAATCACCCCGGAAGTTCATCCGACGATGCCCGCACGGCCCAGGAGCATTTGCTCCAAACGCCGGCCTCGCTCACCCGGTCGCGACGATGGCCGGTGCTAGGCTCGGCGCGTGCCTGCCCGGCGGCCCCGGGCCCACCGCGACGCGACGCGAAGAGGACTCCGCATGAACCGCCACGACTACCCCCGCCCCCCGCCCTCGGAAATCACCCCGGAAGGCGTTTACCGCCGTCGCCGGGAGCTGATGGGCCTGGGCCTGGCCAGCCCGCTGCTGGCCCTGGCCGGCTGCGCCGGCGCCGAGGATGCGCCTGCCGTGGCGGTGCCGGCGTCGGCGCCCACCGACACGCCCGACGGCTTTCGCACCCGCGAGCCCCTGACCACCGAGCGCGACGCCACCACCTACAACAATTTCTACGAGTTCGGCACCGGCAAGGCCGACCCGGCGAAGAATGCGCAAACGCTCAGGCCCAGCCCCTGGATGGTCGTGGTGGGCGGCGAGGCCGAGGTGACGGGCGTGTTCCCGCTCGAGGACTTCCTGCGCCCGCACGCGGTGCAGGAGCGGATCTACCGCCTGCGCTGCGTCGAGGGCTGGTCGATGGTGCTGCCCTGGGAGGGCGTGCCGCTGGGCGAGGTGCTGGCGCGCTTTCGCCCGACCTCGAAGGCGAAGTACGTGGCCTTCACCACGCTCGCCGAGCGCGACCAGATGCCCGGCCTGCGTTGGCCGGTGCTGGACTGGCCCTACCGCGAAGGCCTGCGCATGGACGAGGCCATGCATCCGCTGTCGCTGCTGGCCACCGGCCTCTACGGCAAGCCGCTGCCGAACCAGAACGGCGCGCCTCTGCGGCTGGTGGTGCCGTGGAAGTACGGCTTCAAGAGCATCAAGTCGATCGTGCGCATCGACTTCACCGAACGGATGCCCGTCACCAGCTGGAACCAGTCGCAGCCCAGCGAGTATGGCTTCTACTCGAACGTGAACCCGGCCGTGGACCACCCGCGCTGGAGCCAGGCCAGCGAGCGGCGCATCGCCGGCGACGGCAACCGCGTGTTCGCCAACCGCATCCCCACCCTGCCCTTCAACGGCTACGCCGAACACGTTGCGCCGCTTTACGCGGGCATGGACCTGCGCAAGTGGTTCTAGGCGGCACCGACCGGCGCTGGTTCGGGCTCAAGGCCGGCGCACACGCGCTGGCGCTGTCGCCGCTGGCGCTGCTGGTGCTGGGCATCGCCAACGACACGCTCGGCGCCGATCCGGTGGCGCGCATCACCCACGACACCGGCACCTGGGCGCTGCGCCTGCTGCTGCTCGGGCTGGCACTGACGCCGCTGCGCCGGCTGAGCGGCCAGGCCTGGCCGATCCGCTTCCGCCGGCTGGTCGGGCTCTACGCCTTCTTCTACGCCTGCCTGCACCTGGCCACGTGGCTGGTGCTCGACCTGGGCGGCTACTGGACCCAGGTGTTCGAAGACCTCGCCAAGCGGCCCTACATCACCCTGGGCTTCAGCGCCTGGCTGCTGCTGGTCCCGCTGGCGCTGACCTCCACCCGCGGCTGGATGCGGCGGCTCGGGCGGCGCTGGGGCCAGCTGCACAGGCTGGTGTACGCCGCCGCTGCGCTGGCGGTGCTGCACTACCTGTGGCTGGTGAAGGCCGACCTGCGCGAACCGCTGGTTTACGCGGCGATCCTGGCGCTGCTGCTGGGCCTGCGCTGGCGCTGGCGGCGCGGGGCGGCCCCGGCTCAGGGCGCGTAGACGAGCAGCGCCGTCAGCGCCGCGGCCAGCACCATGGCGGCGGCGATCAGCCACCACAATGCGCCCGGATCCCGGGTGGCCGGCGCCGGCTCGGGCGCTTCCGGCGCCGGGGCCGGGTCGTTGGCGACCGCCACGTTCACGGCCTTCATGGTCTGCGTGTGCGGGTTGGCCGCCGACTTGCCCAGGCTGGACTGGCCGCGCGGCGGCAGGCCCGGGGCCTCGAGCACGAAACGATGCTGCTCGATGACCAGCTGGTCGCCCGGGGCCAGCACCGCGTCGCGCACCGGCACCCCGTTGAGCAAGGTCGTCTCGCCGCCGGTCGCCATGGCCCGCAGCACCACGCGGTCGCCGTGCAGCTCGACCACGGCGTGGCGCTCGGCCACGGCCGGGTCGTCGAGGCGCACGTCGGCGGCCGGCGAGCGGCCGAACAGGCGTGGCTCGGTGAGCGTGTAGCTGCGCCCGAAGTGGGCACCGCTGAGCCCGCGCAGCACCACGCGCGCGGCGGCCACGCGCTGGGCCTCGCCCAGCGGGGCGGGCGCGCTGGCCGGGATCTGGCGTTCGATCGCCGGCTGCTCGTCGGCGCGCACCACCACGCGCAGGGCGTCCAGGCAGACCAGGTCGCCGGCGCGCAGCTGGGCCAGGCGCTGGACCGGGCGGGCATTGAGATGGACGGCCGGCGCGCCGTTGGGCACGCGCAGCCACAGTCCGCGGCGGTCGCTGAGGAAGCTGGCATGGTGCGGGGCCAGCCCGCTCCCCGGCAGGCTCACGCGCAGGCCGGCGCGGCTGCCGATGGCAACCTCGCCCTGCAGTGGCACGTTGGGGTGTTCGCCGTTCGGGAACGTCAGTTGCATCCGGCCTCCTCAGACCGCGAATCTAGCATGGCCCGGTCCCCGGCCATGCTTGGTGGATACGGCGTGTCCGCGCAGAATAGGCCGCCAAGGAGGAACCCATGTCCCACATCGACATCCGTCGCAAGCACGGCCGCCCGGTCAAGGAGGCCAAGGCCGCCATCGAGCGCGTGGCCGAACACCTGGCCGAGAAGTTCGACGTCGAGTACGGCTGGGACGGCGACACGATGGAATTCTCGCGCGGCGGCGTCGACGGCCACATCGCCGTGGGCGCCAAGGAGGTCCGCGTCACCGCGACGCTGGGCTTCCTGCTGTTCGCCATCAAGGGCCCGATCGAGCGCGAGATCCACCAGTACCTCGACCGCGAGTTCGGCCCGGCGTAGTCCCGAACGGGTCCGCGTGGCCCGCGAACAGGCGCCGCGAAGCCTCCCGCTCGCGGTGGCCGATGGCCTCGAGGAAGTCACCCGCCCCGCCAAGCGCGTCGAAGGCGGAAAAGCCGCGCTCGAGGAAACCCTGCAACTCGCTCAGGCCGGCCGCGCGCGCCGGCAGCCGCGAGGCGCGCAGCAGCTTGTAAACGCCGTGCTTCTTCACCGCCGCGTCCAGGGTCCAGCCCACGCCCAGGATCATCTCGATCTGCCGGCGGCGCAGCCGCGGACAGCCGGTGGCGCGGTAGGCCTCGCCGTAGTCGGCCAGGCTGATCGGATCGTCCGGCCTTGGCCGCCGCGCCAGCGCCTCGGCCATGCGCAGGTCGAAGGCGTGGCTGAGCACGGCCAGGCCGATCGCGTCGGCCGCCGCGGCCACCAGCGAATCGGGCAGGAGCCGCGCCATCAGCGGCATCACCCGCGCCACGTCGCGGTCGCGGCCGGAGAAATCGCGCTCGCCGTAGAGGTCCGTCAGGAAGAACTCGGCCGCCGGGCGCATGCGCGGGTCGGCCAGGAAATCGGTGAAGCTGCCGGCCAGGCGCGCCGCCTGCCACGACTGCAGTGCCCGCAGCTGCGGCAGCCGGTTGCGCGGCTCGCGGCGCGGATCGTTGATGGCCTGCTGCCAGGCCAACCGGTGCCCGATGCGCTGGCGAAGGACCTGGCTCATGCCGGTCGGGCGGGGCGGGACGGGCGCGGGTGGGGGTTCACAGCGGGGCGGGCTCGGCAACGGCTACAATCGGACGGTCATCTCGGGAGTCCTCCATAGCATGCTGGTTCTGCAACCCGCCCGGAAGCGCCAACCGCCCAGCCAGGGCCGCATCGGACTGGCCATCGCCGGCGGCGGGCCGATCGGTGGCATGTACGAGCTGGGCGCCCTGCGCGCACTCGACGTCGCCATCGAGGGCCTGGACCTGACCCGGCTGGAGGTCTACGTGGGCGTCAGCTCGGGCGCCTTCCTCGCCGCCGGCCTGGCCAACCGCCTCGATACCGCCGAGATGTGCCGCATCTTCATCACCGGCGACAGCGACCAGGTGAAGTTCCAGCCGCAGATGTTCCTGCGCCCGGCCTTCATGGAGTACCTGCGCCGCGCCGCGGCGGTGCCGCGCCTGGCCTTCGACTGGTGGAAGGACCTGCTCACCGACCCGACCGGCTCGCACCTGAGCGAGCTGGTCGGCCGCTTCGGCGGCGTCATCCCGACGGGCCTGTTCGACAACCGCGGCATCGAGCGCTTCCTGCGCGAGGTGTTCACCATCCGCGGCCGCAGCAACGACTTCCGCGAGCTGGCCGCCAAGCTCTACGTGGTGGCGGTGGACCTCGACAGCGGCGAAGCGGTGCGCTTCGGCAGCCCCGGCTGGGACGACGTGAGCATCTCGCGCGCCGTCCAGGCCAGCTCCGCCCTGCCCGGCCTCTACCCGCCGGTGGACATCCGCGGCCACCACTTCGTCGACGGCGCCCTGCGCCGCACCATGCACGCATCGGTGGTGCTCGACCACGGCATCGACCTGATGCTGGGCGTGAACCCCTTCGTGCCCTTCAACGCCAAGACCGCCGGCCGCCCGCCCGACGGCATGGACAAGCTCAGCGAGGGCGGCCTGCCGGTGGTGCTCTCCCAGACCTTCCGCACCCTGCTGCAGTCGCGCATGCGCGTGGGCCTGGAGAAGTACGCCGAGCGCTACCCGGACGTGGACCAGATCGTGTTCGAGCCCAACGAGGACGACGGCGAGATGTTCTTCACCAACGTCTTCAGCTACTCCTCGCGCCAGCGCGTCACCGAGCACGCCTTCCGCTCCACCCTGGGCGACCTGCGCCGCCGGCGCGACGAGCTGGCCCCGGTGCTGGCCCGCCATGGCCTGTCGCTGCGCCAGTCGGTGCTCGACAACCCGGCCGCCTCGATCATGGACGGCCTGGGCCTGGCGGCGAAGCCCACCGAAACCACGGCCCGCTTGCGCCGGGCCCTCGACGACGTGGACATGCTGGTGCGCGCGCGCCGCCCGAACCGCCGCCGGAGCCGCAGCAGCCGCCCCCGCTGAGCCGCGGCCTTGGTGTGAAAACTCTAGACAATCGGCCGAGATTGGCGGAAACCGGCCGCAAGCCGGACCGTATTCCCAGGGAGTCAAGCATCATGGCCAAGCTCAAGAAGAACGTCCGCTCCAAGGCCGCCGGCGCCAAGCGCGCCACCGGCAAGTCCTCCACCCCCGCCGCCGAGCTGCAGGCCCGCGCCGAGCAGGTGTCGCGCTCGATCGTCGGCTCCGCCCAGCAGATCTGGATGGCCGGCATGGGCGCCTTCCACCGCGCCCAGGGCGAAGGTTCGAAGCTGTTCGAGGCCCTGGTGAAGGAAGGCATGAGCATCGAGCAGACCACCCGCAAGCTCGCCACCGGCAAGGTCGATGCGGTGCGCGACGCCGTCGAGGACCGCGTCGGCGTGGTGCGCGAGCGCGCCGTGGACACCTGGGACCGACTCGAGAACGTGTTCGAGACCCGCGTGCAGCGCGCCCTCAACCGCCTGGGCGTGCCGGGCCGCGAGGACCTGGCCGAGCTCACCCAGCGCGTGAACGAGCTCAATGCCGAGCTGCGCAAGCTCTCCAAGCCCGCCGCCCGCACCAGCGCCAAGGCCAAGCCGACCGCGAAGAAGGCCGCCAAGGCCGCGACCAAGCCCAAGGCCGCCAAGGCCAAGCCGGCCGCCGCCAAGCCTGCGCGCAAGCGCGCGCTGCCCAAGGCCCCCAAGCCGGTCGCGCCGCAGCAGGCCGGCTGACCTTTCCGTCCGCCAGCCAAGCAGGACCCGCTCGCTCCCTCCCCTTGCGGTTTCCGGCTGGCGGACGGTTTTGATGCACCACGAAGCCCGGCGAAAGCCGGGCTTCGTGCGTCCGGACCCCGGTCCCGGGTGGCCGGGTTTCCGCGTTATCCTCTGGCACCTGCCAGACCTCCCCCCGGAGTTGCTTGATGTTCGGACTCAGTCCCCTCGTCGCCGCCGTCGTCGCCACGGTCGCCTCGCTCGTCGCCAGCACCTGGTGGTTCGGCGTACACCGCCGGCGTCGCGCCGAAACGCGCGCCGGCGTGCAGGCCCTGGCCGGCATGAAGTGGCGCGAGTGCGCCGGCCTGGTGCTCCAGGCGATGGAGGAAAAGGGCTACAAGGAGCTGCCTTCCAGCCGCCAGCCGGGCGACGGCGGCGCTGAATTCCTGCTGCTCAAGGGCGACGAGCGCTGCCTGCTGGGCTACAAGCACGGCACCGCCTACCGGCTCGGCGAGGCCAACGTCCGCGACTTCGCCAACGCTGTGCAGCTGCAGGGCGCCACCACCGGCATGCTGGTGACGCTGGGCAGCGCCGAGGGCTATGCCCGCGACCTCGCTCGCCGCTACGGCGTCGACCTCACCGACGGCGACAGCCTGTGGCCGCAGGTGGAACCCTTCGCGCCGCCGCAGATGGTGGTGGCGATCCGCGAACAGGCCGCCGAAGAAATCCGCAAGGGCCAGCGCCTTGGCATCGCCGGCAGCGCCCTGCTGGGCCTGCTGGTGTTCGGTGCCTCGGCCCTGATGCAGCCCACGGCGCCGCTGCCGCCGGCCCCGCCGCTGGCGTCCTCGCCCGAGCCGGCCGCGCCGGCCGGCGATGCCGCGACGGCCCCGGCCGAGGCCGCCCCGGCCGCGCCGCGCTTCGCCGACGAAGCCTCGCGCCAGGCCGACGAGGCCCTGCGCGAACTGCGCGAGGTGGCCGCGCTCACCGAGCAGGAGCGCATCCAGCGCCGCCTGGCCGCCGCCAACGCCGTGGCCTCGCTCGAACAGGCCGATTCGGCGGCCTGGTCCACCCAGTCCACCCTCGTGATCCGCATGCAACGCGCCGACGGCATCGATTCGGGCCTGGTCAACGAGGCCTGCGCCATCCTCGTGCAGTACGAGGAGCTGCGCTATTCGCGCCTGCAGCTCGAGCCGCCGTCCGACAGCACGGCGCCCGTGCGCTGGCGGCAGTGCCAGTAAGGCACCGCCGCCCCGCCTTCCCTCTTACCAGTGCACGCCGCGCATCAGCGCGGCGAAAGCCACCTGCTCGTTGGTCGGCTGCTCGTCCTTGAGCGCCTTGCGGTCGCCCTTGGCGGCGGCCGAGTCGGGGAACATCTCGAAGGCCGTGTTCATGATCACCTCGTAGGCCTTCGGCGCCAGCGCGTTGAGCGTGGCGGCGAAGATGCCCATGCGGGTGGCCACGCGGCTGGGCCGCTCGATGATGGCCTTGACCACCAGGTCGGCGGCTTCGTCGGGCGTGAGCGTGGGCACCGACTCGTACATCTTGGTCGGGGCGATCATCGGCGTCTTCACCAGCGGCATGTTGACCGTGGTGAAGGCGATGTTCTTGCCGCTGAACTCGGCCTGGGCGCAGCGGCTGAAGGCGTCGAGCGCGGCCTTGGAGGCCACGTAGGCCGAGAAGCGCGGCGAGCTGGCCAGCACGCCGATCGAGCTGATGTTGATCACGTGGCCCTTGCGGCGCTGCGTCATCGCCGGCAGGAAGCCCAGGATCAGGCGCAGGCAGCCGAAATAGTTGAGCTGCATGGTGCGCTCGAAGTCGTGGAAGCGGTCGTAGCTGAGCTCGACCGAGCGGCGGATCGAGCGGCCTGCGTTGTTGACCAGGATGTCCACGGCCTTGTGCTCGGCCAGCACGGTCCTGACCAGCTCGTCGCAGCTGGACATGTCGGTCAGGTCGCAGGTGTAGGCCCAGCACTTGCCGCCGGCGGCGATGATCTCGTCGCGGGTGGCGAACAGCTCCTCCTGGCCGCGGGCGACGATGATCACCTTGGCGCCGGCCTCGGCCACCTTGATGGCGCTGGCCTTGCCGATGCCCGAGGAGCCGCCGGTGATCAGCACCACCTTGCCGGCGACGTGGCCGCGCAGGGTGCGGTCGATGAACAGGTCCGGGTCGAGGTGGCGCTCCCAGTAGTCCCAGATGCGCCAGGCGTAGTCGTCGAGCCGCGGCAGCACCACCTTGCTGCCCTTGAGGGCGCGCTCGGCGACGCGGGTATCGAAGCGCGTCGGGTAGGTGATGAACGACAGCGTCTGCGGCGGCAGCTTGAGGTCGCGCAGGACCATGTTGCTGAAGCGTTTGATCGGCGGCAGGTTCACCACCGCGCTGCGCACCGCGCCCGGCACCACGGCCAGCATGCGCGCGTCCAGGCGCATGGTCATCTCGGGCGCGTGGGCGGCGCGGCAGAAGGTGTTCATCAGCTCGCCAAAGCGCATCGGCTCCGGATCGACCAGGTGGAAGCACTGGCCGTCCAGGCCCTTCTTGTGGGCGATGTGGTCCATGGCGTCGGCCACGAAGTCCACCGGCACCACGTTGATGCGCCCGCCCTCGATGCCCAGCGTGGGCACCCACTGCGGCAGCGCCTGGCGCATCTTCTTGATCAGCGTGAACAGGTAGTAGGGGCCGTCGATCTTGTCCATCTCGCCGGTCCTGGAATGGCCGATGACCATCGACGGGCGGTAGATGCGGAACGGCACCTTGCACTCCTTGCGCACGATGCCTTCCGACTCGTGCTTGGTGCGCAGGTAGGGATCCTTCAGGCCCTCGGCCTCCTCGAACATGTCCTCGCGGAACACGCCCGGGTAGAGGCCGGCGGCGGCGATCGAGCTGGTGTGGTGGAAGCAGCCGGCCTTGATCGCCCCGGCCAGCTCGATGGCGTTGCGGGTGCCGTCGATGTTGGCCACCTGCTGCGAGGCCGCGTCGGCCGAGAGGTCGTAGATGGCGGCCAGGTGGAAGAAGTGCTGCACCTTGCCCTGCAGCGCCTTGATCTTCGCCGCCGGCAGGCCGAGCCTGGGCTTGGACAGGTCGCCGGTGACGACCACGATGCGCTTGCGGTCCCAGCCCATCGACGCGGCGATGGCGTCGAGCTTCTTCTCCGACCCCTTGCGCAGCAGCACGTGGATGGTGCCCTTGCGCTTGAGCAGGTTGCTGACCAGGAAGCGCCCGATGAAGCCGGTGGCGCCGGTGACGAAATAAGACATGACCTCTCCCTGCCCTTGTCCGTGGACCGGCCGGACGGCCGGTTTCCCGGCCTAAATTGCCAGACCCCACCGCGCGCGGCAAACCCCGCGTTGACCGACCATGGGGGCCGTGATATCACCGGGGCCTGACCCGGGGGATGCAAGACGATGGCCGACCTGAAAGACCAGTTCCAGAAAGCCGCCAAGGACGTGATGGGCCTTGCCGAGCGGCCCGACAACGACACCATGCTCAGGCTCTATGCGCTCTACAAGCAGGGCTCCGAGGGCGACGCCAAGGGCCCCAAGCCCGGTTTCTTCGATTTCGTGGGCACCGCCAAGTACGAGGCCTGGGAAAAGCTCGCCGGCATGTCCAGCGAGCAGGCCATGAAGAAGTACGTCGACCTCGTGAAGACCCTGCGCGGCTGACCCGGCGTGGCCAGGCAGACCCGCCAGCGCATCCTCGATGCCTCGCTCGCCATGTTCAACGAACAGGGCGAGCCCAACGTCACGACCAACCACATCGCCGACGAGCTGGAGATCAGCCCGGGCAACCTCTACTACCACTTCCGCAACAAGGACGACATCATCGAGCAGCTGTTCGCGCGCTACGAAGAGCGCATGGACACCGCCCTGGTGGCGCCCGAGGGGCGGCTGCGGGACCTGGAGGACATCTGGCTGCAGCTGCACCTGGTGTTCGAGGCGATCTGGGACTACCGCTTCCTCTACCGCGACCTGGTCGACATCCTCAGCCGCAACCGCCGGCTGCGCCTGCGCTTCGCCCGCATCCTCAAGCGGGCGGCCGACAACGCCACCTCGGGCATGCGCGGCCTGGTCCAGGCCGGGGTGATGCGGGCCTCGGCCGCCGAGGTCGAGGCCACGGCCACCAACATCCTGGTCCTGGCCACGTTCTGGCTCAATTACGCCTCCGTCCGCGGCGACCGGGACGAGCACGAGGCCATCCGGGCCGGCATCGTGCAGGTGATGATGCTGCTCTCGCCCCTGCTCCGGGACGCCGAGCGCCTGCACCTGAACAACCTCGTCCAGGCCTACCGGCAGTAAGGCAAGGGGTTGTATTGCAAGCTGTTTTGGAGCCGGTTATACTTCCGCTTCTTTATTGCCCCAACCCTATCCAAGGAACTGCCATGAAAGTGCTCTCGTCCCTGAAGTCGGCGAAGACCCGCCATCGCGACTGCAAGGTCGTGCGCCGCCGCGGCAAGGTCTTCGTGATCTGCAAGTCCAACCCGCGCTTCAAGGCCCGCCAGCGCTAAGCCAGGCAGGCAGGTTGGACCCGAAGGCGCCGGCGAAAGCCGGCGTTTTCGTTTCCGCGCCCCGGCCGGCGCCCGATGGCGCCGCCCGGCCGGTTTTGCGATTATCCTCGGCCCAACCGTCATTCCGACGAACCCGCGGAGGTGCACCATGAAGGCCCATTCCCTGTTCCTGGCCCTGGCGCTGTCCACCGGCCTGCTGCTGCAGGCCAGCCCGGCGCCCGCCGACACCCTGCTGGTCGAGCGCGTGCGCGCCGAGTCCGGCAACCTGCCGGCCCGCGGCCAGTCCATGGCCCAGGTCGAGGCGCGCTTCGGCGCCCCCGAGCGCAAGCACGCCCCGGTGGCCGGCCCCGGCGACCGCAAGCACAACCCGCCGATCACCCGCTGGGACTACGCCGGCTTCTCGGTCTACTTCGAGCACAGCCACGTCATCGATGCCGTGCAGGCCAAGAGCCACCCGGCCGAACTCGGCCCCAAGCCCGTCCAGTAAATCCTGATGCCAGCAAACCTGCGCTTCCCGGCGGAATGGGAACCCCAATCCGCCGTCCTGCTCGCTTGGCCGCACGAAGGCACCGACTGGGCCGATCGCCTGGCCCAGGTCGAGCAGACCTACGTGGCCCTCGTGGCCGCCATCACTCGCTTCCAGCCGGCCCTGGTCTGCGTGGCGGGCCCGGAACTGCGTGCCCGCGCCGCGGCCCAGCTCGGCTCGGCCGGCGTGGACCTCGGACGGGTGCGCTTTTTCGAGGTGGAGTACGACGACACCTGGCTGCGTGACTCCGGCCCGATCACCCTGCGCGAGGGCGAAGGTTTCCGCCTGCTCGACTTCCACTTCACCGCCTGGGGCGGCAAGTTCGAGGCCGGCCTGGACGACCAGATCGTCGGCAAGCTGCACGCCGCCGGCCTGTTCCGCGCCGCCAGCCACCGGCGCGTGGACTTCGCGCTCGAGGGCGGCGGCATCGAGACCGACGGCGCCGGCACCTTGCTCAGCACCTGGCGCTGCCTGCACGAGCGCCACCCGGACCGCAGCCGCCAGGAGATCACCGCCCTGCTCGAGCGCGAGCTGGCGCAGTCGCGCACGCTCTGGCTCGAGCACGGCTACCTCGAGGGCGACGACACCGACGCCCACATCGACACCCTGGCCCGGCTCGCGCCCGGCGATGCCATCGTCTTCCAGGCCTGCGACGACCCCTACGACAGCCACTACCACGAGCTGACCGCCATGGCCGGCGAGATCGCCGCCCTGCGCACCGCCGATGGCCGCCCCTACCGCCTGTTCCCGCTGCCCTGGGCCCGCCCGGTGCTCGACGAGGGCCGGCGCCTGGCGGCGTCCTACGCCAACTTCCTGATCATCAACGGCGCCGTGCTGATGCCGGCCTACGGCGACCCGGCCGACGGCCGCGCCGCCGAAGTGCTGGCCGCCGCCTTCCCGGGCCGCGAGATCGTGCCGGTGAACTGCCGGCCGCTGATCTGGCAGAACGGCAGCCTGCACTGCGTCACCATGCAACTTCCCGAAGGCCTGCTGGCATGAACAATAAAACCCTGCGCGTCGCCCTGGTCCAGGACCGCGACCACGGCGACGTCGAGGCCAACCTGGCCAACATCGAACTGCGCGTGGCCGAGGCCGCGGCCGCCGGCGCGAAGCTGGTGCTGCTGCAGGAGCTGCACAACGGCGCCTATTTCTGCCAGCACGAGTCCACCCACGAGTTCGACCGGGCCGAGCCCATCCCGGGGCCGAGCACCGAGCGCCTGGGCGCGCTGGCGCGCAAGCATGGCCTGGTGCTGGTGTCCTCGCTGTTCGAGCGCCGCGCCGCGGGCCTGTACCACAACACCGCGGTGGTGTTCGAAGCCGACGGCTCGATCGCCGGCAAGTACCGCAAAATGCACATCCCCGACGACCCGGGCTTTTACGAGAAGTTCTACTTCACGCCGGGCGACCTGGGTTTCACGCCCATCGACACCTCGGTGGGCCGCCTGGGCGTGCTGGTGTGCTGGGACCAGTGGTACCCGGAGGCCGCGCGCCTGATGGCGCTGGCCGGCGCCGAGCTGCTGCTCTACCCCACCGCCATCGGCTGGGACCCGGACGACGGCCAGGACGAGAAGGACCGCCAACGCGGTGCCTGGGTGCTCAGCCATCGCGGCCACGCCGTGGCCAACGGCCTGCCGGTACTGAGCTGCAACCGCATCGGCCACGAGCCCTCGCCGCTTGGCGCTTCGGGCATCCGCTTCTGGGGCACCAGCCACGTGCTGGGCCCGCAGGGCGAATTCATCGCCGAGGCCGGCACGGAGGATCCGCAGGTGCTGGTGGCGGACGTGGACCTGGGCCGCAGCGAGCACGTGCGCCGCATCTGGCCCTTCCTGCGCGACCGCCGCATCGACGCCTACGCCGACCTGCTCAAGCGGTACCGGGATTGAACGCCGCCGAGGGCGCCGTCCCGGACGGCCTGCACGAGCAGCCGCACGCCATCGTCGAACGCGAGGGCGTGCGCTACACCCTGCTGGGCACCGCGCACGTGTCGCAGGCCAGCGTCGAGGCGGTCGAGGCGGCGCTCGCCAGCGGCCGCTACGACACCATCGCCGTCGAGCTCGACGCCCAGCGCCATGTCGCGCTGACCGACCCCGACGCGCTCTCGCGCCTGGACCTGTTCCAGATCCTGCGCGAGGGCAAGACCGGCCTGGTGGCCGCCAACCTCGCCCTGGCCGCCTACCAGCGGCGCCTGGCCGAGCAGCTCAAGGTCGAGCCGGGCGCCGAGCTCAAGGCCGCGGCCGTGGGCGCCACCGAGCGCGGGCTGCGCCTGGCGCTGGTCGACCGCGACGTGGGCATCACCCTGCGCCGGGCCTTCGGCGGCCTGGGCTTCTGGGGACGCACCAAGCTCATCGCCGGCCTGGGCGCCAGCCTGCTGGCCGACGAGGAGGTCGAGGCCGGCGAGATCGAGAAGCTCAAGCAGGGCGATGTGCTCGAATCGAGCTTCGGCGAGTTCGCCGAGGGCAGCCCGCCGCTCTACCGCGCCGTGATCGCCGAGCGCGACCGCTACATGGCCGCGCGCCTGCGCCAGGTCGGCGCCGACGGCGGCCGCGAGGTGCTGGCGGTGGTCGGCGCGGGCCACCTCAAGGGCCTGGCCGAACACCTGCGCGGCGACCAGGACGACCCGGCGGCCGCGCTGGCGGAGCTCGAGGCGCTGCCGCGCACCAGCAACATCCCGTGGTTCACGATCTTCCTGGCGGTGTTCCTGCTCGGCGGCTTCGCCTGGGGCTGGGCGCAGGGCGGCGCGGCCTTCGGTGGCGAGCTGGTGCTGCAGTGGGCGCTGATCACCGCCATCGGCGGCGCGCTGGGCTGCCTGGCCGCCGGCGGCCACCCCCTGAGCATCCTGGCCGCGGCGATCTCCTCGCCCTTCACCCCGCTGCACCCGGCGCTGGCCTCGGGCACGGTCAGCGCCGCGGTCGAGGCCTGGGTGCGCAAGCCCACCTATGCCGACTTCCTGCGCCTGCGCGACGACACCGGCCATGTCACCGGCTGGTGGAAGAACCGCGTGGCCCGGGTGCTGGTGAACTTCTTCCTCACCAGCCTGGGCACCGCCGTCGCGGTATGGATCGGCGGCGCCAACCTGGTCAGCAAGCTCACCTGAGCGACAGGGCCAGCGGCGCCTTGGCGCGGGCCCGCGCGATGCGGGTCGAGACGGCCGCGGCCATGTCGTCGAGGATGGCGTAGATCGTCGGCAGGAACAGCAGGCTGACGAGGGTCGAGAACGCCAGGCCGCCGGCGATGGCGCGGGCCATCGGGTAGTACGGCGGGCCGCTGCCGGCCATCTGGGTGCTGCTCAGCGCGATCGGCACCATGCCCAGGATCGCCGTGCCCATGGTCATCAGGATCGGCCGCAGGCGGTCGCGGCTGCCCTGCACCAGCGCCGTCGTTCGATCCAGGCCCTGTCGCCTGAGCGTGTTGATGTGCTCGACCATCACGATGCCGTTGTTCACGACCACGCCCATCAACACCAGGATGCCGATCGAGGCCATGATGGTGAACACCGTACCCGTGATCCAGAACAGCCAGAACACGCCGAAGATCGAGAACACGATCGAACTCATGATCGCCGCCGGGAACAGCAGCGACTCGAACACCGCCGCCATCACCACGTAGATCATCAGCAGCGCGATCAGGGTGTTGAAGGCCATCTGCGCGCCGGCCTCGTCGTTGCGCCGGAACACGCCGTCGAAGCTCCAGGTGTAGCCGGCCGGCAGCTCGGTGGCCGACAGCACCTCCTCCATCGCCTTGCGGGCATCGGGCGCGGTGGCGCCCTCGGCCAGGTTGGCCTCGATGTTGAGGGTGGTGCGGCGGTTCTGGCGGAACACCTGGGTGGCCGCGGCCTGGGTGTTGACGTTGACCAGGGCCAGCAGCGGGATCGACGTGCCGTTGGGCGCGCGCAGCGTGAAGCCGGCCAGGTCCTCCAGGCCGAACTGCTCGGACCCGTCGAAGCGCACCCACACCGGCACCTCGGTTTCGCCGCGGCGGAACTCGCGCAGCGGCGTGCCGCGCAGCGCGGTGCCGACGTAGCGCGCCACTTCCTCGGCGCTGAAGCCGTAGGTCAGCGCCTTCTCGCGATCGACGCTGATGGCCAGCTCGGCGTTCTCGTCGCCGGTATCCACGCGCACGTCGCGCAGGGCTTCCTTGCGGGTCGCCAGCTGCGGCACCAGCGCCTCGGCCAGCAGCTTGAGCTGGGCCGAGGAGTCGCCGATCAGCGACACCTGCACCTTGTCGCCGCCGCCCTGCCCGCCCTGGTTGCCGCCCTGTTCGAAGCCGACCGTGCCGCGGGCCGACTTGGGCATCTCGCGGCGGATCTGCTCCATCACCTCGAGCGGGTCGCGCAGGCCGCGGCCGCTGCTGCGCAGCGTGATCTTGGTGCCGGCCCAGCCCTGCTCGCTGTACCACGAGTAGATCTGCTCGATCTGCAGGGCCTCGCGGTTCTCGTCGAGGTAGCGCTCGACCCGGGCCACTTCCTCGGAGATCTGCGGCAGCGAATAGGCGCTGTTCCAGCGGTAGAACATGTCCAGCTCGCGGCCCGGCTCCTGGTAGAAGAAGTCGGTCTTGGTCTGGGTCATGGGCACGATGCTCACCGCCACGATCAGCAGGATGCCGCCCACGCTGGTCCAGCGGTGGCGCAGGGTCCACTCCAGGAAGCGCGCATAGCCGTCCTGCATGCGGGCGATCAGGCCGGTGCGGGAGGTGGCCGCCGGCGGCGTCTTCATCCGCGCCGACAGCATCGGGATCAGGCTGATGGCCACCAGCCACGAGGCCAGCAGCGAGACGGTGATCGTCACGGCGATCTGCACCATGAAGATCGAGATCTGGTTGGTCTCGCCGAACAGGTTGGGCACGAACACGATGCAGTGGCTGAGCGTGCCGGCCGAAAGCGCGATGGCGACGTGGCGGGTGCCAACCACCGAGGCCCAGCGCGGGTTGCCCGGGTGCTTCTCGCGCTCCTGGTAGATGCTCTCGACCACCACCACGGCGTTGTCCACCAGCATGCCCACCGCCAGCAGCAGGCCCATCATGGTCAGCACGTTGAGCGTGACGCCGAGGAAGTGCATGAAGCCCAGCGTCATGATGAAGCAGATCGGGATGGCCAGGCTGACCATGAGCGTGGACGGCCAGTGCCGCAGGAAGAAGAACAGCACCGCGACCGAGAGCACCAGGCCGATCACGCCGGCCTCGGTGAGCTCGAGCAGCGAGCTGGTGACGTTGTCGCCCTGGTCCTCGATCAGGATCATGCGCACGCCGCGCAGGTCCGGGTCGGTGCCGATGCGCTCGATCTCGGCCAGGGTGTTGCGCGCCACCTCGACCAGGTTGGCGTTGCGCTCCTTGAACACGTCGATGCCGACCGCCGGCCGGCCCTCGAGGCGGCGGCCATAGTTCATGCGCTGCGGCTTGAGGCGCACGTCGGCCACGTCCGACAGGCGCAGGCCGTTGGCGCCGATGACCAGGTCGCGCAGCTCCTGGACGTCGCGCAGCTCGCCCACTGGCTGCACGCGCAGGCGGCGGCCGCCGTCGTCGATGCTGCCGGCCGAAACCGAGAAGTTGACCTGCTGCAGGGTGCGCGCCAGGTCGTTGAGGCTCAGGCCGTGCGCCGCCAGGCGGTCGGCCTGGATGGCGATCTCGACCTCGTTCGGGGTGGCGCCGGAGATCTCCACGCGGGCCACGCCCGGCAGGCGCTCGAGCTCGCGCTTGATCTTGAGGTCGATCAGGTCGTAGTCGTCGGTGAGGTCGCGCTCGCTGGCCAGGCGCACCCGCAGGATCGGGCTGTCGCTGGTGGAGAACTTCACCACCTGGTAGCGCTGGAAGTCGTCCGGCAGCTCGTCGCGGATGGCGTCGATGCGCTCGCGCGCCTCCGAGGCCAGCACCTCGACGTCGCGGTCCCAGTCGGTGAACTCGATCCAGACGCTGCCGCCGTCGGCGCGGCTCATCGAGTTGATGTTCTTGATGCCCTGCAGGGTGGACAGGGCCTCCTCCACCGGCCGCACCAGGCCGCGCTCGACCTCCTCGGGGGTCGAGCCCGGATACGGCAGTTCGACCGCGATGAAGGGCGCGTTGAGGTCCGGGAACTGCTCCAGCGGCAGGCGGAAGGCGGCGATCAGGCCGATCACCACCATCGAGATGAAGAACATGATCACCGTCACCGGACGGCGCATGCTCAGCTCGGCGATGCTCATGCGCGCGCTCCCTCCGCCTCGCCCTCGCCCTCGTCGATGACGATCGGCCTGGCGCGTTCGACGTAGCTCTCGTCGCTGCGGCGGTCCATCAGGTTGTAGACCACCGGGATCACCACCAGGGTCAGCAGCGTGGACACGGCCAGGCCACCGATCACCGTGGCCGCCATCGGCGCACGCACCTCGGCGCCCTCGCCCGTGGCCAGGGCCATGGGCAGGAAGCCCAGCAGCGCGGTCAGCGAGGTCATGGCGATCGGCCGCAGGCGCGAGCTCGCGCCCTCGACCAGGGCCTGGTGCTTGGGCACGCCGGCCATGCGCAGCTGGTTGACCTTGTCGATCAGCAGGATGGCGTTCTTGACCACGATGCCGACCAGCAGGATCAGGCCGATGAACACCACCACCGACAGGCTCGAGCGCGTGACCAGCAGGGCCAGCACCGCGCCCACCAGGGCCAGCGGGATGGTGAACATGATCACGAACGGATGCAGCAGCGACTCGAACTGCGAGGCCATCACCAGGTAGACCAGGAAGATGGCCAGGCCGAAGGCGAACACCAGCGAGGCCACCGAGGCGGCGAGTTCCTCGCCCTGGCCGCCGATGCGCAGGCCGACGCCGGCCGACAGGGGATTGTCGGCCACCAGCTGCTGCACCTCGGCCACCGCCGAGCCCAGGTCACCGCGGGCCAGGCCCGCCGACACCACGGCCACGCGGCCCTGGTTGGCGTGGTGGATCTCGCCCGGGCCGGTGGTCTGGATGACCTCGGCCACGGAATCGAGCGTCACCGGCACGGCCGACTCGGGGTTGACGATGAGCTTGCGGATGTCCTGCACAGAGGCGCGGTCGGCGGCCTGGGTGCGCACCAGCACGTCGATCTTGCGGTCGAGGAAGCTGTAGCGCGTGGCCACTTCGCCGCGCACCTTGCGCACCACCTGGTCGGCGATCTGGCGCGTGGTCAGGCCCAGGGCCGCGGCGCGCTCCTGGTCGAAGCGGATCTGGATCTCCGGGTAGCCCTCGGCGACGGTGGACTTGATGTCCACGAAGCGGTCGGAACCTTCCATCAGCTTCACCAGCTGGCGGCCCGCGGCCTCCAGCTCGGCCAGGTCGGCGCCGTGCAGCTCGATCTCCAGCGGCGTGGAGAAGCTGAAGATCTCGGGGCGGCCGAACTTCACCTCGGCGCCGGGGAAGCGCGTGGCCATGGTCTCGCGCAGGCTGGCGGTGGCGGCGGCCTCGGTGGCCGGCGTGTGGCCCTCGCCCAGCACCACGGTGAGCTTGCCGATGTGCTCGCCCGACTCGGTCGGGTTCGCGTCCAGGCGGGTGCCGCTGCCGCTGACGCCGTACAGGGCGCGTACGCCCGGTTCGTCGGCGTGCTGCTCCTGCACCGCGCGCAGCACGGCGTCGGTGTCGCGCAGCTGGGTGCCGGCCGGCAGCTTGACGGTCATTTCGAAGCGGTCCTGGGCCAGCGGCGGGATCATGTCCAGGCCCAGGGTCGGCACCAGCGCCAGCGACAGCGCGAATGCGGCGGCGGCGAAGCCCAGCACGCGGCCCGGACGGGCCAGCGCGGCGGGCAGCAGGCCCGCATAGCGGCGCTCGGCCCACTCGTAGGGCAGCATGACGTAGTGGCCCAGCCAGGACAGGCCGCGACCCAGCGGCACGATCACGCCGCGGAAGGCCGTGGTCACCAGCCAGGCCAGGCCGAACACCAGGCCGCCCACGGCCGCGCCCAGGCCGCGGCGGCCGGAAGCCACGGCGCGCAGCGCGCGGTTCTTCGGCTCCCAGGGCGGCGCCGGCGCCTCGGCCGGGAAGGCCAGCGGCGCCTTGGCCTTGAGCGAGGACAGCATCGGGATCAGGGTCAGCGAGACCACCAGCGACATCAGGATGGCGATCGAGATCGTCAGCGCCTGGTCCTTGAACAGCTGGCCGGCCACGCCCTCGACGAACACCAGCGGCAGGAACACCGCCACGTTGGTGAGCGTGGACGCGACCACGGCCATGCTCACCTCGCGGGTGCCGGCCACCGCCGCCTCGACGATGCCCAGTCCGCGCTCGCGCGCCTTGGCGATCGATTCGAGCACCACGATCGAGTCGTCCACCACCAGGCCCGTGGCCAGCGCCAGGCCGCCGAGCGACATGACGTTCAGGCTCAGGCTCAGCTGGTCCATGAAGAAGAAGGTGGCGATCAGCGAGATCGGCAGCGACAGCGAGATGACGAAGGTGGACCAGCCATCGCGCAGGAAGAAGAAGATCAGCAGGATGGCCAGGCCGCCGCCGAGCATCGCGTCGTGGCGCACGTCGGCCAGGGCCTGGCGGATGAAGACGGCCTGGTCGTCGACCACGGTCAGTTCGACGCCGGCGGGCAGCTCCTTGCGGATGCGCCCGAGCGACTCGTGCACCGCGTCGGCCACGCTGACGGTGTTGGCGTCGCCTTCCTTGTAGATCGCCAGCTCCACGGCCTCCATGCCGCCGAGGCGGATGATCGACTCGCGCTCCTTGAAGCCCTGGGTGATGGTGGCCACGTCGCGCAGGCGCACGGCCTGGCCGCCGGCCGGGGCGTTGCCGGCGCCGCTGGCGGCGCTCTGCGCCGAGGCCGAGGCGGCCAGCGCCTCGGCCGAGCCGGTCATGGCCGCCACGCGCGCGGCGGCCGCCGCGGCTTCCTGCGCGGCGCTGTCGCCGCCTCCGGTGCTGCGCGGGGTCACCAGCAGGTCGCGGATCTGCTCCACGTCGGCGAACTGGTTGATGGTGCGCACCAGGTAGCGCTGGCTGCCGTCCTCGATGCGGCCGCCGGAGATGTTGACGTTCTCGGCGCGCAGGCGGTCGATCACGGTGCCGATGCCCAGGTTCAGGCGCGCCAGCTTCTGCTGGTCGATCTCGACCTGGATCTCGTCCTCGAGGCCGCCGCCGGCCTTCACCGCGGCCACGCCCTCGACCGGCTCGAGCTGCTTCTTGAGTTCCTCGTCGGCGTAGCGACGCAGGGCCACCAGCGCGGCGGCGTCCTCGGCGCGGCCGGCGTCGGCCAGCACGAGGCGCATCACCGGCTCCGTGGACGGATTGAAGCGCAGCAGCACCGGGGCCTCGGCCTCCAGCGGCAGGCGCAGGGTCTCGAGCTTGTCGCGCACCTCGAGGCTGGCGCGGTCCATGTCGGTGCCCCAGGCGAACTCGAGCACCACGTCGCTCTGGCCCGTGCGCGAGACCGACTTGAGCTTGCGCAGGCCCTTGACCACGCCCACGGCCTCCTCGACCGGCTCGGTGATCAGGGTCTCGATCTCCGAGGGCGCGGCGCCGGTGTACTCGGTGCGCACGGTCAGGGTCGGGTAGCTCAGGTCCGGCAGCAGGTTCACCGGCAGGCCGAACAGCCCGATCAGGCCGAACAGCACCATCGTCGCCGTCGCCATCAGCACGGTGACGCGACGGCGTACGGAAAACTCGGCAAGGCTCATGGCTCAGTTCCCGGCGGTAGCAGCGGCTGCGACCTGGCCCACGTCCGTGGCGGCGGCCGCGGTCGGGGCGTTGATGACTTCGACCGCCGCGCCGTCGCGCAGCGTGACCTTGCCGGCGGTGACGACCTGCTCGCCCTCCGCCAGGCCCTTGCGGATTTCGGCCAGCTCGCCGCTCAGGTGCCCGAGCTCGACCGGCACGCGCACGGCCTTGTTCTCGCGCACGGCGTAAACCGAAGCCTGGCCGGCGTCTTCGACAAGCGCGGCGCGCGGCACGGTCAGCGCGTCGGCGCGCTGGTCGTAGACCACCTCGATGCGCCCGAACATGCCCGGGCGCAGGCCCTGCCCGCCCGGGAAGGCGGTGACGACGCGGAAGGTGCCGCTGCCGCCGTCGACCACCGGGCTGACGCGGTCGATCACGCCTTCGAACACCTGGCCCGGAAGGGCGTCGGCCACCATGCGCACGGCCAGGCCTTCACGCATCGTCGCCAGGTCGCGCTCGGGCACGTTGAGCACGGCCTCCAGGCGCGAGTCGTCGACGATGCGGAACAGCGAGGAGTTGAGCTGGATCAGGTTGCCCGGCTTCACCGCGCGGCTGGCGATGACGCCGTCGATGGGCGCGACGATGTTGGTGTACGACAGCTCGAGCTGGGCGATCTGGTAGGCCGCGCGCGCGGCCTCGAGGTCGAAGCGGATCTGGTCGCTGGCCTCGGCGCTGACCATCTTCGAGGCCAGCAGCTCCTGCGAGCGGCGGTAGTTGTTCTCGAGCTTGCTGACGGTGGCGCGGGCGCGCTCCATCTCCAGGCGCGGGCGGTCGGGGTCGATGCGGGCCAGCACCTGGCCGGCCTTCACCTGGTCGCCCTCCTCGGCCAGCAGCTGCAGCAGCACGCCGGAGGTCTTGGCCACCACCTGGGCCTCGGAGGGCGCCTCGAGGTTGGCGGTGCCGGTGTAGCTGGCCGCGATCGGGCGACGGGCCACCGTGGCCACCTCGACGCTCACCGCCTCGACCTTCTTGGCGGCTGGCTTGCCGTCGCTGGTCTTGGCGGCTTCGGCGCCTTCACCCGAGGGGGCGCCACCGCCCCCGCAGCCGGCCAGGGCCAGGGATATCGCCAGCGCCAGGGCGGCGGCGGAGCGGGACAGGGGGAAGCGGCGGGAAGTCTTCATGGGCGGGGCTTCTGGCGGGGGTGTTTTAGTTGAATAGAACAGTACAGTTCGAACGGGTCGGCGCGCATATGCCGGAAGTCCATGTGTCGGCCGGAGCGCCCGGCGGGCACTCCGGGCACCCACCCCCTCGTCTAGCGTCCGATGCTGCGGCTATACTTTCGGTTTAACGCCGCCCGACCCTTTCGAGCCGGAACGACACCTGATGAAGCGAATCCTGTTGCCCGCCGCCAGCCTCGCGCTCGCCCTTGCCGCCCTGCCCGCCGCCGCCAGCGGCAACCCGGAAAACGGCAAGGCCCTGTTCTATACCTGCACCGGCTGCCACGGCATCGCCGACTACAAGAACGCCTACCCGACCTACCGCGTGCCCAAGGTCGGCGGCCAGAACGAGGCTTACCTCGTGGCCGCGCTGGTCGCCTACAAGAAGGGCGAGCGCAAGCACCCGACCATGCAGGCCCAGGCCGAGTCCTTCTCCGACCAGGAGATCGCCGACATCGCCGCCTACCTGTCCAGCATCAAGCCGGCGAAGTGAGGGCCGCGAAAATGACCAACGTCCGCCGCATCGCCCTGGTTTCCCTGCTCGCCTTCGCCGCGCCGGCCTTTGCCGCCGCGCCCAAGGGCAACGTCGCCGCCGGCCAGGAAAAGTCCAAGTCCTGCGCCGCCTGCCACGGCCCCACCGGCAACGAGTCGCTCGACCCGAGCTACCCGAAGCTGGCCGGCCAGTACCCCGAGTACCTGGCCAAGGCCCTGCACGACTACCGCTCCGGTGCCCGCCAGAACGCCATCATGGCCGGCATGGCCGCCCCGCTGAGCGACGCCGACATCGACGATCTCTCGGCGTTCTACGCCGCCCAGAAGGGCGACCTGCGCGACCTGAGCAAGATCGACGAGCGCTGATCCGCGCCCGTCCCGGCCGCGAAAGGCCCCGCGACGCGGGGCCTTTTCTTTTGCGCCGGCGCGGCTTCAGCCCGACGGCATCGCGTCCTTCGCCGGCGGCTTGCGGCACTCGCGATCGTAGAGCGCGCGCGTGCGCCGCCACTCCTCCTGGCTTCCGGGCCCGACGATGCGCTCCCACCACAGCGCACACTGGCGCTGTTCCTCGGCGCTGAGCGTGTCCGGGTCGTCGCCGGCGTTCACCACGTAGCCGTCGTTGTTGTTGACGAAGCCGCAGGCGCCGCCGGCGGCGAGCACGACCACCGTGCAGCGCAGCTTGGTGCCGGGGCTGCCCGGGACGGGAATGTCCACCGTGGCGCTGGTGAGCTCGACGGCCCGCTCGAGCAGTTCGGTCAGCACGTCCTTGGTGGGCCGCCAATTGGCATCGAACTGGGTCGGCGTGTACTCCAGCACCGGGCGCCGTTTCATGAAGGCTTCCGACTCGGCCAGGCCCGGCAGCTGGAAACCGAAACGCTTGTCGTCGCCCTCGGCGCCGGCGATCTGCTCGCGCACCTCGTCGGGCAGCGCCAGCGAGCCATCGGGGTTGTAGAGCGAGAGCGAGCCGCCCGGCGGCGCGGCACGCGGCGTCGGCTCGACGGCGATCAGCGCGCCGGCGGGCGGCGGCAGCGCGGCCTCCGCGGCCAGGGGCGCCTCGGCCGGCTCGTCGGCGAAATCGAGCTCGATCGGCTCGAGCGTGACCGGATCGACCGCGATCCGGGTCTTCTTTTTCTCCGGCGCCAGCGTCGGCACCTCGACCTGCAGGCGCTCTGGTGCGGCGCTGGGCAGCGCCTCATCGACGGCCATGTCCACCGTGACGGGAACCGGCAGCGGCAGCACCGACTCGGGCCGTGGCGTGTCGACCTCGACGGCCTCCAGCACCGGCCGGTCGATCGTCGGCAGCGGAATCTCCGGTCGCGGCGCGGGAATCTCGACGGGCTGGGGCTCGGCCTCGGGCAGCGGCTCGGGTTCGGGTTCGACCACGGGCTCCGGCTCCGGTTCGGGCTCAGGCGTGGGCTCAGGTTCCGGTTCTGGCTCGGGCTCGGGCTCGGGCTCGGGCTCGGGCTCGGGCTGGGGCTCGGGCTGGGGGTCCGGCTCGGGCACCTGCACGGGTTCCGGCACAGGCTCGGGTTCTGGCTCTGGCTCTGGCTCTGACTCAGGTTCGGGCAAGGGCTCTGGTTCCGGCTCCGGTTCCGGCAGCGGCTCGGGAAACAGCAGCACCATCGTCGTCTCGCGCTGCGGCGGCAGCGCGTCGGTGAAACGGTTGTTGTCGAGCATCCAGAAGGCCAGCAGGTGGCCGCCGAGGATGAGCAGGAAGATGCCGATGCGCTGCGCGATCGGCATCGGGTCGACGTCGGGGATCGGGCGCCAGCGATGGTCGGCATCGACCAGGTCTTGCGCGGGGTCGCGTTGCTCGATGTCGTCGCTCACGGGCCGGCGTCTGGGGAAGGCCCGCAGAGACTACCGGCAAGCCACGCAAAAAATCGGTTAAGCCGAGAACCCGCCGGACGGCAATATTCAGCCGCGGGCTATGTAGGGCGCGCTGCCGGTGCTGTGGTCGGTGGCGTCGCGCACGGCGGTCACTTCGGGAAAGCGCGCCATCATCTGCTTCTCGATGCCCTGCTTGAGCGTGACGTCGGCCATGCCGCAGCCGTGGCAGCCGCCGCCGAAGCGCAGGTAGACCACGCCGTCCGCATCGATCGAATCGAGCGCGACGCGGCCCTTGTGCGAGGCCAGCTGCGGATTGATCTCCGACTCGATCATCCAGCGCACGCGCTCGACCAAGCTGGCATTGCCCGCAGGCGCCTCGCCCTTGATGCGCGGCGCGCGGATGCTCAGCTGGCCGCCGGTGGCATGGGCGGCGAAGTCGATCTCGGCGGCGTCCAGCCAGGGCACGCTGTCGGAGTCGACGTACAGGGTGAAACCCTGGCATTCGATGGCCCATTCGTCTCCACGCAGGTCCACGGGCTCGCAGAACTCCAGGCGCGCATCGGCGCGCGGGGTGCCCGGCTCGACGGCCGAAAGCCGGATGCCCACCACGTCGCCGCCCTGCGACTCGAGCAGGCGGCGGAAGTAACCCTGTGCAGCGTCGGACAGATTGATCATGGCGCGCATTCTACCGCCGCGACCTATACTTCGCCCCTCCCGGACCGGAACGCTGTCATGACCACCATCAATGAACTCGCCGACCGCCGCTGCCAGCCGCTCAAGGGCCCGCAGCACCAGCTCGACGCCGCGGCCGTGGCCAGCCGCCTCGCCGCCCTGCCCGGCTGGTCGGCCATCGAGGACGGCGCGGCCATCGCCAAGACCTTCCGCTTCCCCGACTACCACCGCACGATGGCCTTCGTGAACGCGCTGGCCTACATCGCCCACGCCGAAGACCACCACCCGGACCTGGGCGTGCACTACGACCGCGCCGTGGTCCGCTTCTCCACCCACGACGTGGGTGGCCTGAGCGAGAACGATTTCACCTGCGCCGCGAAGGCCGAGCTGCTCGCCGCCCAGTCCCGCTGAAAAACGGTGGGAGGGCCTTCAGGCCCGACGGTGCATGTCGGGCCTGAAGGCCCTCCCACATTGAGCCTCAGCCCAGGCGGTCGAGGACGGCGGTGAGCTCGTCGGCCAGCGGCGCGTTGATGAGGTAGGGCTTGGCGCCGCCCTCGAGCGCGAACTCGATCGAGGCCGCGTGCAGGAACAGCCGGCGCAGGCCGGCCTGCTCGGCCAGGCGCTTGTTGGCCTCGCGGTCGCCATATTTCTCGTCGCCCGCCACCGGGTGGCCCAGGTGCGCCGCGTGTACGCGGATCTGGTGGGTGCGGCCGGTTTCGATGCGCACCTCGCAGAAGCTGTGGCCGCCGCGGCGCTCGAGCACCTTGAAGTGGCTGGTCGAAGGCTTGCCGGAGGGATCCACCCGCACCATGCGCTCGCCGCCCTGCAGCACCGACTTCTGCAGCGGCGCATCCACCGTCAGCGTGCCGTTGGGCACCCGGCCCACCAGCAGCGCCAGGTAGCGCTTGGCCGGGCCCTCGTCGTCCTCGCCGGCGCGCATCAGCGCCTGCAGCTCCAGCAGGGCCGAGCGCTTCTTGGCCAGCACCAGCACGCCCGAGGTGTCCCGGTCGAGGCGGTGCACCAGTTCCAGCGGCTCGTTCGGGCGCAGCGCCCGCAGGGCCTCGATCACCCCGAAGCTGATGCCGCTGCCGCCGTGGGTGGCGATGCCGCTGGGCTTGTTGAGGGCCAGGATGGCCTTGTCCTCGAACACGATGCTGGCCGCCAGGCGCTCGAGCATGCCCTTGGGCGGGGTCCGGGCCTCGCCCGGGGCCTCGAGCCGGACCGGCGGGATGCGCACCTCGTCGCCCCCGGCCAGGCGGCTGTCGGCCTTGGCCCGCTTGCCGTTGATGCGCACCTGGCCGCTGCGCACGAGCTTGTAGACCAGGCTGCGCGGGGCGCCCTTGAGCTGCAGCAGCAGGAAATTGTCCAGCCGCTGGCCGTCCCGGTCCTCGGGGACCCGGACCAGTCTCACGCCGGTCGAGACATCGTTTGCCGCCATGGGGGTTGCCCCTATACAATCGCTTCGCGAGATAACGTCCTGATTTCGAAGGGGCTCCCCGGCCGAAAGCCGACCCCGCCGAATCCCGAGGAACCGCTACCACACCCCACGGGGGTGACCATGTTAGCCGGTGCCGAAGGCGGACGGATATTGCCGCCGGCCTGCGGGCCTGCGAACACCGGACGCCGCAAGGCGGGGTCCGGGCCCAACGACCGAACAAACAAGACAAGCGCTCCCGTGGGTTCGCCCAAGGTCTGTAGCGCTGGAAGTTCCTGCCAGGCCCGGGTGCGCGACGCGCCCCGGGCCCGAAACATCGGGCGCGGACCCCGGCGTTCCTCGCGGTAGAGCGCGTGAGGAATCCACCATGAAGCGTATGCTGATCAATGCCACGCAGGCCGAAGAACTGCGCGTGGCGATCGTCGATGGCCAGAACCTTTACGACATCGACATCGAGCAGCCCTCGAAAGAGCAGAAGAAGTCCAACATCTACAAGGGCCGCATCGTCCGGCTCGAGCCGTCCCTCGAGGCGGCCTTCGTTGAATACGGCGGCGAGCGCCACGGCTTCCTGCCCCTGAAGGAAATCTCCCGCGACTACTTCGTCCCCGGCGTCGACCCGAACAAGGCCGGCCTCAAGGAGTTCCTGCGCGAAGGCCAGGAAGTGGTCGTGCAGGTGGACAAGGAAGAGCGCGGCAACAAGGGCGCCGCCCTGACCACCTTCATCTCGCTGGCCGGCCGCTACATGGTGCTGATGCCCAACTCGCCCACCGCCGGCGGCGTCTCGCGCCGGGTCGAGGGCGACGACCGCGCCGCCCTCAAGGAGGCGATGGATGCGCTGACCATCCCCGAGGAAATGGGCGTGATCATCCGCACCGCCGGCGTCGGCCGCGCCGCCGACGAGTTGCAGTGGGACCTGGACTACCTGCTGCAGGTCTGGAAGTCGATCACCGACGCCGCCCTGAGCAAGCCGGCGCCCTTCCTGATCTACCAGGAATCGCGCCTGATCATCCGCGCCCTGCGCGACTACCTGCGCGCCGACGTCGGCGAGATCCTGGTCGACACCCGCGAGATGTACGACGAGGCGCGCGACTTCATGCAGTCGGTGATGCCGCAGAACCTGCGCAAGCTCAAGTTCTACGAAGACCCGACCCCGCTGTTCAACCGCTACCAGATCGAATCGCAGATCGAGAACGCCTACGAGCGCCAGGTCCGCCTGCCCTCCGGCGGCTCGATCGTGGTCGACCAGACCGAGGCGCTGACCGCCATCGACGTCAACTCGGCCCGCGCCACCAAGGGCGGCGACATCGAGGAGACCGCGTTCAACACCAACCTCGAGGCCGCCGACGAGGTGGCCCGCCAGATGCGCCTGCGCGACCTGGGCGGCCTGGTGGTGATCGACTTCATCGACATGAGCTCGGGCAAGCACCAGCGCCAGGTCGAGGAGCGCCTGCAGCAGGCGCTCAAGCAGGACCGCGCCCGGGTGCAGATCGGCCGCATCTCGCGCTTCGGCCTGCTCGAGATGAGCCGCCAGCGCCTGCGTCCGTCGCTGGGCGAGTCCAGCCAGATCGTCTGCCCGCGCTGCGAGGGCCATGGCCGCATGCGCAGCGTCGAGTCGCTTTCGCTGTCGATCCTGCGCCTGCTCGAAGAGCACGCGATGAAGGAGAACACCGGGCAGGTGCTGGTGCAGGCCCCGCCGGAAATCGCCAACTACCTGCTCAACGAGAAGCGCCGCGCCCTGATCGAGATCGAGCAGCGCCACGACGCGCCGGTGGTCATCGTCGCCGACGACCAGCTCGAGACGCCGCACTTCAACATCAGCCGCCTGCGCGAGAACGAGCTGGGCGAGGAGTCGGGCAAGCCCAGCTACCACCGCACGACGCCGCGCAAGCTGGCGGTGCATTCGCTGACCAAGGCCCACATCAACGTGCCCGACCTGCCGGCCGTCACCGCCGTGCGCCCGCCGAACCCGGCGCCGGTGCGCGAGGAGGCGCCCGCCCCGCAGGCCGCCCCTGCCCCGGTTTTCGTGCAGGCCCCGGCGCCCAAGCGCGGCTTCTTCGCCCGCCTGATGGCCGTGTTCACTGGCGGCGAGTCCGCTGCCGCCGAGGCCACGCCGCCGCGCCGCGGCGAGCGCAACGGCCGTGAGGATCGCGCCGAGCGCAACGAGCGCGGGGGTCGCCGCGAGCGTGGCGAGCGCGGCAATCGCCGCGAGCGCATCGAGCGCGACCGCGGCGGCAAGCCGCAGCAGCAGGGCCAGTCCCAGCCGCAGGGCCAGGGCAAGGGCAAGCCGCCCCGGCCCGAGCGCAGCGAGGAGCAGAAGAAGCTCGAGGAGGCCAAGCGCCTCGAGGCCCAGCAGCGCCGCGAAGAGAACCAGAAGAAGGATGCCGAGCGCCGCGAGCAGCAGCGCCAGGAAAACATCAAGCGTGAGCAGGAGCGCCGCGAGGCCCGCGCCGCCCGCCAGGCGGCCGAAGCCGCCGCCGGCGTGGCCGGCGTGACGCTGGCCGAAGGCGCCGTGGCCGAGGCCCTGGACGAGGTCGAAGCCGCCGTGTCCGCCGCCGAGGTGGTCGAGGGCGTGGCCGTGCCGGGCGCCGAGGGCGCCGCGGCCGAGGGCACCGGTCGTCGTCGTCGTGGTCGTCGCGGTGGCCGTCGTCGCCGTCGTGGCGATGGCACGCCGGGCGAAGGCCAGGCCAATGGCGAGGACGCGCTGGACGATTCGAGCGACGTGGGTGACGAGGATGGCGAGGGCGTCGCCGAGGGCGAGGCCGCGCCGCGCGCCGTCGCCGCCGCGCCGGTGAGCGCCGCCGAGTCGGATTTCGATGACCTGGGTCCGGCCCCGGTGGCCGCGCCGGTCGTGGCGGCGGCTGCGCCGGTGATCGCCGACGCGGTCGCGGCCGACGTGCCGCCGGCCGACGCGATGGAATCGGTCGAAGCGGCCCCCGCGCCGTTGGCACCGGCCAACGAGCCGGTGCTGGTCGAGGCCGAGGTGGACGCCCCGGAAGCCCCGGAAGCCGCCGTCGCCGTGGAGCCGGTGGTGGCCGTCGAGCCGGAAGCGCCTGTCGTGGCCCCGGCGCCCGTGGTGGTGCCGGCGGCAACGCAGGCACCGGCCAATGGCTTCAGCCTGACGCCGCCCGCGCC
>Ga0208242_100357_pt1 | contig 36660 bp, 34 predicted proteins | sample SubbioAug_CSW13A_FD_184825 | JGI IMG/M metagenome (GOLD analysis project Ga0208242, IMG submission 184825) | Serpentinite rock and fluid subsurface biosphere microbial communities from McLaughlin Reserve, California, USA - CR12Aug_CSW13A (SPAdes) | ecosystem: Environmental > Terrestrial > Deep...
TCGCGCCGCCCGTCTCCGCCAGCACCTTGGTGATCGCCGCCGTCAAAGACGTCTTGCCATGGTCGACGTGCCCAATCGTCCCAATGTTGCAGTGCGGCTTCGTGCGTGAAAACTTTTCCTTGGCCATCGCCGTGCTCCTTTGAAGAGTACCTGTCGCCCCGTCGCGTTCGAGATCAGGCGTATTTCGCCTGGACCTTCTTCGACTCCGCTTCGGGGACTTGTTCGTAGTGATCGAATTGCATCGTGTAGCTTGCGCGTCCCTGCGTGAAGGAGCGCAGCTGATTGACGTAGCCGAACATGTTGGCGAGCGGCACCATGGCGTTGATCACCACGGCGTTGGCGCGCATGTCCTGACCTTGAATCTGTCCGCGACGGGAGTTCAGATCGCCGATGACAGAACCGGTATATTCCTCCGGCGTCACCACTTCGACCTTCATGATCGGCTCGAGCAGCACCGAGCCGCCCTTCTGCAGCGCTTCGCGCGTCGCGGCGCGCGAGGCGATCTCGAAGGCGAGCACCGACGAGTCGACATCGTGGAAGGCGCCGTCGATGAGCGTCGCTTTCAGATCGACGACGGGGAAGCCGGCGAGAATGCCGGACGTCGTCACCGACGCAATGCCCTTGTCGACGCCGGGGATATATTCCTTCGGCACCGCGCCGCCGACGATCTTGCTTTCGAACTCATTGCCCTTGCCGGCTTCATTGGGTTCGAAAATGATCTTCACGCGCGCGAACTGGCCGGTGCCGCCGGTCTGTTTCTTATGCGTATAGTCGATCTCGAGCTTGCGGCCGAGACGCTCGCGATAGGCGACCTGCGGCGCGCCGATATTGGCGTCGACCTTATAGGTGCGCTTCAAGATGTCGACCTTGATGTCGAGATGCAGTTCGCCCATGCCCTTGAGGATGGTCTGGCCGCTTTCCTGATCGGTCGAGACGCGGAAGGAGGGATCCTCGGCGGCGAGCTTCTGCAGCGCGATGCCGAGCTTCTCCTGATCGGCCTTCGACTTCGGCTCGATGGCGATCTCGATGACCGGATCCGGAAACTCCATCCGCTCCAGAATGACGGGCTTCTGCATGTCGCAGAGCGTGTCGCCGGTGCGCGTGTCCTTGAGGCCCGCGAGCGCGACGATGTCGCCCGCAAAAGCTTCCTTGATGTCTTCGCGGTTATTGGCGTGCATCAGCAGCATGCGGCCGATGCGCTCTTTCTTTTCTTTCGTCGAATTGAGCACTGTCGTGCCGGAGTCGATCTTGCCCGAATAGACGCGGGCGAAGGTGATCGTGCCGACGAAGGGATCGTCCATGATCTTGAACGCGAGCATGGAGAAGGGCTCGGAATCGAGCGGCTTGCGGTCCAGCTCCTCCCCCGTGTCCACGTCGACGCCCTTGATCGCTTCACGATCGACCGGCGACGGCAGATAATGCACGACCGCGTCGAGCAGCGGCTGCACGCCCTTGTTCTTGAAGGCCGAGCCGCAGAACACCGGGATGAAGGCGATCTTGCGCACGGCGGCGCGGATGAGCCTGTGCAGCGTCTCCTCGTCCGGCTCCTGGCCGTCGAGATAGGCCGCCATGGCCTCGTCGTCCATTTCGACCGCGGCTTCGATCAGCGCCAAACGATATTCCTTGGCCTTGTCGAGCAGGTCGGCCGGAATCTCTTCGTCGTGATATTTCGCGCCGAGCCCTTCGTCTTCCCAGACGACGGCCTTCATGCGCACGAGATCGATAATGCCCTTGAAATTCGACTCGGAGCCGATCGGCAATTGCACGCAGACCGGGCGGCCGCCGACGCGGGTCTTGATTTCCTCGACGCAGCGGTCGAAGTCGGCGCCGATCTTGTCCATTTTGTTGACGAAGACGATGCGCGGCACATTGTATTTGTCGGCCTGACGCCAGACCGTCTCGGTCTGCGGCTCGACGCCCTGATTGCCGTCGAGCACACATACGGCGCCGTCGAGCACGCGCAGGCTGCGCTCGACTTCGATGGTGAAGTCGACGTGGCCGGGCGTGTCGATGATGTTGAGGCGCTTGCCGTTCCAGAACGTCGTCGTTGCGGCGGACGTGATGGTGATGCCGCGCTCCTGCTCCTGCTCCATCCAATCCATCGTCGCGGCGCCTTCATGCACCTCGCCGATTTTATGGCTCTTGCCGGAGTAATAGAGGATGCGTTCCGTCGTCGTCGTCTTGCCCGCATCAATGTGGGCCATGATGCCGAAGTTACGGTAGTCCTCGATCGGATGAGAGCGGGCCATGACGGTTGTCCTTACCAGCGGTAGTGCGAGAAGGCGCGGTTGGCCTCCGCCATGCGATGCGTGTCTTCGCGCTTCTTCACCGCGGCGCCGCGGTTGTTGGACGCGTCGAGCAGTTCGGCCGACAGACGGTCGACCATGGTCTTGTCGTTGCGGGCGCGCGCCGCGGTGATGATCCAGCGGATGGCGAGCGCCTGCCGACGCTCGTTGCGCACTTCGACCGGCACCTGATAGGTGGCGCCGCCGACGCGGCGGGACCGAACCTCGATCGCCGGCGCGACATTCTCAAGCGCCTGCTTGAAGACGGCGAGCGGATCGCTCTTGGCCTTCGACTCGACCTGATCGAGCGCGCCATAGACAATCTGCTCGGCGACAGACTTCTTGCCGTCGTACATGATCGAGTTCATGAATTTCGTGAGAACGATGTCGCCAAATTTGGCGTCTTCGATCACTTCACGTTTTTCGGCCCGGTGGCGACGAGACATCGAACGGCTCCTTACTTCGGACGCTTCGCGCCGTATTTCGAACGGCGCTGCTTGCGGTCCTTGACGCCCTGCGTGTCCAGCACGCCGCGCAGAATGTGATAGCGGACGCCGGGAAGATCCTTCACGCGGCCGCCGCGGATCATCACGACCGAGTGCTCCTGAAGGTTATGGCCCTCGCCCGGGATGTAGCCGATGACCTCGAATCCGTTGGTCAGGCGCACCTTGGCGACCTTGCGAAGCGCGGAGTTCGGCTTCTTCGGCGTCGTCGTATAGACGCGCGTGCACACGCCGCGCTTCTGCGGGCAGGACTGCAGATGGCGCGCCTTCTCGCGATAGGTCGGCGCTTGGCGCGGCTTGCGGATCAACTGGCTGATCGTCGGCATTCAATAGGGTCCTTCGCGTGATTGCGAATGGCGGATGTCAAGGGATCCCGCCGCGCATGGCCCGTAAAGGCACGCGCAAACGAGCGAAGCGCCGATGGCCGTAAGGGCCAAGGCGCTTCTAACGCAGAGGATCCCGTCGCCGGGATCGTGCCTTCCTGTCAGTCGCTTTCGCGACGTGCTGATTACCAACTACATTTGGCGGTCACAGGCAAGGCGACAGCGTTTAAGTTCGAAGGATCGAGAGCGAGGCGCTCGTCGACGGCATGAACTTACGGCCTGTCGAAAGTGGGCGGAACCTAATCGCGACGTTGGGCGTCGTCAAGCAAAGAATCTGTCATGATTGAAGAAATTCGCATCTGCTTGCCGCCAGGATTTTATTGGGATTGCGTATCCATGCGACGGTCCTCATCCGCCGGAAGTGAAATTCCTAGAAAACTCGATCACCGGCTCGACATGCTCGCCGTGCTTCTTTGCAAGCTCATCCCACCCTTTAATGGCGGACCTCATGTCCTTGCCCTTTTTCGGCTCCAGGCTTCGATCCGGTCTGGCCGAGATTCGAGAACGCCCAGCTCCAGCTGTCGCCCATGGCGTGCGCCTTCGCCATTCTGAACGCTGCATGCTACAGTTGGATCGAGACCGCCCCGAGATTATGGCCGACCGATCGCAACATGTGGCGCCGGCGCGCCGTTGGCTCGGGACGGGCGCAGCCGCCAAATCCGCAGAAGCCATCTCATCTGCGCAGTTTGGTCGCATGCCGACGGCATTGCGCCTGGCGTGAGCCGGTAACATCATCCCCCACTGCGACGGCGACGCCGCCAAAGTTGATCAAGGAAGGAAGCTCGAATGAGCCATGTTGCGCATGAGTTGCACGAAGAATTTCCCGAACACGCCGAGGCCATTCACGCTTTGAAGGCTAAGAACGCGCACTTCGCGCGCCTCACTGAGGAATATCACACGCTCAATCGCGCCATTCACCGCATGGAGACCAATGTCGAGCCGGCCGATGACGCAACGATCGAGGATCTCAAGAAGAAGCGGCTCGTCCTCAAGGATGAGATCGCCGGCTTTCTCGAAACGGCCTGAGCCTGCTTCTCGCAAATAGCGTGAAAACGCCCCGGCCTTCGCCGGGGCGTTTTCCGTTCTAGCGATATTGCGCAGGCGCCTGCGGGTTGTTCGCGGGGTTGCTGTCGTGCTTGGTCAGGCGGGCGACCAGCGGACCGCCGACGAGGGGCTGAAGTTCCGCCTCCAGCGCGTCCGCGACGTCCTTCCCATAGATTTCCTCACCGGCGACATGGATCGAGAAAGCTTTGCTGTGCTTCTCGATTTTCGCCGGGTCTTCAATCACCGCCTTCGTCCATTTGTAGAGCGGGAAATTCTCCTCGCCGCGCTGTTCGGCCACGGCGACATATTCGGCAAAAGCGTCGAGCTGGTTCCGAAGCTTCGCGTTATGCTTGGCGAGAATGTCGCTGAGAGGCTTGAGCGCCGGATTTTCCGGCTCCTTGCGCGCGAGCTTTGCCGCCGCGTCGACGAGATTAACCCGGACCTGATATGCCCACTCTTCGCTCATCCATCCACTCCTGAGGCTGACGCGCGCGCTGCGCCTCTTTTCACTCGCCTTACGAGCCCGGCGTCGGGGCTAAAGAACCTATAGCAAATTGGCGAAAACCCGAGATTTTCCAAGACCCCGGGGACGCCGCCGACTGTCGCTTCTGCTAAGCTATCCCATTGTCGCCATTATGTTTAATTGCGCATACCCAGGCACAAGGTGATTTTTTCAGCAATACTGTGTATAAGCGGTCCAGCGGCATCGAGGCGGCGCCGCCCTGTGGGAACGGAAGTCGGCCACATTTCAGCCGCCTTGGCCTTGGACTTTGTCGGGTCGACGGCGCGCCTTTCGAAAGTCCCGCCGTGGAGCCGATAAGAGTGGTCGGCTGTTGAGCATCGACGTCGCGCCCTTCGAGGAGTCGGGGGCGGCCGTTTCGCGCGGAATGCGCAGTCACGTCGCGCCGGCCCGGACGTTAAATTGCGGCCGCAAATAGCAAAGGGTGAAGATGCCGACCATCGCTCTCGTCGACGACGATCGAAACATTCTCACCTCTGTCTCCATCGCTCTGGAGGGCGAGGGGTATCGCGTCCAGACCTATACCGACGGCGCACAAGCGCTCGACGGGCTGCGCGCCAACCCGCCCGATCTGGCGATCTTCGACATTAAGATGCCGCGGATGGACGGCATGGAGCTTCTGCGTCGACTGCGGCAGAAGTCGGACCTCCCGGTGATTTTTCTCACCTCCAAAGACGAGGAAATCGACGAGCTGTTCGGCCTGAAGATGGGGGCGGACGACTTCATTCATAAGCCTTTCTCGCAACGGCTGCTCGTCGAGCGGGTCAAGGCGATTCTGCGGCGCTCCAATCCTAAGGAGGCGGCGGCTCAGAAGGAATCGGAGGCCAAGGTCCTGGAGCGCGGCGCGCTGCTGATGGACCCTGAGCGCCACACCTGCACCTGGCGAGGCGATCCGGTGGTGCTGACGGTGACGGAATTCCTGATTTTGCAGTCGCTGGCGCAGCGTCCCGGCGTCGTGAAGAGCCGCAATGCGCTCATGGATGCGGCCTATGACGACCAGGTCTATGTCGACGATCGAACGATCGACAGCCATATCAAGCGTTTACGTAAGAAATTCAAGGTCGTGGACAACGATTTCGAAATGATCGAGACGCTCTATGGCGTGGGCTATCGATTCAAGGAAGCCTGAGTTCTCGCGGAGGGGACGCGAGATGGACGCAAGCATCGAAGGTGACGGCGACGTGACCGCCGTCGGCGACCAGGCCGCGGAAGCGCCGCGTCCGGCGGTCCCGGCGACCGCTCCAGCGCGCGACGCCGCGGCGGCGCGGGCCCGCCTATGGCGGACGATCTCCGTCCGTTTGGCGCGGGCCCAGCGCACGGTGCAGCGAACCGTCCAGTCGCATCTTTCGTCCTCGCTCACCCGCCGCATCGTCGTTCTCAATCTTGGCGGGCTGGTCGCGCTGCTGGCCGGGTTCCTCTACCTCAACCAGTTTCGCGAAGGTCTGATCGACGCCCGCGTGCAAAGCTTGCAAACGCAGGGCGAGATCATCGCCGCGGCGGTGGCGGCCTCGGCGACTGTCGACACCGACGCCATTTCCATCGATCCCGAGAAGCTGTTGAAGCTTGCGCCGGGAGAAAGCGCGAGCGACGCCGACGGCGGCTCCCCGCTGGAGTTTTCGCTCAACCCCGAACGCGTCGGGCCGCTGCTGCGGCGACTGGTGTCCCCGACGCGGCTGCGGGCGCGCATCTACGACCGCGACGGCTTTCTGCTGCTCGACTCGCGCTCCGTCTCCGGTCGTTCGAACATTCTGCGCTTCGAACTGCCGCCCACAGGCGGCCAGCCCACCACCCTCGACGCATCGTCATTCCTCGAACGGTCGCTGGAGTTCGTCCAGCGCCTGTCACATCGGCCGGAGTTGCCGCTTTACGAAGACATCGGCATGGGCAACGGCAAAGCCTATCCTGAGGTCGGCAGCGCGCTCGGCGGCCATATTCATTCGGTGGTGCGCGCCAACGCCAGGGGCGAAACCATCATCTCCGTCGCCGTCCCGGTTCAGCGTTACCGGTCGGTGCGCGGCGCGCTGCTCCTCTCGACCATGGGCGGCGACATCGACGCCGTCATCGTCACGGAACGCTGGGGTATCATCCGCATCTTTCTGGTCTCGGCCGGCGTGATGCTGCTGATTTCGCTGTTCTTCACCAACACGATCACCGAACCGATGCGCCGCCTCGCCGAAGCGGCCGAGCGCGTGCGACGCGGCGTCAAATCCCGCCAGGAGATCCCGGACTTCTCGGACCGGCCGGACGAGATCGGACATCTTTCGGGCGCGCTGCGCGACATGACGAAGGCGCTCTACAACCGCATCGACGCGATCGAGCATTTCGCCGCGGATGTCGCGCATGAACTCAAGAATCCGTTGACGTCTCTGCGCAGCGCCGTCGAGACGCTGCCGATCGCCAAGACCCAGGAGTCGCGCGACAGGCTGCTCGCCATCATCAAGCATGACGTCGGCCGGCTCGACCGTTTGATCAGCGATATTTCCGACGCGTCTCGTCTCGACGCCGAACTCGCGCGCGCCGACATGGACGTCGTCGATCTCTCGGCGGCGCTGTCGACCGTCGTCGACTTGGCGCGCGCGGTGGAGCGCGGCGACGGCGTCAACATTCAGCTAACCGTGCGCTCCTCTCCATACGACGCGCCGCGCAGCCGCTGGCGCGTTCTGGGCAATGACTCGCGCCTCGGGCAGGTATTCAACAATTTGATTGACAACGGCCGGTCGTTTTCAAAGCCCGGCGGCGTCGTGCGGGTGCTGCTGTGGCCGGAACGGGCCAAGGGGCCGGGAGGCCAGCAGATCGAAGGCTTCGAGATCATCGTCGATGACGACGGCCCCGGAATTCCCGACGGCGCGTTCGAACGCATTTTCGAGCGTTTCTACACCGACCGGCCGGAACAAGGGTTTGGCCAGAACTCCGGGCTCGGGCTCTCGATCTCCCGCCAAATCATCGAGGCGCATGGCGGACGCGTCCGCGCCCTCAACCGCACCCGCGCCCATCCGCAGGGCACTGACGAGCCCCTGCCCGGCGACGCCGTGCTCGGCGCGCGCTTTGTCGTCTGGTTGCCTTCGGCGCGATGACGCCGCCACAAGCGTCAGAGTATGTTCACGCCAATGCGCTGGTTCTCGGCGCGTTCGGCCTGCTGCTGCGCGGACCGTCGGGCGCCGGCAAGAGCGCGCTCAGCTTACAGCTTGTCGCCGACTGGCGGGCGCGCGGCGCTTTCGCGGCGCTTGTCGGCGACGACCGAGTCGCGCTCGAAGCGCACCACGGCCGCCTGATCGCCAGGCCGCACCCGTCGATCCGCGGGATCATCGAAGCGCGCGGTCTCGGGCTGTTACGCGTCGCCTATGAGCCGGCCTGCGTCTTACGGGCCGTCATCGACCTCCTCGCATCCGGTGAGTCGCCGAAACGATATCCCGATGAAAAGGAAGCAACGACTAGGTTGAGCGGCGTGACGCTGCCGCGTATGTTCGAAAACGCCGCAAACGTCGGAGCGGTGGCGCGGATTGCAGCTTACATTCAGAACGTTGCGACAAATTGACGGGGCCCTGCTGTTTTCGCTTGCCTATTTCGCCGCGTTGCACAAAATGTCGCCCCTGTTGAGCGGGGCGATCACGGCGGGCGCAACGGCTCCTCCTGGGATGCAATTTGGCTCCGTTCGCCCTTGCGGGCCGACGCATTTTACGAGACATCGGCGCGCAAGAGACGTCTTCATGAGTGGTAGGGTCGTATGATCGGAATGGTCTTGGTGACCCATGGCCACCTTGCCACTGAGTTTCGCGCGGCGCTCGAACACGTCGTCGGACCTCAAAAGCAGATTGCGGCGATCTCGATTGGGCCCGAGGACGATATGGAGCGCCGGCGCGGGGATATCATTGAGGCGATCCGCGAGGCCGACAGCGGCGAAGGCGTGGTGCTGCTCACCGATATGTTTGGCGGCACACCCTCCAATCTCGCAATATCTGTAATGGATGGCGGAAAGGTGGAGGTGCTCGCGGGGGTCAACCTGCCCATGCTGATCAAACTCGCTTCGGTCCGCGATTCGCAACCTTTGGAGCAGGCGGTGCTGCAGGCGCAGGACGCCGGCCGCAAATATGTTTACATCGCCAGCAAAGTGCTCAACGCTAAATGAATGATCTCGTGACCGATAAATTGCATCAGGCTGCGGCCGAAGACGCCATGTCGCGGGAGCTCGCGATCGTCAACAAGAAGGGGCTGCACGCCCGCGCAACCGCCAAATTCGTGCAGTGCTGCGAAAAATTCGACGCCGTCATCACTGTTTCGAGAGGCGACGAAACCGTTGGCGGCAGCTCGATTATGGGCATTCTGACGCTGGGCGCCAGCCAGGGCACGACCATCGCCGTCACGGCGACCGGACCACAGGCGAAGGCGGCGCTCGACGCGCTGGAGACGCTCGTCGCCAATCGCTTCGGCGAGGACGAATAACTCGGCCAGACGCCGCCGGAAGCGATCGCAAGATCTCACTTGCAAACCTTACGCGCAAGCGGCCAGCCCTGTAGCGCGCGGCCGCCACAGTCGCCATGTTACTCGAAGCAAACGCGAGAGTTGCGATCCGTCGCACGTTTGCTGAACCCTTCCCTGCTGGCAGGCGTCGTCAATGTCCGTCTTTAAAGTTTACGTGCGCGTGCTGGGCCTGTTGCGGCCTCAGGCGCGGCTTGCGCTCATACTGGTCGCAGCCAATCTGGCGCTCGCCGTCTCCGCCTTCGCCGAGCCGATGCTCTTTGGGCGCATTATTGATCGCATGACGCGCGCGCAAGCGCCTGGCGGGACTTTGACATGGAGCGATCTACTGCCGCTCGTGTCCGCCTGGGCCGCCTTCGGCCTGTTTTCGATCGGCGGCGCCATTCTCGTCGGGCTCAACGCCGATCGTCTCGCGCATCGCCGGCGGCTTGCGATCATGTCGGATTACTTCGACCACGTTCTCAGCCTGCCGTTGAGTTTTCATAGCAACGTCCACTCCGGACGGCTCTTAAAGATCATGCTCGACGGGGCCAACGCCATGTCGGGGCTGTGGCTGTCGTTCTTTCGCGAGAACTGCGCGTCCTTCGTTGCGCTTTTCGTGCTCTTGCCGGCGACGCTGTTCGTCAATTGGCGGCTCGGCTCGCTGCTCATGGCGCTCGTCGTGATCTTTTATTTCGTGACGAGCTTCGTCCTGCGACGCACGGAAGATCTGCAGGGTCAGGTCGAGCGATACAATTCGACGCTCGCCGAACATGCGTCGGATGCGCTTGGCAACATCCCGGTGGTGCAGAGCTTTACGCGCATCGAAAGCGAGTCGCATGCGCTGAACCGCATCATCGATGACGTCATCGCGGCGCAGATGCCGGTTCTCTCCTGGTGGGCCTTCGTCGCCGTCGCCAGCCGCGCCTCGGCGACGCTGACGATTCTGGCGATTTTCCTTTTGGGAATCTGGCTGCATTTGCGCGGCCTCGCCACGATCGGCGAGATCGTCGCCTTCATGAGCTTTGCAACCATGCTGATCGCCCGCCTCGAACAGGCGGTCGGCTTCGTCAATGTCCTGTTCCAGCAGTCTGCGAAGATCGCGGAATTCTTCGGCGTGATCGACACGCCGGCGAGCGTCGCCGATCGCCCGCATGCCCGCGACGCGGAGCGGCTCGTGGGCGCGGTCGAATTCGACAACGTCACCTTCGCCTATGACGGGCGACGGCCCGCGGTGCGGGACGTGTCGTTTACGGCGAAACCCGGCGAGACGATCGCGCTCGTCGGCGCGACCGGCTCTGGAAAATCAACGACGCTCGGGCTCTTGCATCGGGCTTTCGATCCAGACAGCGGCGCTGTGAAAATCGACGGCGTCGACATCCGCGAATTCACTCTCAGCTCGCTTCGCCGCAACATTGGCGTCGTCTTTCAGGAGCCGATGCTGTTTGCGCGATCGATCGAGGACAATCTGCGAATCGGCAATCCGGAGGCGACGGACGAGGAGATCGCGCATGCGCTCGAACTGGCGCAGGCGACGGAATTCGTCGCGCATCAGAGCGACGGCCGGGCGACGCGCGTCGGCGAACGCGGCCGCTCGCTCTCGGGCGGCGAGCGCCAGCGGCTCTCGATCGCAAGGGCGCTGTTGAAAAATCCGCCGATCATGGTCTTCGACGAGGCGACCTCGGCGCTCGACGCGACGACCGAGCGGCTGATCCAGAAGGCGTTGGAGGCGGCGATGAAGGGCCGCACGACCCTCGTCATCGCCCATCGGCTGGCCACGGTGCGCAACGCCGACCGCATCCTCGTCTTCGATCAGGGCGAGATCGTCGAGAGCGGCGGCTTCGACGAATTGGTCGCGAAGGGCGGCCGCTTCGCGATGCTCGCGGCGGCGCAATTCATGACCGAGCCCACCGTTTCGACGACGCCGCTCGACGGCGTCTACGAAGCCGGCGCGCAGCAGCCGGCGGGGTGAGGCGGCAAGCGCTACCGGGAGAAGCGAGCCAGCGACGGATGCCCGAATCAGTCGAAAAAAAAGCCGCGCCCCTTTCAGGGCGCGGCCGCAGGCTTCAAAAACGCGATCTTCTTTAGCGGATCACGTAAGGCAGCAGGCCCAAGAATCGGGCGCGTTTGATCGCCTGCGCGAGTTCGCGCTGCTTCTTGGCCGAAACGGCGGTGATGCGCGAGGGCACGATCTTGCCGCGCTCGCTGATGTAGCGGGACAAGAGACGCGTGTCCTTATAGTCGATCTTCGGCGCGTTGGCGCCGGTGAACGGGCAGGACTTGCGGCGGCGGAAGAAGGGGCGGCGCGGGGCGGTGCTCATTCGACCTCTCCTTCAACCTTGCCTTCTTCACGACGCGGACGACGCTCGGGACGATCTCCCCGATCGCCTCGATCCCCGCGATCGCCTCTGTCGCCGCGCGGGCCGCGGCGCTCGCCGCGGTCGTCGTCTTCACGCTTGCGAAGCTGCGCGGAGGGACCCTCCTCCAGCTCGTCGACGCGCAGCGTCAGCACGCGCAGAATATCTTCGTTGATGCTCTGCTGGCGCTGCATCTCGGCGAGCGCAGCCGGCGGCGCATCGATGTTCATCAGGGTGAAATGCGCCTTGCGGTTCTTGTTGATCCGATAGGCGAGCGACTTGACGCCCCAATATTCGGTCTTGCCGACCGTGCCGCCGAGCGACGCGATGACGTTTTTGAACTGCGCGGTCAAAGCCTCCACCTGCTGGGGAGAAACATCCTGACGCGCGAGATAGACATGCTCGTAAAGAGGCATGGATTTTCGCCTTTCCGTTGCCGCGAGCCGCTCCGGCGCCAAGCCCTTCGAGCGCTTCTTGGGGACCTGCCCCCGGAAAGGCTCGAGAAGGAAAGTTCGAAGGCGGAGGCACGGGAAGACGGGCATTAAAGCCCTCGCTCGTTTTTCCGCATATTCTGGTCCGAAAACCGCTGCGCACTTTTCGGGAATATGCGATCTCACCCATATTCTGGTCCGAAACCGCGTTGTGCGTTTCGGGAATATGCGCTCGAGCGCTTCCGTTCAGCCCCCGGCCGGGAACGTCGCGATCGGCGGTTTATACGCGGCTTTAAGCAGGATGCAAGAGCACACGGCCTCGCGGCTTGCCGCAGGGCGGCTCGGCCAGTATGGTCGCGCCGTCAAGCCGCCGCCAGGAGAGACGAGATGACGCGGAAAATCCGAGTGTTCGCGCTAGTAGCGGCTCTCTCCGCGCTGCTGTCCGCCTGCGACAAATGCGGCGGCTTCCAGGAAATCCGCGTGCCCGGCCAGCCGCACGCCTGCCGGGACGGCGTCGCGCACTGACGAATTGTCCCCAGCCCGCGCAAGCCGTTTGTTATTAGAGTGTCGTCCTGACGATTAGGCGCGCCGGAGCCCCTTTTGCCCAACGCCAGCACCTTCCTCGACATGAAGCGCCGAGGCGAGAAGATCGTCGTCGTCACCGCCTATGACGCGCCGACCGCGCGCATCGAGGCGGAGGCCGGCGTCGACATCATACTCGTCGGCGACAGCGTCGGAGTGAATGTTCTGGGCTATGCGCATGAGCGCGAGGTGACGCTCGCCGATATGACGCATCACATCGCGGCGGTGCGGCGCGGCGCGCCCGACGTCTACATCATCGGCGATTTGCCTTATGCGACCTATGACACGCCCCGGCAGGCGATCGAAAGTTCGCGCCTGCTGCGCGAGGCTGGCGCCAATTGCGTGAAATTCGAAGGCGCGCAGCTCGAAATCATGCGCGCCCTGACCGCGGCCGGCTTCGACGTGTGCTCACATCTGGGCCTCGAATCACAGCATCACGACGTGAAGCGGCGCCAGGGCAAGACGGCGGAGGCCGCCGCGAAACTCTATGACGACGCGTTGGCGCTCGACGCCGCCGGACAGAAATTTGTGGTGCTGGAGCTCGTGCCGCAGGAGCTCGCGGCGCGGATCACGCAAGCGATCGGCGCGCCGACGATCGGCATCGGCGCCGGCGCCGGGACGGACGGACAGGTGCTCGTCGTCAACGATCTTGCTGGGATCACCACGCGTGAATTCAAGCACAACCGCCGCTACGGCGCCGTTGGCGCGGCGCTGCGCGAGGCCGTCGGGGCCTATGCGCGCGACGTTCGCGCCGGGCTCTTTCCGGCGCAGGAGCACGCCTTTCACATGGCCGACGACGAACGCTCCGCCTTCGAGCGCGCGGCGGGTCTTAAGCCGCTCCGATGACCACGGGCGGCCCGCCGGCGAGACGCCGCCGCCACATGTCTTCGAACAGCGATTCCAGCGCGCGCGTGTAGGCGTAGACGTCGAAAAGCGCCGTCGTCAGGCGATTGGCGGCGAGCTTCGCGCGCAGTTCGGCGCAACGAACGGGATCGCCCGCCAAGGCCAGCGCGATCTCCAAATATTCGTCAAAATCCGCCGCGATCAACTCCGGCAATCCGATTGCATGCAACAGGCTTCCGGCCACGCGCGAGGGAAAAGTGTCGCCGGCGCAGGTCACGATCGGCACGCCCGCCCACAGCGCGTCGCTCGCCGTCGTATGCGATCCGAAGGGCGCCGTGTCGAGCGCGAGATCGGCAAGTTGCAGGCGCGCCAGATGTTCGGCCTGGGGCAAATGCGGCGCGAAGATCATCCGCGCCGCGTCAATTCCGCGTCGGCGCATTTCGTTGCGCAGATTGCCTTCCGCCAGCATCGCCGCCGAGAGCCACAGCACCGCACCCGGCGTCGCCTCGAGCAGTCGCGCCCAAAGATCGAAGATGAACGGCGTGAGCTTATAGGCCTGATTGAAGCAGCAATAGACGAAGCCTTCCACCGGTAGACCGGCGGCGGCCCGCGACGGCGGCGCGCGCAGCGGCGTCCCGCGCCCGTGCGGCTGATAGGCGTGTGGCAGATAGGCGAAGGCTTCCGAATAGGCCGACGCCGACGACGGCGGCGTGACATAGCGATCGGTCACGATGTAATCGCACACGCCCGTTCCGAGCGTGCCGGGATAGCCGAGATAATTGACCTGAACGGGCGCCGGCCGCAGCATCATCACGCTGGTGCGCGCGCCCTGGGTGAAGCCCTTGAGGTCGATTAAAATATCGACGCCGTCCGCATTGATGAGGCGCGCGGCCTCAACGTCGGTCAGCTGCGAAATGTCGGCGAAAGCGTCGAAGGCGGCCCGCAGCCGCGTCCGCATCGCCCCCTCGACGCCGCAATAGCTGTAAGCGCGAATCTCGAAGCGGGCGCGATCATGCGCCTCGAGCGTCTCGACGAGAAGATGCGCGGTCGCATGCTCGTGGAAGTCGTTTGACAGATAACCGACGCGGATCCTGCTGCGGGTGGAGAGGTCGAAGCGCATCGCCAGGCTGGCGCGCAGCGGCCCGGCCGCCAAAAGCCGCGCGGCGGTCCAGCTCTCGGAACATGCGCGCTGTTCGCCGGCGGTGATGCCGGGCTCCGACAGCAGGAGGAAGGGGGGCGTCGCCGGCCCATCCGACAAGGCCAGCGCCGCCCGAATTTGCGGCGCGGCGGTGTCGAAATCGTCCCATTCGCACATGGCGCGGCTGCGAGATATGGATTTCATGGCGCCCTTTCGCGAGGGGCCAATCCGCACATCAGCCGGCCTTGCTGCGCGAAGCGATTTCCATGCCGCGCGACGATCGTCATCTGGCGAGTTGCCAGGACCGCCGCCGCCGCTAGAAGATGTTCTTTTGCCGCGCCGCGATCTGGGCGGGCGGTCCGCAACAAGGGTCATCATGACGTCAGCCACGATCTCGAGAGAAGCGCCCGTCGGACTCCTTCTCGTCAATCTCGGCACGCCTGATGCGCCCGATGTCGCGGCGGTGCGGCGCTACCTGGCGGAATTTCTGTCCGACCGCAGAGTCGTCGACCTCCCGCGCGCGCTATGGCTGCCGATCCTCTACGGCGTCGTGCTCAACACCCGCCCGGCCCGCTCGGCGAAGCTCTATGAGTCGATCTGGAACGCCGACACGGGCGAAGGTCCGCTGAAGACCTTTACCCGCCTGCAAGCCGAGAAGCTGCAGGCGCGGATTGGCGCTTCCAACCTCATCATCGACTACGCGCTACGCTACGGCGCGCCGTCGATCGCGACGCAGATCGAATCGCTGATCGCAAAAGGCTGCGAGCGGATCGCGGTGCTGCCGCTCTACCCGCAATATGCGTCGTCGACCACGGGCTCCGCCGCCGACGCCGCTTTCGACGCGCTGCGCGAGATGCGCAAGCAGCCGGCGCTCCGCATCGGCGCGCCCTATTACGACGACCCCGCCTATATCGACGCGCTCGCGACGAATATTAGACGCGCCCGCGCCGCGCTCGATTTCGAACCGGAGGTCATCATCGCCTCGTTCCATGGGCTTCCACAGGCGCAGATTGATCGCGGCGATCCTTATCGCGCGCATTGCGAAGCGACGTGGCGACTGCTCTGCGAACGGCTCGGCATGAACGCCCAAAGCCTGCGTCTTGCCTTTCAGTCGCGCTTTGGGCGCGCGCGGTGGATCGAGCCCTATACGTCGGATGTGGTGACCGAGCTTGCCGGCGCCGGCGTCAAGCGCATCGCCGTCGTCGCGCCGGGATTTTCCGCCGATTGCCTTGAGACGATCGAAGAGCTTGGCGTCGAAATTCACGATCTCTTTCTCGAGAAAGGCGGCGAGAAATTCGCCCGCCTGCCATGTCTCAACGACAGCGACGAAAGCATGGCGCTGATCGAGACCCTGGCGAAGCGCGAGATCGCGGGATGGATATAACAGGGATTCAGGCTGATCCACTTCGCTCGGACCCTGTCGTTCCCGGCGGGTCGAAGGCCTGACCGGAATCCAGAGCCGATCCAACAATGTTGGTTTTGCTCGCGATTGCGCGCGTCGGGAATGACATCGGAGCCGGGCTAAAGAGAACTCGTGTCACGCGCTAATTGCCGATATGCGCTCGCTATCTTCGCGACAATTCGGTCAGCAATCCGCGCAGCGGCTGAAAGTGGAACCGCACCTCATGGCGCCCTTCCGGAATGGCGACGGCCCGGAACATGACATTCGCGCGCAGAATCGGCGCTTCCAGGCCGTCGAGGTTCGCGAACCACCACGGATGCCAGACGTCGTGCAGAACAAGCCAGCCTCCGCCCGGAGGCGCGCTGGCCTCGGCGACGATGCGATCGTTCTCGTAGGAGAGGATTTTCGCCGTCGCCGGCGGCGCATCTTTGCGCGTATGGCAGATCGGCGGCGTCTCCAGGAGCACCGTCTCGCGATAGTCCGCCTCCGGCCACTCGCCGCTCTTCATCATCGCCGCGAAATCGACGTGGATGGCGCAGGTTGCGAGTATGACGCGCGGCATGGCGCCGGGATTTTCGTAAATGTGAACGTCGCCGATGCGCGTGAGTTCGACGAAGTCGCCATGCTTGTAATTCCCGTCGATCTTTTCGATGGGCACGCCGGTCGCGATAAATCGCAGGCCGAGCATGTCCGACAGGACTGAGCGATAGGAAGGATAGAGCTTGGAAAATTGGCGCTGTTCGGGAAGCGCGAGATGGTCTCCGGCGCCGGTTACGTCTTCGAAGAGCCGCAGCCGAATGGGATTGTAACCAAGATCATGATCGAAGCCATGAACGAGCGACGCGTTCGGCCAATGAAAATCGATCGCCGCAAGTTCGACGCGGTCGCGACGATCCGGCCCCGCCGTCTCCTTGAGCTTGCCGCGCAGATAGGCGATCACCGGATCCTTGCCGTCCACCCGCAAGGCGTCGAACTGTTCAGGCGGCAAGGCCGTCGATTCATTTGGTCCATTGCCGATCGTAAGATCGACGCTCATCAACGTGGCGACCGCCGCAAGCAGATAGGGGCCGCGCAGCAGCCTGTCGCGAGTCGCGAGGATAACCGCGACGGCGAGCGCGGCAAAAATCGCGCTTGTCGCGAGCGGCCAGGAGGCTTGGTTGAGATGGCCCTTCACGCCCGCGACAAGCAGCGCGACCGCGAACAGCGCGGCGACGGCGCCGATAAGCCAAGCCGCGCGCGGCGTGACCTCGCCCCGCTCAATGAGATTGAAGCCATAGCCTGCGAGAACCGCGAGAGTCGCGCAAAACAGGAAGGTGGCGTCGGCCGGCCGGCGCCAGAGGTCGACGCCGGGCAGATGATAGAAGACGGCGAAGGCCGGCGTGTAGCGGCCGAAGGCATAGAGGGCGAAAAACAGCGCGGCGGCGGCGAAGAAGCGGATTTCCTTATTCGAAAAGAAGCGCCTGCCCAGCGCCGCGAGCAGCGATACGAGCGTCAGTTCGCCCATGTAGACATTGGACATGTTGCGCGCGAGGTAAAGGTCGCGCTCGCCGACCGGGGGCCCCCAGAAGTTTTTGAGCGGGCCGTCCGTGCCGAACATATTGGCCGAGATCAGCGTCCAAAAGGAGCCCGGCGGCAGCGAGCCCTTGAATGCGCCGTCGAGATCGATCTCGGGTCGGTTTGAATGCGCGGCGAGCTCCAGCGTGAACGCGAGCGGCACGGCGATGATCGTCAGCCCGACGAGCGCGCCCGCCGCGAGCGGCGTGACCGCGCTGAGTTTGGGCGATTCATCGGTAGCGACGCGATAGGCGGCATAAGCGGAAAGCATCAGCACGCCTAGGAACGCGACCTGGTCCCGTCCCAGCACCAGCAGTGCGGCGGCGGCGCCAGCCGCGGCGCCATAGAGCGCCGAGCGCCGATCAAGCCCCCGCGCCAGCAGCCACAGCGTGACCGGCAGCCAGGCGAGACTCATGATCTGCCCGACATGCTGAATTCGCCACGCCGCCGAGCCGCCAAAAGCGAACGCGAGCGCAGCGAGCAATCCTCCCGCGGCGCTCCAGCCGCGATCGCGAAAATAGGCGATGAGCGCAAGGCCGCCCATGGCCAGCATGGCGAAGACAATCGCGTCGGCCAGGACGAAGGACGGCTCGGGAACGAGCGCCGCCGCCAGCAGGAAAAACGGAGAGAAGATCAGCGATTGCGGATCGGCGATCTGCGGCATCCCGGCAAAGACGTGCGGCGTCCAGAACGGCGACTGGCCGCTGTGTAGCGCATGGGCGAGAAAGGCGAACTGCGGGAAAAAATGCGCTTTCGCGTCCCAGGGAATGGTGACGCGCCCGGAAAGCCAGGGAAAGGCGAGCGCCAGCGCGCAGACGAGGAAGAACGCCGCCGCGAGGGCGTAGGGCTGACCTTCCGGGCGGCCGGCGCTTCTACCGATTCGTTGCATGGCCACAGTTCTAGCGGCTCCAGACCCTGGCTCAAAGCCGCGCTTCAGGCGACCGCCTGAGGCCGAAGCGCGCAGCGAGCGCGTCGATATCAACAGCCGCACGGCGCTTGTCATCCGATTCCAGCAGAAGGCGCAACCCCATGCCGCGCAGCATGTCAATAAAGGCGATGATATCAGGGTCGTCGGCCGTCCGGCCGAAGAGCGGCGCGAGCTGCTCGGCCACGCCTCGGGCGTGCGCGGCGAGCGTCGCCCGAATGTCCGATTGGTCGCTCGCCTGAGCCACGACGCTCAAGAAGAAGCGCATCCTGTTGCGCTCGAACATGAGCGCGCGCACCGCATCGACAGGATCGACGTCGCTTCCGATCGAACCGCGCTTGGGCTTGTGCGCCTGCGCATGCGACGCTTCGAGCGTCGCGGCGAGCAAATCCGTCTTACGCGGAAAATAATAGGTCAAATGCGACTGCCGCAGTCCGGCCGCGGCGGCGACGCGGGTTTGGGTCAGCGCCGAGACGCCTTCCTTCCTAAGGATTTTGAGCGCAGCGTCCAGAATGCGCTGACGCGCGCTTTTTTCCACCATCGCCATTCGGGTTCATTCAACCTTCGCCGCGCCAGCGTCGTATCAAAAAAAACGCGCCACGGAAACGCCTCGGACGCTTGCGTCACATTCTATTGGTAATATACCAACCTAGCGCGCCCCGCTAACGTTGGAGAAGATTGATGAGACTATTTCTTCTTGGGATGATCAGTGCAGCGGCGTGCCTGAGCGCGCGGGCCGACGAAGGATCCGAGGCGGCGCGCCGTCTGCTGTTTGAAACGTTCGACAAGCCCGAAACGCGCCTGTTAGTCGACGCAATCGTCGTCGAAGGCGACGTCGCCATCGCTGACTGGCGTCAGGGCGAACTCGGCGGCCGGGCGTTTCTGACGCGGAAGGGCGATGCGTGGAGCATCGCGCTTTGCGCCGGCGACGCCTTGAAAGACAGCGCCACGCTGGAAAAGCTTGGCGTTTCGAGAGCAAATGCTGAGGCGCTTTCAAAGCGGCTGGCGGCCGTAGAGACGCGGCTCTCCCGCGACGTCGTCGAGCGTTTCTCCCGATTTGACGGCATGGCCGCCGTCGAGGCGGATGGGAGCCATTCGCCGCTCGATCCCCATCACAAGCCCATTCCCTGACTGTCGCTCACTGTTGCGCCGGAGCAACAGCAAGCGAAAATACGCTCGTCAAGCCAGCCGAAGCGTTGCTCCACGTAATTTGGTATATTACCAACATTCTGGTCGGGCTCTGGACGCCCCTCCTTCACGCCTTCGGCGAGACGCAGCCACGAGGATCCGAGACAAGATGGCGGCCCTTGCGAGAATGCCTCGCTCGATGAATTTGCGGCGCATCGGGGCCCTTTGCATCGCGCTGCTTGTCGCGCTCGCGGCGGTTTCATCCGCCGCGCCGGCGCATGCCGCGCGTGCCGGGACGACCGTGCACTGCCCGAACACTTCCCAACCTGCGCCGACGAAGCATCCGTGTGGCGGCGAGCAATGCTGCTCACTATGCGGTCACAGCCAGAAAGAGCTGGTTTTTCCCTTATTCGTGTCCGTATCTGGCGCCATCGCCTATGCGCCGCCCCCCACGGCGAGCCGCGCGTTCTGCGCCATTCAGCCGCCGGCCAGAAAAACCGTCCGCGCACATTCGCGCGCCGCGCCGCGCGCGCCGCCCCGCTTCTCCTGATCGCAACAGTTTTCCCCTAACGATCGCGCGGCGAGACGCCGCTCAGGAGAGATTCCATGTTTCGGACCGGCTTGCTGCGCGGCGCGTCCGCCGCCGCCCTCGTTCTTTCTTTCGCGGATTCGAGCGCCTTTGCGCAACAGAGTCTGCCGACCATCGACATTGGCGGCGCCAAGCCGCGCGTCGTCGGACGCGGCGGCGGCGGCGGTCGCGCGCCGTCTACGGCGACAGCGCCAGCCGCCCCCGCCACATGGACGCAAACCGGCGGCGGCGGCGGCTCGCTCACAGTGCCGTCAGTCGCCCAGCAGCGCCGCGAACTCGAGCGCAGCGTCGGCTCGGTCGCCTTCGTCGACGCCAATACGCCGGAGATTCAAACCCGCTACGTTCACGACCTGCGCGACGCGCTCAAGGACGTCCCGGGCGTTTATGTCGAAAGCCGCTATGGACAGGAACTGCGTCTTTCGATCCGCGGCTCGAATCTGACGCGCGACTTCCATCTGCGTGGATTGGAGCTGCTGCAGGACGGCATTCCGATGAATTACGCCGACGGCGGCGGCGACATGTATCAGATCGATCCCAAATATTTTCGCGCGATCGAAGTTATGAAAGGCGGCAACGCCCTCGCCTATGGCTCCTCGACGCTCGGCGGCGCCATCAATTTCATCTCACCCACCGCCTATACGGCGCTCGCGCCGAACATGGCGTCGCTCGAGGGCGGCAGTTACGGGACGGTGCGCGGGCAAGCGCAGATGTCGCGCATCATCGGCAACTTCGACTTTCTCATCAACGGCACGTTCACCCATGCCGACAACTACAGAAAACATTCGACGACGGACTACACGCAGCTCAACGGCAATCTCGGCTATCGCTTCTCCAACGATCTCGAGACGCGGTTCTATTTCGGCGTCTATGACACGTGGCAATTGCTGCCGGGACAACTCAACGAATTCGATGCGCGCAACAATCCGCGATTGTCGCTGCCGACGTTTCCGCCGGGTTTCGGACCGGACGGCTTTGGCGCCAATCAGGCGCGCAACGTCAAGAACTGGCGCATTTCGAACAAGACCACGATCCTGAGCGAGTTCGGCCGCATCGACCTCAACAGCTGGTACACGCACAATTATCTCTATCATCCGATTTTCGTGGTCATCGAACAGGAAGGCGGGACCTGGGGATTCACGCCGCGCCTCACCTCGAATTTCCTCGTCGACGGCCACCCCAACGAGCTCATCCTCGGCGGCCGCGTCTGGGGCGGATCGTCGAGCGATAATTGGGCCGACAATTACAATGGCATGCGGCTCAATCCCTATGGCGGGATCCCCGCGAACTTCGCCAATGCGCAGTTCTCCTTTCCGCCCTACTCATTCAACGGACTCGCTCAATTTGGCGCGGCGAATTCATGCTTCGGCTTCTGCGGCCTGTTCATCAATCCCGGATTGGATCCGCGTCTGCGCAACAATCGCGCGACGGCGCTCAATCTCGAAGCCTATTTCGAGGATCGCCTGCACATCACGCCGCAGCTCATCTTCATGTTCGGCGCCAAGCTTTTCGCCGATACGCGCCGCTATGCCGTTCTCGGCGGCATTCCCTTCGAGCCTGTTCCCGGCGTATCGGACCAAGTCTACCGCGGCATCGTGCCCAAGGTCGGTCTGATGTACGAACCGACGCCGGACATTCAGTTCTTCGCCGACATGACCGGAAGCCGCGACGTGCCGGACTTCATCGACCTGACCCAAGGCGTGTTTCCGCCGCCGCGCGACGGCACCAAATTTACGCCGCTCGCGGCGCAGAAGGCCTGGACCGGGGAACTCGGCGCGCGCGGCAGATGGGACCGCTACACCTGGGACGTGACCTTCTACCATTCGGAACTTCAGGACGAGCTGCTGAAATTCACCACCAATCCCGGCCTTGGCATTCCGGCGACGACCTTCAACGCGAAACGCACCATGCACCAGGGCGTCGAATTCGCTGCGAGCGCCGAACTCCTGCGCGATATTTTCGCGCCGGATGCGGGCGACGCGCTAAAGCTGTCGCAGGTCTGGACCTGGAACGATTTCCGCTTCGTCGGCGATCGCGACTTCGGCGACAATACGCTGGCCGGCATTCCGCGCCACGTCTTGCGCACCACGCTGTCCTATTGGCGGCCTGACGGCCTCTATCTCGCGCCGCAGATGGATTGGGTTCCGGCAGGCGCTTTCGTCGACTACGCCAATACGCTGCAGGCGCCGGGCTATGTCTTGCTGGGCGTCCAGGCGGGCATGAAGCTGCCCTACGGGCTCTCGTTCTTTGTCGAGGCGCGCAATCTGACCAATCGCCACTACATCAGCGACGTGACCACGATCGTCGACGCCCGCGGTCTCGATCCGCGAGTCTTCTATCCCGGCACGGGACGGGTGATCTACGGAGGCTTGCGCCTCGCGTTCTAGCTCGGCGACGTTTGGGCGATCGGCGCGGCGAGCCATATATAGGGCTGGCGCGCCGGCCGCCTTCGCCGGTCCGATCAGGGCGCAATGCTTGTCGATTGAAGCGACGCCGGAAAATCTCGCCGCTACGCGGACAGGCGCGCCGATGCTGCGCGTCGAGCGCCTGCGAAAATCCTATCCGACGCCGCAGGGCCGCGTTCCCGTGCTGCGCGGCGTGGACTTTACGCTCGCAGCGGGCGCCAGTCTCGCGCTGACCGGCGAATCCGGCAGCGGCAAGAGCACGCTGCTGCATCTGGTCGGCGCGCTCGACGACGCCGACTCCGGCGAGGTCGTTCTCGATGGCGTCGCGCTGACGCGGCTGACGGAAAATGCGCGGGCCGCCATCCGGCGCGAAAGGATCGGCGTCGTCTTTCAGCAATTCAATTTGATTCCGAGCCTGACCGTCGGCGAAAACTTAGCCTTCCAGGCGCGGCTTGCCGGGCGCTACGAACCGGCGTGGCAGGAAGAGCTCACCACCCGTCTTGGCCTTGCGACGCTCGCCGCCCGCTATCCTGAGGAGCTATCCGGCGGACAGCAGCAGCGGGTCGCCATCGGCCGCGCCCTCGCCGTACGCCCTAGGCTTCTGCTCGCGGACGAACCGACCGGCAATCTCGACGAAGCGACCGGAGACGCCGTCATGGCGCTGGCGCTCGACCTCGTCGCCGCGACCGGCTGCGCCTTTCTGATGGCGACGCACAGCGAACGCCTTGCAGCGCGGCTGCAACGGCGCGTGCGGCTGGAATCCGGTCTTCTGGCGGCGCAATGAAACGAATTCCGGCCGCTCCGTTCGCTTGGACCGTGTCATTCCCGGCAGGCCGAAGGCCTGACCGGGAATCCAGAGCCAATCCAAGAACGCTGGTCTTGCTCTGGATTCCCGATCGCGCGCTTTGCGCGCGCGTCGGGAATGACACCCGAGCCGTTCGAACGGATGTCGTATGAGAGAGACGCTCTGGACGCTCGCCGCGCTGATCAGCCACTGGCGCCGACGGCCGGGGAACCTCGCGACGCTCGTGCTTGGCCTCGCCATCGCCACGGCGCTCTGGAGCGGCGTGCAGGCGCTGAACGCTCAAGCGCGCAACAGTTATGACGCCGCAGCGAACGCGATTTCGGGCGGCGGCGCGAGAACGCTCGTCGCCGCTCGCGGCGGCCTGTTTGACCAGGAGCTCTTCGTGAGACTGCGTCGCGCCGGCGTCGAAGTCTCGCCGGTGCTGGAAGGCGCGGTCCGAATTGGCGAAAAGAATATTCGGATCATCGGCGTCGAGCCGCTGTCGCTGCCGCGCCGTTCGCCGATCGCCGGCAGACGGACGCGAACGGATGTGATCGAAGATTTCTTTTCCGGTCCAGGCCGCGGCTTTGCCGCCCCGCAGACCTTGCGCCGGCTTGATCTTTCCGAGGGCGCACAGCCGCAAACCGAACGCGCTCAGCAGCTCCCGCCGCTTGCGGCGCTCGCCGAAGCGCCGCCCGGCGCAATCATCGTCGACATCGGCGTCGCGCAACGCCTGCTCGATCGACCTGGAAAGCTCTCGCGACTCGTTATCCTCGATGAGGAGACATTCGACGAGGCGCGGCTTAAGCCAATCGCCGGCGATGCTTTGCGACTCGTCGCGCCCGATGATGATAGCGATCTCGCCCGCCTGACCGACAGTTTTCACCTCAATCTCACCGCCTTCGGCTTTCTTGCGTTCCTCGTCGGTCTGTTCATCGTGCACGCCGCTTACGGCCTCGCGTTCGAACAGCGACTGCCGACCCTGCGCACTTTACGCGCGCTCGGAGTTGGTCCCCCTCATCTCATCGCGGCGATGGCATTCGAAATCGGCGCCCTGACGCTCATCGCGGGAGGCGCGGGCGTCCTCGGCGGTCACGCCATCGCGCAGGCGCTTCTGCCGGATGTCGCAAAAAGTCTCGAGAGCCTCTACGGCGCGCAAATCTCCGATCGTCTTACGCTCGATGCGCGCTGGTGGCTCTCCGGCCTCGCGATGGCGGGCGCCGGCGCGGCGCTTGCGGCGGCGAGCGGCCTGACGAAAGCATTGCGGCTGCCGGCGCTGTCGTTCGCCCGTCCAATGGCCTGGCGCGGCGCGCATCACCGCTATCTGCGACGGCAAGCGACGCTCGCGGCGCTTGCTCTTGTCGCGGCGGCCGGCGCATACGGCTTTGGCCAAGGACTTGCGTCAGGCTTCGCGATCATCGGCTTGGCGCTTCTCGCCGCCGCTCTCATTCTGCCGGTCGGGCTCGCCGGAGTCCTGGCGCTCGGCGAGCGTTTCGCACGCCGCCCGCTCGCGCGCTGGTTCTTCGCCGACGGACGCCAGGAAATTTCCGGCCTTTCGCTTGCGCTGATGGCGCTGCTGATTGCGCTAGCGACCAATATCGGCGTCGGCGGCATGGTCGAGGGCTTTCGCCAGACGTTCGATCGCTGGCTCGACGCGCGGCTCGTCGCCGAGATCTATTTCGAAGCGGCGACGCCCGCCGATGCGCGCCACATCGAGGCGTGGGCGCGCACGCAGCCCGACATCGCCGCGATCCTTCCTGTCTGGCGCGCGAAGACGCGCATCGGCGGATGGCCCGTCGACGTCGTCGGCATGACGCCTCACGAAACCTATACGGCGCATTTTCCCTTGATCGACGCCGAGCCCGACGCATGGACGGCGCTGCACGCGCAGGACGCTATCCTCGTCAGCGAGCAATTGGCGCGCCGCCTCAGTCTCGCTATCGGCGAGACGCTCGACATTCCGACGTCGGGGCGAGACTGGCCCGCGCGCATCGTCGGCGTCTTTCCCGATTACGGCAATCCGAAAGGCCAGCTGCGCATCGATCACGAAAGGCTGAAGCGCTATTTCGACGACGCCTCCGGCGTGCAATACAGCCTGCGCGTCGATCCCGCCGCCACAAAGCGCGTCATCGAAAACATGCAGCAGCGCTTTGGCGGAAAAATCACGCGCATCGTCGATCAGGCCGAAGTCAAGACTCTCTCGACGGACATCTTCGAGCGCACATTCGCCGTCACGACGGCGTTGAACACGCTCACGCTGATCGTGTCCGGCGTCGCGCTTTTCGCCAGCCTGCTGACGCTCAGCGACATGCGGCGCGCCCGCATCGCGCCAATTTGGGCGTTGGGCGCGACGCGGCGCAAGCTGGCGGCGCTGGAAATGGCGCGGGTCATGGCTTTCGCCGCCGGCGCTGCGGCTTTCGCGATCCCGCTCGGGCTGTTCATGACCTGGTGCCTTGTCGCGATCGTCAATGTCGCCGCCTTCGGATGGCGGCTCCCATTCCATATGTTTCCGGCGCAATGGCTTGTGGTTTCCTGCATCGCGCTCGGCGCCGCGTTCTTTGCGGCGCTCATCCCCGTCGTTCGGCTCGCACGCGTCTCGCCGACCGAACTGCTGAGAGTCTTCTCGAATGAACGCTAGATCCCCGAACAGTTCCCCGAAACGGAGCTCGGCAATTTCGAGGCGATCGGCGCTTCTTCTCGCGCTGTCGTCGAGCGGCGCGTTGGCGCAGGGCTTCGGCGGGCTTGGCGCGACGGCGCCCGGCTTCGCGATTCCACGAGCCGGAACGCAGCTCGCTTTTCCAAGAGACCACGGCGCGCATCCCGATTTTCGTACCGAATGGTGGTACGTCACCGCGAATCTAAAAGGCGACGACGGCGCCGCCTATGGCGTGCAATGGACGCTCTTTCGCTTTGCACTGCAGCCGAACGCGGCGCGGGCCGGCTGGGACGATCGCAATGTTTGGATGGGCCATGCGGCGGCGACAAGCGTCAGCGAAACTCTCTTCGCGCAGAAATTCGCGCGCGGCGGAATTGGCCAGGCGGGCGTCGAGGCGGCGCCCTTTCGCGCTTTCATCGACGACTGGGTTTTGGAAACGCGCGACGATTCCGTGGACGCCGGAATCGAGCGGCTGCGCGTTGCCGCGAGCGACAAGAGTTTCGCCTATGCGCTCGACCTTACAGCGACGGGGCCGGTCGTATTGCAAGGCGAAGGCGGCTACAGCCGCAAGTCCGAGGCTGGACAGGCCTCCTATTATTACAGCCAGCCGTTCTTTCGGGCGGAAGGCTCGTTGTCGATGAACGGACGCAAAATCCAGGTCTCCGGCCGCGCGTGGATGGATCGCGAATGGTCAAGTCAGCCGCTCGGCGCTGATCAAAAAGGCTGGGACTGGTTTTCGCTGCATCTTCAGGGCGGCGCCAGACTGATGCTGTATCGCATGCGCAGCGTCGAGGCGGCGCCGTTTCTCTTTGGAAATTGGATCGACACCGATGGCGCAACATCCATACTCGCGCGCGAAGACATCTTCCTCGAGCCTTTGGAAACGACACGTATCGCCGATCGCGACGTGCCGATCCGCTGGCGCGTGAAGATCAAAAGCCGCGACGTTGACATTGAGACGCGGCCGCTAAATCCAAGAAGCTGGATGGGAACCGATTTCGCTTATTGGGAAGGTCCGATTCGCTTTACGGGTTCGCACAGCGGCGAGGGCTATCTCGAAATGACGGGCTATTGAGCCCCCGTAGCCGTACGAAAAAAGTTCAAAAGAGCGCCTCGCGTATCCCGAAGCTTTTTCAAATGTACGGCGGCGAGCTCCGACAGCCGCCGGTCGCCCGCCCGCGTGATGACGACCAGCGATCGACGACGGTCGGTGGGATCGGTCTTTCGCCTGACAAGCTTGGCCTGCGCCAGGCGCGACACCAGCTCCGCCGCGCTGTGATCGCGGATCATCAGCTGCTCGGCGAGTTCGCCGACGCTGATGTGTTTTGCGCCCTGAAAGGTGCGCACCACCAGAAGCGCCTGATACCATTGCACGGTCACGCCATGGTCGGCGGCGACCTGTTCGCTGAAGGCCAAAAACCTTCGCAAGTCGGAGCGAAATTGCGCGAGCGCGACCAGGTCGTCTTCACTTGGCGACTTGCGCGGAGTCCCTTGTGTCTGTTCGCAGAGATTCAAATTAAACCTCTTACTTCCCGAGTCGTTCTCGCGCTGGGCGACTCGTTTTAAATAATGAAACAATGCGCGCGCCACGCCGGCGGGTCAATTCTGGTCGGCGTGAAAGCGGCTTATAATTGCGCGATGAACTCATCAATCTTTGCAAAAAAAACATTGGAATCTGCGGAGCCTCCTCTGCTGATGCGCGCGAGCGCCGCGCGACGACGCGGGGACTGCGGCGTCGAATAATCGCGAACCGCTTGCAGCCATCCAAGTCCGTTGAGCGGATCGACATAATCGATCGCGTCGCCGCCGACTTCGCGGAAGACCTCGATGTCAGAAGCGAGGACGGGCGTTCCCGCCGCAAGCGCTTCTGCGACGGGCAGACCAAAGCCTTCTGCAAAAGAGGGCATGAGCAGCGCACGCGCGCCGGCAAGCAGGCAGCGCAGTCCCGGCGTGGAAAGTCCGCCTGCTTCAATGACGTGAGGACGCAATGCGTCGCTTCGTTCTAGCATTTCGATCACGGCGGCGCTGAGCCAGCCACGCTTGCCGACAATGACGAGCTTTGGCGGAGCCGTATCGCGCGCCAACGCGCGCCATACGTTCAGCAGCGTCAAAAGATTCTTGCGCGGTTCGATCGTGCCGCAAACAACAAAATAGTTGACGCCGTCAAGCGCCGCCGGCGGCTCGGCGCGCGACGAGAAGACCGGCGATACGGGCAGGCGGGCGACGCAGATCGGCAGTTCCGGCCTTCCGCATTCGCCGGCGAATTGACGAAGGCGCCCGGCGACGGCTTGCGATCCGACGATAACGCCTGCGCCATAACGGCAGACATTGCTCATGCGTCTGGGATGCAGCATCGCTTCTCGCGCGCGAAAGAACTCCGGCACCTCGATGGGAAGGAGATCATGAACGAAGAAGACAGGCTTCACATCCGGCCGCGCCGTCAGCCAGCGCAGATACCAGCTTCGATCAATGAGAAATTGCGTGACGTTGAAATAGATCGCGCCACGCGGCGCTTCGCCCGTCGGCCTTCCAAGGTAAGGCGCCCAGCGCCGCATCGCCTGCCAGTTTCGCTCAAGGAAAGAGAAATTCGGCGATCTTCTGACGCGAGTCATCGAGGCCCGAGCGGAGCCGTTGGATAGAAGCGCCGCGACGACGGCGCGATAAACCTCATCCTCTCCGACGTCGCCGTCTTCGCGCCAGAGACTTTCGACGCCTTCGATCGTCTCCAGCGCGCTGTCGGGATCGGCGAGGCGCGGGCCAATCGCCGTACAGATGAGCGCACCACGCTCGCCTGCGCTGCGCGCAAGAAAATGCCTTGCGAGAGCGAAATCGACGCGATCGATGCCATTTGGCGCCGCATTCAGGGCGCGTGTCACGATTCTCGTGACGTCATAGATGACGGTGCTGCGCGTCGCGTCAGTCGACGTCGACGTCAGTTGCGGCACTTCGTCTCGTCCAAACGACATCGCCACATCTCGATCGCCTCATTGGCTTCTCGAACAGCGCGTTCCGTTTCTCTTTCGAGACACTCCCGATAGCGAAAAACCATTTTCGTAAAGAGTTGCATTTCCTCATCACAAGCGGCCATCGCGAGCGCGGCGGCGGATCTCTCGATGCAGCTGGGGCGCGCCGGCGGCGCGCAATAGGTGAAGCCTCGAATCGCTTGCGCGGCGAGCGGCTGCGCATACGTCAGGAAAGCAGCCGCCGTCGCAAGCGCGGCGCTGCACATGCTCATCCCGGAGAACCGCATCGAACCCACTCCGGTTCTAGGCGCCGCGGCTAGCGAACCAACGCACCGCATCGGCGACTGCATCGGCTGGCGGCCGCGTTTTGTAGCCGAGCGTACGGCGCGCCTTGGAATCGTCGAAGAACATGCGCTTCCCCGAAAGCCGCAAGCTCTCCCGATTGAGAAACGGCTCCGAGCCGGCAAAGCGCGCGACGATTTCATTGGCGTAGGCGAGCGGCATGAGCGGCCAGCGCGGCAATTTCGCCCAAGGCGGCGGCCGCCCGGTGATCCGCGATATTTCAACAAGCAGGTCGCGCAAGGTCAGATTCTCGCCTCCGAGAATATAGCGCTCGCCGATCCCGCCGACTTTCATCGCGGCGATGTGGCCCGCAGCGACATCCTCCACATGAACGATGTTGAGTCCGGTATCGACGTAGGCCGGCATGCCGCCGCGCATCGCCTCGCAGACGATCCTGCCGGTTGGCGTCGGCCGCACGTCGCCGGAGCCGAGCGGCGCAGAGGGGCACACGATGACGGCAGGCAGTCCTTCATCTCGGATCATGCCTTCGACCAACCGCTCAGAAAGGACTTTGCTCAGCTTGTACGCGCCGATCGCCCGTTCTGGAATCAACCGGTTGAATTCTGTGCAGGGCGCCGAATCGGGATCAAGCGTCGCGACGCTGCTCGTATGCACGACGCGCTGCACGCCGGCCCGCAGCGCCTCGCGCATGACGATCTCCGTCCCGCTCACATTGACGCGCATCACCGGTTCTGGATCGGGAGCCCAAAGGCGATAGTTCGCTGCTAGGTGAAAGAGAGTCGAGACGCCGGTCATGGCGCGCCGGACGCTCTCGCGATCAGTGACGTCGCCTTCGACGATCTCGCAATCCGGCGGCACATTGCCGCGCGAACTCGATCCACGCAGAAGCGCGCGTACGCAGAATCCTTCCGCCAGCAAACCTCTCGCGACAGCGCCGCCGATGAAACCGCTTGCGCCCGTGACAAGTACCGTTCCGCGAGAAACCATGCTCCTTCCCTGCCCCAGCGCCAGCGCCCTTAAAGAGCCCAGACTCCTTCGCCTCTCTTTGCTGATGAAATCGACAGTGAATGCCGCTTCACGGAAAATGGGCGGCGGCCTCGTGAGGTCTAGATCCGGCCATGCGCTCGTCAGCGGCCGTCAGTTCGCGGCAGGCTCAATCAGACTTTGATCATCTACTTCCAATATGGATGGCTCGTGCGTCGCCAATGCGGGTGGGAGCGATTCCATAATCTCGCGCTCCTCGCGCTGCATCCGCGCAAGATCCTTCTGTATGACGACGACGAAGCCAAGGAAGGTCAACCCGGACAGGCCGCCAATCACGAGATCCAGCACCACGAAGCCATAAGCCTGCGCCGTCGTCGTGCTGGAACCGAGCCAAGCTGCAAAAAGCGCCCAGGCCGCGACGAGAATTCGAAACTCCGTCGCGCCCATGCCGCCGTAAGACAACCGGTGCACCTGCTCCGTGACGACCCTCAGATAGGTGTAGGAACTCATCAGAAGATAGAGCGAGAGCACCAGCAGCGATGAGCCGAGCGTGAAATAAGGCGACACGCCGAGACCGACAACGATCAGAGTCTGAGCGATGAGATCGGACGAATGGTCGATGAAATAGCCATAATGCGGCCGTTCGATCGAACGATGCCGCGCAAGCGTGCCGTCGAGAGAATCGCCGAACCAGTTGAGGAACAGGCCTCCAACGACCAGAACGAGAAATCCATTGGACCAGTGACAGCCGATGAAGCCGAGAAGGGTCAGGCCCGCGCCGAACAACCCGATCGCTGTTAGATGATCCGGAGTCGCCCAGTCCGGCAATCGCCGCACCAAGGCCAACAGCACAGCGCGCTCCTTGAGCGCGAGAAAACTTTGGTTGATGCGCTGATTGGCCACGAGAACCCCTCAAAAGCGTTCAACAAGTCAGCGTCTGCGCAATTTCCGATGACGCTCAAGCGAACAACCGATCATATCCCAGCTTTATTACGGACGAAACAGGCAAAACGATGACATATTGAGAACTTAACCGGCATTAACCCAAATTCAAAAGCTGGAATGCACCCGCACTTTCGGTCTCGAATGCGAAGCAAGCTTTATGCCCCTCAGTACAAATATCGACTGACGGCGACGCCCTGAATTGCCGGCTGCCCAACCGTACCGACGAGCTGCATAAGTTTGCTGATGTCGGAGAACGGGGCGTTGCTGACGTAAAGAATGTCTTTGTCGCGAATGGCGAAGCGGCGCGCCGCAAACAACGCCGCCGGTTCGCGAAGATTGAGGTGATAGGCGACCGGCACCAGCCCTAGCGCAAGCAGATGCGGCGAGACCTGCGGATATTCGCGCGCGAGACTTGCCGGCTCGTAGCGCAGAATGAAAACCCCATCGGGGTCGGCGCGTGAATCAGTCAGGCCGCCGGACCTGCCGATCGCCTCTTCGAGCGTGATTCCGCGTGCATCGAATGGAACGACCGCGTTGGCCCCGGTCGCCCCCATGACGGTAAACGTCTGCGGCGTGCGCTCGACGGTCAAAATGTCGCCCGCCCGCAAATAGATGTCTTCGCGAGGATTGACGAGCAGCGCCTGAATGGGCGCCCGCGCCGTGCGGTTGCCGCGCGTCAAGGTCACGAAGGTTTCGTGGACTGGCGAGCGATAGCCGCCGGCCGCGGCGATGACGTCCATGATGCGATCGCCGCCGAGCGTCAGCGGAACGCGCGAACCATTGGAGACTTCGCCGGTGACCGTGACGGCGTTGGTGATGTTGCGAGTCACATTGACCACGACCTGCGGCTCAATCGCCTTGCCGCGAAGCCGCTCAATGATGGCCGACTCGACTTCCTGCTGATTGCGGCCGGCGACCTGGATGCGGCCGGCGTAGGGCACGGTGACCGAACCGTCGCGCCCGACCATCTGGTCCGGAATCGCGGCGGATCGAGATCCAGGGCTCATCCGATCGGCGACGGGCGCCGAGAACAATCCGCCGGAAGCGGCCTCCCAAACAGTGATTTGAACCGAGTCGCCAATTCCGATCGCTTGGGCGGCGGCAGGCCGGTAATCGCCAAAGTAGCCCCGCAATGTCGGCGGCGCACGGCGGGCGAGCACGCCCAGCGAATTTCCGTCGATCTCGACCAGCGCAAAGCTCGGCTCCGGCGTCGCCAACGTCGGCGCCATACTCTCTACAATGTCCTTACGGGATGGACCTGCCGCCGGAAAAATCGAGCACCCCGCCAGCTGCAATCCGAGAGCGAGCGCAAGGCAGAGCCGCAGCGGGGGAATGGCAATCGTCAAAGTCGCTCCAATATATGCGCCCGCCGGCGCGAATTATTGAACACAGAGGAAGAGCCCTCCCAGGGACGCCGGGAGCTTGTGCGGGCCAAGGCAATATGCCGGCTATATGGCGGAAATACCACAAGTTTTGTCGAGGATCGTAAAAATTTTACCAATATGTGTGGATGGTTAACCGACCCGCCAGAATCGCCGCTTTTCAATCAGTTTCGTCGGACGTTCTTAGCGAGAGCGCCCGCACGCGGGCATCCGGGAGACGCTCGAAATCGATCGGGCTGTGGCGCTGGCCTTCGGCGCCATGAAATACGAAAATGCCGCCTCGCGTCACGATCAGATCGTTATAACGAAGGGTGGGATCTTCAAGCGCCGCCAAGAGCGGGTCCAACGAGGTCGGCGCGCCAGCGCGTGCTGGCCGCCCCACGCGCAGCTCGGATTCCGCACGCGCGGCGAAGGCTTCATAGCGTTGCCGCGCCGCTTCGACTCTCAGACGCCAGCTCGAATAGGTTGCGGGCGTGTCTCTCGCTTCAAGCGCTGAAGGAGAAGGGGAGGCGGAGCGTGCGCTGGCGGTTGCCCCAACGGCTCCCAGCAGAACTCCAATGACTGTCATCGTCACGAAAGCGGCGCGCATGAAGGTAAATGCGCCCGCTTGACGAAAGTTCCAGCGATTACTCGTCGCTGCTTTGCGCGGAGGCGGCCGCGATCCGGCGTCCGTCCTTGAACAGCTTGCCGAACAGCCCGAGGACCGCCACCAGCGCCAGCCCGATCACCGCGACGTCGATCGCCGGCAGGGGATCGTGCTGACTTGCGGGAACGCCGAGCGCGATCGCGGCGAAAGGCCAGAAGGCCAGAAGTAAGCGGAACTCCGTTACGCCCAGACCGATGTAGGCCATCTGCTGAACGTGGCGCGTCGCGGCGCGAATGTAGCCATAGGAGGAGAATAGCAGGTAGCAGACGAGCACCGCCGCAGCAGCGCGCAGCGTCAGAAACGGCGAAAATCCGTAAGCGATGATGAGCAGTATGTGCGAGAAGAGTTCAGATACGTGATGCGACATGCCGGCGCCCGGCAGTTCGCCGCCGCGAAGCCGCGCAAGCGGAAGATCCGTCGTCAGGCCGAACCAGTTGATGAACATCGCCGGCGGCACGAGCCAGACCAACTCAGGCCATGAGCGGCAGCCGACCAGCGCCGCCGCCGCGAGCGCCGCGCCGCCCGCGCCGATCATCGACAGATGCGCAGGCGCGATCCAGCGCGGCGCGGCCCGCGCCATGCTTTGGACCAGGCGTTGTTCCGTGGCGTAGAGGAAGCTCTGCCCGCGCCCGGGCGAACCGCCAAATAGCCGATTGGCCACCTCGCCGAAATTCATGACGCGCATGCCCTTGCTGCTATGGGGTCGGAAAAACGGCGCCCCAGCCGTAGACCAATCTCAAGCGTTGAAATCTACGCGCTTGCGGCGCTGCTGCAAGTCGCCGATGATCTTCGGCCCTGGCGCCGCATTTAACCTATCTCAGAGAATTCCTTCAAAACTTTGGCGACGCTCGCCGCAGCGAGCTGATCCGGAGACCTTTATGTCGGAAAAGATCATCGTTTCGAGGGATGCCGGGGTGCTGCGCCTGCTGCTGAACCGCCCCGAAAAAAAGAACGCGCTGAACCGCGACATGTATCGCGCATTGATCGCCGCTCTTGATGGAGCGGCCCGAGACGAGACGGTGCATGCCGTCGTCTTTTCCGGCGGCGGCGGCAATTTCACGGCGGGCAATGATCTCGCCGACTTTCGCGATTTTGCTCCTGGCCGAGATATTGAGCCTGGCGCAGAAACATTTCCGGCGCTGACCTTCGTTCGCGCGGCAGCGGCCTTCGAGAAGCCGATCGTCGCCGCCGTTACCGGGGACGCCGTCGGCGTGGGAACCACCCTGCTCTTCCACTGCGACCTCGTCTACGCCAGCCCAGAGGCGCGTTTCAAAATGCCGTTCATCGATCTGGCGCTGCCGCCGGAGGGTGGCGCCAGCCTGCTGGTCCCGCAGCGGTTCGGAATGGCCAAAGCGTCCCAATATCTCCTGCTCGGCGAGAGTTTCGACGGCGCGGAAGCCTTCCGTCTCGGTCTCGTCAACGCTCTCGCCTCCCCGGAAGACGTCCTCGACCTTGCGACTGAGGCCGCGCGCCGCCTGGCGGCGAAACCCCGTGAGGCGCTTCTCGCGGCGCGGCGGCTGATGCGCGGCGAGCCGAAGAACATACTGGCGCGCATCGACACGGAAGCCGCGCTTTTCGCCAAGGCGCTGACGTCGCCGGAAGCGCGCGAGCGCTTCGCCGCCTTTTTCGCTTCGAAGTCGCATTAGCCTTTAGCGCGGCGCGACCTGCGCCGCTTGCGTTGCGAACGCGCTTCTCCCAAATAATAGGGCGGACATACGCGCCCGCGCCGCCAAGGGCGGGCGCTCACATGGGCTGATGGGAAAATTATGCGCGATCCTTACGACGTTCTCGGCGTGCCCAAATCGGCGAGTCACGCCGAAATCAAGAAGGCCTATCGCCAGCTCGCCAAGAAATTCCACCCCGACCGCAATAAGGACGACACGAAAGCCAAGGAGCGATTCACGGAAATCAACTCCGCCTATGAAATCGTCGGCGACGAGAAGAAGAAGGCGCAGTTCGACAAGGGCGAGATCGGTCCGGACGGGAAACCCCGCTTCACGGGCTTCGAGGGCTTCGGCGCGGGCGCTGGCGCTGGCCCCGGCGGCTTCACCCGCGGCTGGCGAACGGGCGGCGCGCCTGGCGGCGGCGCGCCCGGCGGCGATCAGCATTTCGAGTTTCACTTCGGCAATGAGGCGCCCGGCGGCGGCGGGCGCGCGGGCTTCGACCCTTCCGACCTCTTCGCCGATCTCTTCGGCGCCGGTGGACGCCGTCGCGCCGGCCCGCAGCCGACCCGAGGCGACGACGTCGTCGCCACCGCCACCGTGCCGCTCGAAACGGTCGCTCATAGCGGCTCGGCCCGCGTCATCCTGCCCAGCGGCCGCACGCTGGAAGTCAAAATTCCGGCGGGAATCGAAGACGGCAAGCAGATTCGGCTGCGCGGCCAGGGCCAGCCCGGCTCCATGGGGGGCGAACCCGGCGACGCGCTGATCACCGTGAAGGTCGCGCCCCATCCGCACTTCAAGCTGGATGGCCGCGATTTGCGGCTGGAGCTGCCGGTCACTGTTTATGAAGCCGCGCTCGGCGGACGGGTCGAGACCCCGACGCTGGACGGCAAGGTGGAGCTGAGCATACCTCCGCACTCCAACAGCGGGCGCGTGCTGCGGCTGCGCGGCAAGGGGCTTCCGGCGAGCGACGGCAAAATAGCCGGCGACCTCTATGTCTCGCTGAGGATCATGCTGCCGGAAACGGCGTCGAGCGATCTCGACGCGAGGATGCGGGAATGGCGCGACGCGCAGCCCTATGATCCGCGCGCCAAGATGTCTTGAGGCCCTCGGTTATTTAACTTCTGCGGGCGTCGCCGCGACCGCGGCGGCGGCAGCTTCCGCCGCGGCCTGCATAACGTCGGGAGCCAGGGCGCCAACGAGCACGAAGGCGAAGCCGCCAGCTCGCCATTCGATGACCGAAACGCCCTGACCGCGCTGGCCCGCCGGCGCGGCGAGGGCCTCCGCCCGCTCGAAATAAAGGCCAACCCGCCCACCATCATCGCGCTCATAGACGAGAAACGCGGCCGGCGCCGCGACGCCGGGCGCGACGCGTCCGCCAAGCAGCCGCAATCCAACGCCGCTCAAATCCGGCGCGCGTGAAAATCCCACGCGCTCCTGAAGCCACGCGAGAAGTTCGCCGCGCCGGCTGGCCTCGACCTCCACGGGTCGCGGGTCAAGGATGTAGGTCGCGTAGGTCAAGCCGGCGCGTGCGGCATAGCTCGTGGCGGCGATGGCGCGCGTCGTCGGGCTCTGCGCCGGGGGACGGCTTGCCAGAAACAGCAACGCCGCCGCGGCGACGGCCGCGCCGGCGATGAGCGTCAGCAGCGTCGACGCGAGCGCCTGCCGCCGCCGGCTGGCGCGGATTTCGTCGAGCTTGCGCGTTGGACGCGGCGCCGCGCCCGGTCGCCCCCAATGGATGGCGCCGGTTTCGATCGGCCCCTGACCGGCGGGCGGGGCCGGCGGGCGCGCCGCC
>Ga0208242_100358_pt1 | contig 36433 bp, 27 predicted proteins | sample SubbioAug_CSW13A_FD_184825 | JGI IMG/M metagenome (GOLD analysis project Ga0208242, IMG submission 184825) | Serpentinite rock and fluid subsurface biosphere microbial communities from McLaughlin Reserve, California, USA - CR12Aug_CSW13A (SPAdes) | ecosystem: Environmental > Terrestrial > Deep...
GCGCAGGTACACGTCGCTCAGGAACTGCATTTCCACGTGCTCGAAGCCCGAGCCGCCGCAGGTGGGGCAGCGCCCGTCACCGCTGTTGAAGCTGAACTTGGCCGCCGTGTAGCCGCGCTGCTGCGATTGCGGCGCGGTGGCAAACAGGTCGCGGATGGCGTCCCACGCGCCGACGTAGCTCACCGGGTTGGAGCGCGCCGTCTTGCCGATGGGGGACTGGTCAACAAACACGACGCCGCTGAGGTGATCGGCCCCCAGCAGGCGGTCGTGCGCGCCGGGCGTTTCGGTGGCCTGGCCGAAGTGACGCATCAGCGCCGGGGCCAGCACGTCCTGGATGAGGGTGGACTTGCCCGAGCCGCTGACGCCGGTGACCGTGACCAGCCGTTGCAGCGGGAATTCGACGTTGAGGTGGCGCAGGTTGTGTTCGCGCGCGCCCTCCAGCACCAGGCGGGGCGTGGCGTCGGTGACCATGCGCTTGAAGCCGAAACCCACCTGCTTGCGGCCGCCCAGGTAGGCGCCAGTCAACGTGTCGGCTTCGCGCAGTTGCGCCACGGTGCCGTCGAACACGATGCTGCCGCCACGCTCGCCGGGGCCCGGGCCCATGTCGATGACGCGGTCGGCCGCCAGCATGACGGCGGGGTCGTGCTCCACCACCACCAGGGTGTTGCCCGCGTTGCGCAGGCGCGCCATGGCCTGGTTGATGCGGTTCATGTCGCGCGGGTGCAGGCCGATGCTGGGCTCGTCCAGCACGAACAGGGTGTTGACCAGCGAGGTGCCCAACGCTGTGGTGAGGTTGATGCGCTGCACCTCGCCGCCGCTGAGCGTGCGGCTTTGCCGGTCGAGCGTCAGGTAGCCGATGCCCACGTCGCACAGGTAGCGCAGGCGGGTGGTGATTTCGTCGAACAGCAGTTTGAGGGCTTGTGCCTCGCCAGCCTCCCGTGTACCCACCCCCGCCGAGGCAAGGGCTGAGCCGGGCGACGATTTCTGCTCGCAGCATGAGGAGCCCGGCTCAGACCTTGAATCGGCAGCAGGTGCCAAAGGCCCGGCCAACCTCGCAAAAAAAGCCTGCAACCGCTCGATGGGCAGCTGCATCATGTCGTGCAGGCACAAGCCGGGCAGCGCTTCGAGCTGCTCGCGCGTCCAGTCCACGCCCGTCGGCATGAAACGCTGTGCGGGGGGCAGCACCGCATCCGCATCGGCCTTGGAGCCCAGGCGCCACAGCAGGCTCTCGGTCTTGAGCCGCGCGCCCCGGCACGCGGGGCATTCGGTGTAGCTGCGGTATTTGGACAAGAGCACGCGGATGTGCATCTTGTAGGCCTTGCTCTCGAGGTAGTCGAAGAAGCGGCGCACACCGTACCACTGCTGGTTCCACTTGCCGTTCCAGTGGGGCGAACCTTCGATGACCCACTGCTGCTGCGCCTCGCTCAGCTGGTACCAGGGCGTGTCGCGCGGAATGCCTGCGGCCTCGGCGTGGCGCATCAGGTCGTCCTGGCACTCCTTCCAGGCAGGGGTCTGCAGGGGCTTGATGGCCCCGGCACGCAGGGTGAGCCTGTCGTTGGGGATGACGAGGCCCATGTCCACGCCGATGACGCGCCCGAAACCCCGGCAGGTGTCGCAAGCGCCCACGGCGGAGTTGAACGAGAACATGGACGGCAGCGGCTCGGCGTAGCGCAAGTCGCTTTCGGGGCAGTGCAGGCCGGTGGAGAACTTCCACAGTTCCGGCTCGGGTTCGTTGCCATCGTCACCCGCCGGGCGCAAGGCGTACACGGTGAGCCGCCCGCTGCCACGCTTGATGCCAAGCTCGATGGCCTCGACGACCCGGGCACGCTCGGCCCCGCTGAAGCGGAAGCGGTCGGCCACCACGTCGAGCACGCGAACCTGCAGGTCGGCAGGCGTAGCGGTTTTCTTGGCCTTGCCCGTGTCTTTGGCTGGCTTGGCGGTGTCGTGCGGCGCCGGGCGGGTCACCACGCGCTCGGCCTGCACGCGGGTGAAGCCGCTGGCAGCCAGCCATTGTTCGATGTCTTCAGGCGTGGCGCTGGCGGGCAGCTCCACAGGGAAGGTAATGACCAACCTGGGGTCGCCCGCCGCCTCGGCCCGCTGGCGCAGCTCTTCGTAGATGGTGTCGGGCGAGTCGTGCCGCACGGGCAGCGCGGTGCGCCGGTCGAACAGCTGGGCGGCGCGCGCGTAGAGCAGCTTGAGGTGGTCGTTCAGTTCGGTCATCGTGCCCACGGTGGAGCGCGACGAGCGCACGGGGTTGGTCTGGTCGATGGCGATGGCCGGGGGCACGCCTTCCACCTTGTCCACGGCCGGCTTGTCCATGCGGTCGAGGAACTGGCGCGCGTAGGCGCTGAAGGTCTCGACGTAGCGGCGCTGCCCTTCGGCAAACAGGGTGTCGAACACCAGGCTGGACTTGCCCGAACCGCTGGGGCCGGTGACCACGGTCAGCTCGCCGGTGCGGATGTCCAGATCGACGTGCTTGAGGTTGTGCTGGCGCGCACCACGGATGCGGATCACACCGGCGCCCTCTGCGGCAGGGGCCGCTGCAGGCACGTTGGGGGAATCGTCGGGAGATGCGGTGTTGCGTGACTGCGCCATGGTCTGCCTTCAGGTGAAGGCAAACATTCTAGGGAGATGCGGCGCCGGCCCGCACCGGCGCGGCAATGCCTGAGCCGGCCGTGTGGCTGGAGGCCACCTGGCCGGCCCGTCCACCGTCACTTGATGATGAGCACCGGCACCTTGGCGTGCGTCAGCACCTTCTGGGCCACGCTGCCCAGGATGAGCGCCTGCACGCCCTTGCGGCCGTGCGAGCCCATGACGATGAGGTCGCAGCCTTCGGCCTGGGCCGTCTCCAGAATGCCTTCGTAGGTGACGTTGCGCTCGATGGTATCGCCTGCAAACGCCACGCCGCGGGCCGCGCAGGCCTGGCGGATGTCGTCGAGCGACTGCGTGGCAGCGGCCTTGGCTTCGGACATGTAGGCCTGCAAGCCGACGGCGGACGCATCGCCGATGCCGATGTAGGGGAAGGGGTCGATCACGTAGATACCGACCACCTGGGCACCGTGTTGCTTGGCCAGGTCGGCGGCAAATTCGGCGGCGCTGTGGGCGAGCTTGGAGCCATCAGACGGCACCAGGATTTTCTTGAACATGAGCGACTCCTCTTGCGGTGTGCGTTGAACGGAAAGACCCCCATCTTAATCAAGACGGGGCGCCCTCAAACTCCGTAGAGTCCACAGGCGACACCCGTGCGGCGCAGTACTTGACCTCGGCGATCTTGCCGTAGGGGTCGAGCGCCGGGTTGGTGAGCAAATTGGCCGCCGCTTCGACGAACGCAAACGGGATGAACACCACGTCGGCTGGGACCGCTTCGTCGGCCCGGGTAGCCAGGGCGATGCTGCCGCGCCGGGTGCTGACGCGGGTCGGCTGCCCTGGCTGCAGGCCCAGCCGTTGCAGGGTCGATGGGTGCAGGCTGACGGTGGGGGCCGACTCCAGCGCATCGAGCACGGTGCTGCGGCGGGTCATGCTGCCGGTGTGCCAGTGCTCCAGCTGCCGCCCGGTGACCAGCACCATGGGGTATTCGGCGTCGGGGCGTTCGGCCGGTTCGCGCAGCTCGGCCGGCACCAGGCGGGCCTTGCCGGTGGGCGTGGGGAAGTGGTCGGTGAAGACGATGGGCTGACCCGGGTCGTCGGGCGTGAGCACCGGGTGGGTGACCGCACCCCGCGCCAGCAGCCGCGGCCACGAGAGGCCGGCGATGGAGTCCATCAGCAGCCGCATTTCCTCGTACACCCGGCCGATGCCGGAGTCCGGCTCGGCACCGCTGCCGTCGGACGCAATGCCGTAGGCCCAGTTCAGGCCCAGGCGGCGCGCCAGTTGCTCGGTGATCCAGGCGTCGGCCCGCGCCTCGCCGGGGCAGGCCACCGCCTTGCGGCCCAGTTGCACGGTGCGGTCGGTGTTGGTGACGGTGCCGGTCTTTTCCGGCCAGGCGCTGGCAGGCAGCACCACGTCGGCGAAGGCGGCGGTTTCGGTCAGGAAAATGTCCTGCACCACCAGGTGGTCGAGCCGGCTCAACGCTTCGCGCACGTGCTGGCTGTCGGGGTCGCTCATGGCGGGGTTTTCGCCCTGGATGAGCATGGCGCGGATGCGACCGTCGTACACCGCGTCGATGATTTCCACCACGGTCAGGCCAGGCTGGTCGTCCAGGTCGCCCGGGGGCAGGCCCCACAGGGTTTCGGCACGGGTGCGGGCGGCGGGTTCGTCCACCCGGTGGTAGTCGGGCAGCACCAGCGGGATCAGGCCCGCGTCGCTCGCGCCCTGCACGTTGTTCTGGCCGCGCAGCGGGTGCAGGCCAGTGCCAGGGCGGCCGATCTGCCCGGTCACCATGGCCAGCGCGATCAGGCAGCGCGCGTTGTCGGTGCCGTGGGTGTGCTGGCTCACGCCCATGCCCCACAGGATCATGCTGGCGCGGCTGGTGGCGTAGGCGCGGGCCACTTCGCGGATGGTGGCGGCGTCGATGCCGCAGACAGGCGCCATGGCTTCGGGGCTGAAGTCGGTGTGGCCGTCGGTCAGGTGGGCCTTGAGGCGGTCGAAGTCCAGCGTGCGCTCGGCGATAAAGGCGGGGTTCGTCAGCCCTTCGGTGACGATGACGTGCAGCATGGCGTTGAGCAGCGCCACGTCGCTGCCGGGGCGGAACTGCAGCGTGCGCCAGGCCTGCCGCGACAGCTCGGTGCGGCGCGGGTCGGCCAGGACCAGCTTGGTGCCGCGCTTCACCGCGTTCTTGATCCAGCTCGCACCCACCGGGTGGTTCTGCGCCGGGTTGGCGCCGATGACCAGCACAAAATCGGCATGCGCCACGTCGCGCAGCGGGTTGCTGACCGCACCGGAGCCCACGCCTTCCATCAGCGCTGCCACACTGGAGGCGTGGCACAGGCGGGTGCAGTGGTCCACGTTGTGGGTGTGGAAGGCGGTGCGGATCAGCTTCTGGAACAGGTAGGCCTCTTCGTTGGTGCCTTTGGCCGAGCCGAAACCGGCCACGGCCGCGCCCCGACCTTTCACCGGCTGGGCCTCGCGGGCACGGCGCAGGCCGGCGGCGGCCAGGTCCAGGGCCTCGTCCCAGGTGGCCTCGCGGAACTGGGCGCGCAGGGTGTCGTAGTCCGTGCGTCCGTCCGGCCCCTGGGTGAGGATGGACGGGTCTTTGGGCGCGTCGGCGCGGCGCACCAGCGGGCGCGTCAGGCGCTGCGGGCTGTGCACGTAATCGAAACCGAAGCGGCCTTTCACGCACAGCCGGCCTTCGTTGGCCGGGCCTAGTGCGCCTTCCACGTGGTCGATGCGGCCGTCCTTCACGTGGTAGGTGAGCTGGCAGCCCACGCCGCAGTAGGGGCAAACTGAATCGACCGTGGCGTCGGCCGCGCGGGCGTAGGCGCCGTTGGCGGGCGCGATGGCACCGGTGGGGCAGGCCTGCACGCACTCGCCACAGGCCACGCAGGTGCTTTGGCCCATGGGGTCGTTCTGGTCGAACACGATCTGCACCTGACCGCCGCGGAACGACAGGCCCAGCACGTCGTTGCCCTGGATGTCGCGGCAGGCGCGCACGCAGCGGGTGCACTGGATGCAGGCGTCCAGGTTGACCGCCATGGCGGGATGGGAGGCGTCGGTGCCGCGTACCTGCGCCGCTGCCTGGGACGGGCCGCGCGCCGCAAAGCGGTTGGTGCGGGCGCCCAGGCGCTCGGTCCACTGGGCGAGTTCGCTGTCGCGCTTGAGGCGGGTGGTGTCGGGCGCGTCGGCGTTGAGCAGTTCCAGCACGGTGCGCTGCGCGGCCTGCACGCGGGGCGTGTCGGTGCGCACCGCCATGCCGGGCTGGGGCGCGCGGCAGCAGGACGCGGCCAGCACCCGTTCACCGGCCACCTCCACCACGCAGGCGCGGCAGTTGCCCGCACTGGGCAGGCCGGGCGTGTGGCACAGGTGCGGAATGTCCACGCCCACGCGCCGGGCCACTTGCCACAGCGTCTCGCCGGGGGCGGCCTGGGCGGGATGGCCGTTCAGGGTGAAGTCGATCACTGGCAGGTCTTGCGCGCTCATGCCTGCACCTCCTGCGGAAAAAACCGCAACACGCTGTCAAAAGGATTGGGGGCGGCCTGGCCCAGGCCGCAGATGGACGCGTCGCGCATGACCTGCGACAGTTCGGCCAGCCGTTCAGCGTCCCAGCCGGGCGCCTGCATCAGCGCCACCGCCTGGGTGGTGCCGGCGCGGCAGGGGGTGCACTGGCCGCACGATTCGTGCTCAAAAAACTGCATGAGGTTCACCGCGGCATCGCGGGCACGGTCGTGCTGGCCCAGCACCACCACGGCCATCGAGCCGACGAAGGCGCCGTGCTCGGCCAGGGTGTCGAAGTCCAGCGGCACGTCGGCCAGCGCGGCCGGCAAAATGCCGCCCGACGCCCCGCCCGGCAGGTAGCCGTAAAGCGTGTGCCCTGGCGCCATGCCTCCGGCGTATTCGGCCACCAGTTCGTTCAGGGTGATGCCGGCCGGCGCCAGGTACACCCCGGGCTTGGCCACCCGGCCCGACACGCTGAAGCGCCGCCAGCCGCTGCGCCCACGCCGGCCCACCGCCGCCCAGGCTGGGCCGCCTTTTTCCAGAATCTCCGGCAGCCACCACAGCGACTCCACGTTGTGCGCCAGCGTGGGCCGGCCGAACACCCCCACCTGCGCCACGATGGGCGGGCGCAGCCGGGGCATGCCGCGCTTGCCTTCCAGCGACTCGATCAGCGCCGATTCCTCGCCGCAGATGTAGGCGCCGGCACCGCGCCGCAGCTCGATCTCGGGAAACTCGATGGCCGGGAACTCTCGCCGCCAGACCTCGATGAGACCGCGCAAATGGATCAGTTCGTCCTGCAGCAGGGCGCGCACGTCGTGGTATTCGTCGCGCAGGTAGAGCCACACCTTCTGCGCGCCCACGAACCAGGCCGCGATCAGCATGCCTTCCAGGGCGCGGCGCGGCTCGGTGGACAGCACCTGCCAGTCCTTGAAGGTGCCCACCTCGCCTTCGTCGATGTTGACAACCATGTAACGCGGGCCGGGCTGGGCCCGCACCGTCTCCCACTTGCGCCAGGCCGGAAAGCCGGCACCGCCCAGGCCGCGCAGACCCGAGGCTTTGAGTTCCGCCAGCACCGCCTCGGCCGACCAGGCACCCGCCATGACGCGGCGCCACTGGGCGTAGTCGTCTGGGGTCAAGGGGCTGCCGCTGACGGGCAAAAGGCGCGGGCCGGTGTCGCCGGCCGCGAGCACCGCCTGCACCCCGTCCACCGTAGCCTCGGGCACCTGCCGCTGGCCCACGCAGGCCGCTGGCGCGCGGTGGCATTGGCCAATGCACGGGGCCTCCACCACGCGAACGGTGCCGTCCTGGGCCAGACACTGCTGCAAATCGGTCAACAGCGATTCAGCACCCGCCATCTGGCACGACAGGCTGGTGCAGACGCGCACCGTGGTCTGCGGCAAGGGATCGGCGTCGTCCACCACCTCGAAGTGGTGGTAGAAGGTGGCCACCTCGTACACCTCCACCTGGCTCAGGCGCAGGCGTTCGGCCAGGGCGGCCAGGCGCCCCCGGCGCAGCCCGCCTTCGGCGTCTTGCAGGCGGTGCAGGTGTTCGATCAGCAGATCGGCACGGGGCTCCAGCCCGGCACAGCACGCCGCGACCCGTTCGCGGTCTTCAGGCTGCACCTGGCGGCCTTTGGGCGTGGCGCGCGGGCGGCGTGCCTCGGGCTGGATGGGGATGACCTTGCCCAAGGGCGAGGCGGGCTGGGACGGCGTGCGATCGGGGGAAGAAGTCTCCATGCCGCCAGCGTAGCAGCAAGGGCCCCGCCAAATATGCAATTCATTGCATAATTTTCTACCCACCAATGTTGCAGATCCACCTACACCCTCGCTGGCAGTTCAGCGACGACGCCTCGCCCCCGCTGGACGCAAGCCGGCTGCTGGCTTTGCTGGCAGCCATTGCGCACAGCGGCAGCATCGCGCAGGCCGCGCGCGACAACGACCTGTCGTACCGCCACGCCTGGGGGCTGGTGCAGCAGGCCGAACGTTTGCTGGGCCAACCTTTGCTGGAACGCGGCCGGGGCCGGGGTTCGCGCCTCACCGAAGCGGGCGAGCGGCTGGTGTGGTCGGACGCGCGCATCGCCGCGCGGCTGCAGCCGCTGATGGCATCGCTGGCGTCGGAACTGGCGGGCGAACTGGGGCGCCTGGCGCCCGAAGCGCTGCCGCCGGCCCGGTTGCACGCCAGCCACGGTTTCGCGGTGGCCACCCTGCACGAGCAGCTGCAGCACCGCGGGCTGGCGGTGGACATCCGCTACCGCAACAGCCTGGAGGCGGTGGCCGCGCTGGCCAACGGCGAATGCGAACTGGCCGGTTTTCATGTGCCGCTCGGGCGGTTCGAGCGGGCCGCGGCGCAGCGTTACCGCGAGTGGCTGCACCAGAGCGAACACGCGCTGGTGCACCTGGCGGTGCGCACCCAGGGGCTGTTCGTGGCCGCGGGCAACCCGCTGGGCGTCCGCGGTCTCGGCGACCTGGCACGGCCCGAGTTGCGCTTCGTCAACCGCCCTGTGGGTTCTGGCACCCGCGTGCTGACCGACCTGCTGCTGGCCGATCTGGGCCTGGAGCCAGAACGGGTCAACGGCTACCGCACCACCGAACTGACCCACGCCGCCGTGGCCGCCTTCGTGGCCAGTGGCATGGCCGACGTGGGCCTGGGTGTGCAGACCGCCGCGCACCGCTTCGGGCTGCATTTCATTCCGCTGCTGAAGGAGCGTTACTTTTTTGCGGTGCACCACCGCCACCTGAACGGCCCCAGGCTGCAAGCCATTCTGCAGGTGCTGCAGGCCCCCGCATTCCGTGCCCAGGTGGCCGCACTCAAGGGCTACGACGCCAGCCAGACTGGCCGGGTGCTGGGGGTGGACGAAGCGCTCGGTGCCTGAAGGCGCCCACCGTCAGGCCGGCGCCAGGCCCGCCGCGCGCTGGCGCGCCTCCACCTCGGCCCAGATGGCCAGCTTGCCGGCGTCGTCGCTTTTGCTCCAGGCGCGGATCTCGTCGATGCTGCGCCAGCAGCCCTCGCACCACCCGCTGGTGGGCGACATGCGGCACACGTTCACGCAAGGCGACGGCACGGTCTGACCCGGCTTGCAGACGGCGGTGGCCAGGGCCACAAAGGGACGGGTGGGAACGGAGGTGTCGGACATGGCGTGCACTCTAGCGCAGCGTCACGTCGGCCACCGGCGCGCCGGTCAAAGCCCCCAGGTCTTGCGGTGTCAGGCGGAACACCCCGTGCGGATGGCCGGCCGCCGCCCAGACGACGTCGAAGCGGAACAGCTCCTCGTCGATCAGCGTGACGGGCGGCTCCACGTGCGCCACCGGCGACACGCCGCCAATGGAAAACCCGGTCTTGGCCTTGACGAACTCGGCATCAGCCCGGCCCAGCTTCTGGCCGTCGGCACAGACCAGCGCCTGCACTTTCTTCTCGTCCACCCGGCGGTCGCCGCTGGTGATGACCAGCACCGCCGCTTCGTCGGGCTTGCGCTTGAAAATGATGCTCTTGGCGATCTGGCCCAGCGCCACGCCCAGGGCATCCGCGGCCTCCTGCGCCGTGCGCGCCGCGTCGTCCAGCATCACCGGCAGGTGGGGGTGGCCCAGGGCATCCAGCGCCGCCATGACGCGCTGCACCCCGTCAGGCAAGGGTTTGAGTTCGGCTCCACACATGGCCTCAGATTATCGGCGCGGAACCCTTGGTTTGCCGACGCATCATCGCAGGTGCATAGAATCGGTTTCCACCTGCTCCCATGAACCCACCACCCACACCCAGCACGCATTCGGGCTTCCGGCAAACAGACTGGCTCCGGCGCTGGGCTTGGCTGGGGTGCCTGTGTGTGCTGCTGGCAATGCTGCCCAGCCTGGCCTGGGCTTCGCCTCTGGTGCTCGAGCCCCGCAGCACGGGGCTGAGCACGGCAGGACACCTCCTCCATTGGCGGGATGCATCAGGCCGCGCCACGTTCGACGAGGTCTGGCAGCACGCCCACGACCCGCAGTTCCAGCCGCCCACGGGCAAGGTCCGGGCCAAGGGGGACGGTGCGGCCCACTGGTTCAAGCTGCAGATCCAGCAACCCGAACCGGATGGCGACTGGGTGGTGGCGATGTCCACCACGGCGGCGCGCGAGGTGACGTTCTGGGGCCCCTTCAACGCCCAGGGGCAGGCGCTGTCCGAGCCGGTGGTTACCGGCCTGTCGCACCCCTACCCCAGCCGACCGCTGGGCAGCGAGCGTTACGTGCAGCACCTTCGCCTGGCCGACGCCGGCGTGTACACCGTCTACTGGCGGGTGGTGTCGGACATCCCGGTGGCGGTCGAGCCGATGGTGTGGGACACCGGCACCTTCCTCTACTGGCGCGGCCACAAGCGCCTGTTCGACGGCATCTGCTACGGCATCTTGCTGGCCCTGCTGGTGTACAACCTGGCACTGGCCGGGGTGTTCAAGGACCGGACGTATGCGCTGTACGTGCTGTCATGCGGATTCGCCCTGCTCACGCTGGCCACCTTCAACGGGCACACCGCCCACTACCTCTGGCCGGGGCACCCTTGGTGGATCGAGCACAGCTACACCGTGTTTGCCGCACTCTGGCTGGGCTGCAACGGGCTGTTCGCGCGCCAGTTCCTCAACACCCGGGTGTGGGCGCCGAAACTGGACTGGCTCATCCATGCGGTGCTCTTGGGCGCCATCGCAGGCCTCGGGCTGGGTGTGGCCGGCCTCACGGCCTGGGCGCAAATGGTGAACGAGGTCACGGCGTTTATGGGCGTGTGGCTCATCACCGCCACCGCCCTGTGGGTATGGCGGCGCGGCTACAGCCCGGCCCTGTGGTACCTGGCCGGGCAGCTGGCGCTGTTCGTGGCTGTGGTGGCCTTGGTGCTGGTGAACTGGAACGCGCTGGACGCTCCCTGGATCCAGGCCAACGCGCTGCAAGCCGGCGTCGCCCTGGAACTGGCTGGATTTGCGATCGCGCTGGGGGCGCGGATCCGCCTGCTGGAGCGCCAGCAGACCGAGTTGCGGGTGCATGCCCGGCACCTGGCCCAGCAAGCCACCACCGACCCGTTGACGGGCACGGCCAACCGCGCGGGCCTCGCCCAGGCGGCCGAGCACGTGCTGCAACAACCCGCTCCGTGCGCCCTGCTGCTGCTCGACCTGAACCAGTTCAAGGCCATCAACGACACCTACGGCCACGAAGCCGGCGATGTGGTCCTGCGGGCGGTGGCACAGCGCCTGGCCGCCGAGCTGCGCAAGTCCGACACGGTGGCGCGCTTGGGCGGTGACGAATTCGTGGTGCTGCTGCAGGCCACACCGGACGAGCTGGTGCACACCGTGCCACGGCTGAGTCGGGCCGTCAACCAGCCGCTGGCCTACGGCGACCACACGCTCGATGTGCGCGCCAGCGTGGGTGTGGCGCTGAGCCCCCGCGATGGCACAGACCTGGCTAGGCTGCTGAAAGCGGCCGATCAGGCCATGTACCAAGCCAAGCAGCGCGGCGACAGTTTCGCGTTTTACGATGGCGACCCCGACGAACCACCGCCCAATGGCCCTGCCTCGCCATTGGGTGCGGGCATCTGACGGGGCGGAGGCGGCTCAGGCCGGATCCGCCGCCGCTCGCTTGGCCAGCAGGGCACGCGCCACACGCGACCCCGTGGGCCGCCCCAGGTGCTGGCTGATGAACGCACCCGCGTCGACCAAGGCATCCAGGTCGATGCCGGTGTCCAGCCCCAGGCCGTGCAGCAGGTACACCACGTCCTCGGTCGCCACGTTGCCGGTGGCGCCCTTGGCGTAAGGGCAGCCACCCAGGCCCGCCACCGACGACTGGAAGTTCCACACCCCCAGCTGCAGCGCCGCCAGGGTGTTGCTCAGGGCCTGGCCGTAGGTGTCGTGGAAGTGGCCGCTGATGTGGTCGATGTCGTAGTGCGCCAGCGTGGCCTCGATGGCGCGCTGCACCTTCAGCGGCGTGCCCACGCCGATGGTGTCGGCCACGTCCACCCGCTGCACGCCGATGTCTTTCATCAGCCTGGCCAACATGCCCACACGCTCGGGCGCGATGTCGCCCTCGTACGGGCAGCCCACGGTGCAGCTCATGGCACCGCGGACGGCGATGCCGGCCTTGAGCGCCGCATCCACCACCGGCGCAAAGCGGTCGATGCTTTCGGCAATGCTGCAATTGATGTTCTTCTGGCTGAAGGCCTCGCTCGCCGCACCGAACACCACGATCTCGTCCGGCCGGTCCAGCAACGCCGCCTCGAAGCCCTTGAGGTTGGGCGTGAGGACCGAGTAGCGCACGCCGGGCTGGCGACGGACGCCGGCCATGACCTCGTGGTTATCGGCCATCTGCGGCACCCACCTGGGGCTGACGTAGCTGGTGACTTCGATCTCCTTCAGGCCCGCCGCCTGCAGGCGGTGCACGAGTTCGATCTTGACCGCAGCCGGCACCGGCTGCTTTTCGTTCTGCAGGCCGTCGCGCGGGCCAACGTCGATGAGGCGGACTTTGGTCGGCAGGGTTTCAAGGCTCATGTGTTTACTCCGTCAACAATTTCTATACAATCATGTGCAACACGGCCCCCTTCAACGCAACTGCTTCGGCAGCCAAGTTGCTTGGGGGTTTTTTTATTGCCGTTCGCTTTGTCGTCATGCCCATGTGTCCTGCCAATTGGCAGGGGCACCCATGCCCGCCAAATTCAACCCCAGGTGTCCCAGTTCGGGGAAGGTCATCAGATGCTCCTGCATGCGAACAGGCCAAGACGACGTCGGATTGATCACCCCCAGCATTTGCCGCAATATCCGCAGCAGCAAGAAGCACCGGGCCAGGGCATGTGGATGCCCTGTAAACGCAGCCACCCAAGGCATCTCGTCCTCCGATGGGAGTTTGGGCTGGTCCACGATGTTGCGGTTCCAGAGGCGGCTGTGGTGGGCGCAAACATTGCGCAGATAGTTCAGGCTGCGCAGCCAGGTGGCAAACACCCGCCCGTTTCGCACCCCATACTTTGCCGCAATCGCGTCCTGCTCGGCCTCGCGCATGCCACCAAACAGGGTGGACAAGGTGCCAAAGTCCCACACCTCGCACGCTACCCAAATTGCCAGCGGCAAGCCGTACTTGCTGCGGTTGTGGGCCACGAACTCCTCTTTGGACCGCTGAATGAGCAGGGCGTGTTTCGCCAACCATTCGTGGTGTCGCGTCAAGCCGCTATCGCGGTTCAGCGTCTGGCTGAACGTGTGGTGAAACAGATCGGCACGCAGGTATGCAAAGGGGTCCAGCTGCCCCAGTGTGTGCGACACATCCACCCGCAGCGCAATCTCCACCCGCTCCAGTGCATCCATCGCCAACAGGCGCAGCTCCTTGTCGAACACATACAGGTCCACGGCGTTCTGAAACGTGGCACCAGGCTTGAAGTGGTCCAGCGCGACCGTCTCCACCTTGCCCTGACGCCGGTCATGTCGGGCATCCCACACGCAGCACGGACCCGACCGCTCCCGAAAGGCAAACCAGTAGCCGCTGAGCCGGTAATACCCAATGCGGTACAGATAACTCAGCGCCTTGTCCGGGTCAGACACCTGCATGCCACGCGACCGCAGCTTGTCGAGTTGCTCGTCCAGACTGAGCCAGGGTTTGGGATAGCTCATGCAAAGCTCACTGCGAAACCACAACAGGCTTTGATGCTTGCAACTTTTCAAGCACTGGCTGCATGTCCGTGAACTTCACAACATCCCCCAAACTACCGTCCCCGTTAACCCAGCGCAGACGACTGCCGTCGGGCGTGAGAAACAACACCTTCCCGTAACTGACCGGAAAGTGCTGCGATTTGCGCGCCGCGTCTTTCGTGTCCTGCTTGGTTTCCAGCAACCGTTGGAGCGGCGCTTCACCACTTTCGTGTGTCACGCACACCACGAAGTCTGGATAAAAGTAATGCTCATGTTCGGCACGCACCACCCGCACCGCATACGGCTTTTTGTCGGGGTTGCGGTGCCACCAATGCACAAAATCGGCATCGTCCAAGGCTCGGGCAAAGGCCTGCTCCAGCGTATTCATCTTCACCGCGCCGTCGTAGCGACCCACGCTGAAGCGCTTGCCATCCTCGAACGACCAGGTTTGGTCTGCCCACCATTGCCGTTCATCCATGAACAACACCGCCTCCACGTCCTGCACGTTCTCACTGGACGGAGGCAACACGCCATAAATGTTCTTGCTGGACGGCTCCAGCGGAATGTCTTGCGGAAAGATCATTGCATCGGGCAAAGGCTGTGCATCGATCAGGGTGGCCTGGTCGGCGATGGCTTGAAAAATGGCCTCGCGCAGTTCCTGCGCGCTGTCCCGAATGACCCAATGGGCCGCATCCCGCAACAAGCGAACGTGTTCAATGTCAGTCAGCGGTGAATCTGCTGGGACGAGGGCCAAAGCCGCCATCAAAGTGGGGCGCAACCGTTCACACAGCACCGTGACGATGATGCGGTAATCCTCTTCCTCGGCATGGGGCAGCGCTTGCAGCGCGGCCAAAGCCTCCCGTGCCAAAGCCGCCCGATCAGTCACTACTTGGATGTCTTGCGTGTAACTGGCACCCTGAGTCAGCTCTTTGTGCAGTTCCTTTTGCTGAATGCGGTTGAGCGCGGCGTTCACCGCCGTTTCGGCCAAGGCGGCACCCAATGGCAGTTGTTGCGCCACCCGCTCGGTGATCTGCGACAAATCCACCAACGAAGGCTTTTCCTCAGTTTTCAAGGCGGCGCCCAACGTGGGCAAATCCGGTTTTCGCGCAAACACCTTGAACCGGTTTTCTGCCAAACGATCCCACACGTCGCCAGCGGTGCGCGGCACGCTGGTGGCAGCACGCTTCGCCTGGCCCTTTTCGGCCACCATGGTGTCCAGCGCCCACGGCGTGTCACCCAACAGGTCTGCGCCCCAGGCCGGCGCAGCATCGGTGTGTTGGACCAGGGCTTGCGGCATCGAAGCATCGCCCACATCCGACACTGCCGGTTGCCGTGGTAAAACTGCCCCTGGCAGGCCCATGGTGTAAGTCAATGGCGGCTCGTCCGTCGGGCGGTTGGTGTACACCACCCCACCGGCCACGGTGTGCCGAGTCATGAGCTTTTCGGTTTGGCCTTCCAGTTGGCTCTTGACGGCGCTGGTGGCCTGCACCGCCGCCTCAAAACCGGCCTGGGCCTGTGCGTTGCCCAAGTACACATAAGCGGTGTTGAACGCCGCCGGAATCGCTTGAGGCTTGGGAAACGCCTCGCGCACCTGGCGGGCCACCCGCATCACCCGACCGATGAATTGCATGGCAAAGTCGGTGTCGTTCACCGGCTTGACACTGGCCAGCACGAACGCGCGCGGCGCATCAAAGCCCGTGCCTGCAGACTGTTTGAAAATCAACACCTGCTTAGTGGTGTCGTTGGCAATCGCCGCCATCAGCATCGGGTCGGGCTCATCTGCGGAGTGTTTGCCAATCGCCTCGGGCGGCACATGACAATGGCGCATCAATTCCTCGGCCGCTTCGTCCACTGTGCGCTCGCCGTTGGCCACCTGGACCAGCAACAAGGGCGTGCACGCCACACCCTGCTGGGCCAGTTGCTGGCCAATCAACACATTGCGCGCCCAAGCCTGGCGCAGCACGGTGCGTCGTAAGTCCGTCACCTGTTGCATGGTGGCGCCCAAGCTGTACACCACTGCTTCGATGTATTGCTTGTTCAGCCGCGCTTTGACCACGTCGTCGCGGCTGACTGAAAAATGCTGTTGCCCGCTGTAACCGGCATGGGCCAGAAAGTCGGTCAGGCGCTGGTCTTTGGGAGTGGCGGTTGCCATCAACAGGTAATCGGCCTGCAGCCAATGGGCAAACTTGCCGAATTCAGTTTCTTTTTGCAAGCCTATGTGGGCTTCGTCCACCACCAAACCAATGTGCAACCCTTTGGCGCGGGCACGGGCCACCAAGGCGGCCAGCGTGCGCACCTCGTCGTCGCCATCGGCGTCGTAGCCCTTGGTGCGCCACAGCGCACGGGCAACGCCTTGGGCGGTGGAAATCAGCACCGCGCCCGCGCCCAAGTCTTGGTTGCGCCCCTGAGACAACAGCGTGGGCGACAAACTTGGGGCGTTCTGCAGCAAGGCATCCAAAGTCTGCCCCACCAAGGTGACGAACGGCACAAACCAGAACCACAGCACGTTGCGCTGCGTGCCAACACGCTGCAACACCTGGCTGATCACAAACGTCTTGCCCGAACCGGTGGGTGCACGCAGCAGGCAGGGCGGCGACGGCGAACGCAACAAAGCGGCGCTGATGTGATCCATCAAGGTGGACTGAAACGCCTCGGGCTGCAAGGAAGCCGCCGCCACCGGCAGGCCCAAAGACGACTGCAGCAAAGACGTGGTGGAGATGGGTTCGGTCATGAGCGGCCTCCTTGCCCTGGCGTCAAGGCTTCACGCAAAGGATGCACTTGGGCTTCTACCCCACGTTCGGCCAGCCAAGCCGACAAGGTTTTGGGCCTGGGCGCGTACACCACCAAGCGGTTGATGGCGTATTGCGCGGGCAACTCACACAAGGCACGCAGGGCTTGGTCATCCATGGTGGGGCACAGCACCATCAACCAGTCTGCCCCCTTGGCCACAGGGCGCACCGGAGTGCTGTTCAGCGCTGCAGGCACCGCCGCCGCGTGGCGCAAGGCCAGCATCAGCGCGGCATGGTCGGCCGTGGCGTCCAACGCCACATCGGCCCAGTCCAGTTTGTCGAGTTGCAGGTAGGCAAATTCGCCCCCTTGGGCCGGGGTGTAGCCCGGCTTGCCCGCGTAGCCTTGCGATACCCGGCGCAAGCGCTCGGCGCACACGTCGCGGCACAGGTTTTTGTACGGTTCTTTGGCCGTGGCCTCGGTGCTGCTACACAGGATGAAGCGGCGTTGGCCGCCATCCTCGGCGTTGAGTTCCAGCACCGCCTGGCCGGTTGTGCCCGACCCCGCGAAGAAATCCAGCACGGTGTCGCCAGGGCGGGTGGCCTGGGACAGCAGGCCCTTTATCAGCGACAGGGGCTTGGGATAAGGGAATGCCTTGGAACCCAAAACGTTCTTCACCTCTTCGGTGGCCACGCCACCACGCGCAGAACGCAACAACACCGACTCCACGTCGTCATCCTCGCTGTTTTCGTTCATGCCCGCAATCCAACTGCTGACGGGTGCCAACCGCTCGGCCTCAGGCTTTGCTGTCCAATGCTCTTTGCGTGAGGGGCGGCCCGGCGCAATCGGCTTGCCAACCCAAAAGTCCAAGTCAGGTAGGTCGACGCGCAACAATGGCGTTTTCTTCTTCGGTAACACAGGACCCTTGCCCGCTTTCAGTGCTGCGAGCAACTCGGCCTTGGTGGCGAAATGCATCACCTCTTCAGGCTTGCAGGGCGGGAAGTAAATCAACTTCTTGGCAATCAGTGCCTCCATGCTGTCACTGCGCAAGGCCGCCAGCGCGGTTTGTGCGGCCATCTCATCGCCTTTGCACAGTCGTCGAATCACAGCCTCGGATGCGTATGCCCAAACCCGATTTGGGTCACACGGATACCAGTAGCCCGTTGAGGGGTCTTGGATAGGGTAGTAGGTGTTTTCGCGATCGATATAAGAGTGCGCTTTGGTCAGCGGCTGTGGCGACCAATCCCCGCGCGGGTCTTCGTCGGGGTTGCGGAACTTGCTGCGATCCGTGGCACGGCCATTGAACGCGAAACCACTGTTGGCGTAGACCAACACATGCTCATGCACATGGCTGAAACGCTGGGTCAGGTCGTTGCCGGTGTCCTTGGTGCGCCACACCAGACTCCCCAACCGCCGCCCCGGAAACACCTCGTCCATCAACAGCTCCAGCCGCGCGCGGTTTTCGTCGTTGATGCTGACCAAGATCACCCCATCGGCGGTGAGCAGATCACGCGCCAGCGTGAGGCGTTGGTACAAAAACTCCAGCCACTGGCTGTGGCGCCAGCGGTCGTTGGCCCCCACGTAACTGTCGTTGTACACCCAGTCTTTGTTGCCGGTGTTGTACGGAGGGTCGATGTAGATGACGCGGACTTTGCCGGCGTGGGTGGCGCGCAGCAGGCGCAGGCTGTCGAAGTTATCGCCTTCGATGATGAGGTTGCGGTGCTCGGTGCAACCCTCGGGGGTGTAACTCCAGTCTGCCACCAGCCGGGGCAGCACGACATTGGCGTTGAGGGCCTGGTCGTGCTCAATGGCGTTGCGCTCCCAGTACAGACCCAGTTTCTGGCGGGTCAGGTGTTCGGCCAGCAGGCGGCGCAGCTCAGGGGCGGACAGTTGCCCCAAGCTTTGGAGCAAGGACAGCTCGCCAGATGAATGCATGGACATGGGCGTGATCAGGAAATACCAAAAGCTCCCGATTGTGCGCGCTGGAAGTCAATAACCGCGTTGAGGGTCGACCACACCCGCGATGGGCTCGCCGCGCTCGAGCGCGCGGATCTTGCGCGCGATCTGGGCGATGCTTTCATCGCGCAGGGTGCGGGCGGCCGTGTGCGGTGTGACCGTGATGTGGGGATGGTGCCAGAACGGGTGTTCGGGCGGCAAGGGCTCGTTGCGGAACACGTCCAGCGTGGCGCCGGCCAGGTGGCCGCTGTCGAGCAGGGCCAGCAGGTCGTCGTCCACCAGGTGGGCGCCGCGCGCCACGTTGATCACGTAGGCCCCATGGCGCAAGCGCCCCAGCGTGTCGCGGTTGAGCAGGTTTTCGGTATCGGGCGTGAGCGGCAGCAGGTTGACCAGCATCTGGGTGCCGGCCAGGAAGTCGTGCAGGCCGTCCGGGCCATGGTGGCAGCGCACCCCGTCCAGGGCCTTGGGGCTGCGGCTCCAACCCAGCACCGGGAACTCGAAGGCGCGCAGGGCCTGTGCCACGCGCGAGCCCAGCACACCCAGGCCCAGCAGGCCGACGGTGAAGTCCTCGCGCCGGCGCGGCTTCTGAAAGGCCCAGCGGGCCTCGCGCTGGGCGGCGTCGTACACGTCGAAGTCACGGAAGTGGCGGATCACCGCATGGGACACGTACTCGGCCATCTGCACCGCCATGCCGGCGTCGTCCAGCCGCACCACTTTCAGGCCCGGCGGCAGGCGCAGCTTGAGCAGGCCGTCCACCCCGGCGCCGATGTTGAACAGCGTCTGCAGCCGCGTCTGTTCGTCGATGAAGGCCTGGGGCGGGGCCCAGACGATGGCGTGGTCGGCCAGAGGCGCGCCGGGTACCCAGACGGACACGTCGGCGTCGGGCAAGGCGGCACGCAAGCCGGCCAGCCAGGGCTCGGGTTTGGTGTGGGCGCAGCAGAAAGTGAGTTGCATGGTGCGAAGGTGTGAGAACGGCAACCCCCGACCCTACACGACCCCGCCCCATGGGGCAGCCCTGCGGGTGACAGCCAGCCGCACCACCGGGTCAACTCAGGACACGCTCAGCTTGAGCAGCTCTGCCCCCTCGGCCACCTGGTCGCCGGGCGCGTAGAGCAGCTCGGCCACCGTGCCGTCGGCCGGGGCGGCGATGGTGTGCTCCATCTTCATGGCCTCCATCACCGCCAGCGGCTGGCCTTTCTTCACCGCGTCACCGGCCTTCACGGCGAAGGACACCACCTTGCCGGGCATGGGTGCGGTGAGGCGCCCGCCTTCGGCCGCCGTGTCGCCAGCGTGGGCCAGCAGGTCCACCTCCACCACCTGGCGCGCGCCGCGCGGGGTGAACACGTGGGCGCGCTCGCCCTGCATGTAGACCGTGGCGCGGGTGCTGTCGCCGGCAAAGGCCACGTCCAGCGTCCAGGCGCTGGTGTCGGCCGCTGGGCCAGCCTGGGTGCGGGCCGAAAAGGCGAGCAGACCCGTGGTCGCGGCCTCGCCTTCGCCCACCGTCAGGCGCAGGCCGCCGTCGTGCAGGTAGGCCAGCGTGGCGGGGATGTGCGCGTCGCCGTCCTCGAACGCGAAACGGCGGGTGAACACGCCGTGGCTGCGCCAGCCATCGGTCTTGCTGAATGGGTCGATACCTTCGCTGGCGCGTTCCTGCACCAGGGTCTGCGCCACGGCAGCGGCCACCGCCAGGGGCAAACTCACCGGCTGCTGCTGGAACAGCACCGCCTGCTCGCGCGGGATGAGCGCCGTGTCCAGTTGGGCATTGGCGAACGACGCGCTGCGCACCACGTACCGCAGGAACTGCACGTTGGTGGCCAGGCCCACGATGTGGGTCTGCGCCAGCGCATCGTCCAACCGCGCCAGGGCCTGCTCGCGGGTGTCGCCGTGCACGATCAGCTTGGCCACCATGGAGTCGTAGAACGGGCTGATGGTGTCGCCTTCGCGCACGCCGTCGTCCACGCGCACATCGGCCCGGGCAAAGCTGCTGTGCACGGGCTTGCGGTACACGTTGAGCGTGCCGGTGGCGGGCAGGAACTGGTTGTCGGGGTTTTCGGCGCAGATGCGGGCCTCGATCGCGTGGCCGTGGATGCGCAGGTCCTCCTGCTTCAGCGGCAACGGCTCGCCCGATGCCACGCGCAACTGCCACTCCACCAGGTCCAGCCCGGTGATGGCCTCGGTGACGGGGTGCTCCACCTGCAGGCGGGTGTTCATCTCCATGAAGTAGAACTTCATCTGCTCGGGGTGGTCGTAGCCGCCCGGCTGCTCCACGATGAATTCCACCGTGCCGGCGCCCACGTAGTTCACCGCGCGCGCCGCGGCCACGGCGGCCTCGCCCATGCGGGCACGCAGCTCGGGCGTCATGCCCGGCGCAGGCGCTTCTTCCAGCACCTTCTGGTGGCGGCGCTGCACCGAGCAGTCGCGCTCGAACAGGTACACGCAATTGCCGTGGGTGTCGCCAAACACCTGGATCTCGATGTGGCGCGGGCGCTGCACGTATTTTTCGATCAGCACCGCGTCATCGCCAAAGCTGTTGATCGCCTCGCGTTTGCACGACTCGAGCGCGGCCAGGAAGTCTTCGGACTTCTCCACCGCGCGCATGCCCTTGCCACCGCCACCGGCGCTGGCCTTGATGAGCACGGGGTAGCCGATGCGGTCGGCCTCGGCCTGCAGCAACGCCGTGGCCTGGTTGGCGCCGTGGTAGCCGGGCACCAGGGGCACCTGGGCCTGCTCCATCAGCCGCTTGGATTCGGCCTTCAGGCCCATGGCGTTGATGGCCGACGCCGGCGGGCCGATGAACACCAGACCCGCCGCCGCGCAGGCGTTGGCGAAGTCTTCGTTCTCGCTCAAAAAGCCGTAGCCGGGGTGGATGGCCTCGGCACCGGTGGCCTTCGCCGCGTCGAGGATGGCCTCCCAGCGCAGGTAGCTTTCTTTGGGCGCGCTGCCGCCGATGTGCACCGCCTCGTCACACGCGGCCACGTGCTTGGCTTGGGCGTCCGCGTCGGAATACACGGCCACGGTTTTAACGCCCAGGCGCTGGGCGGTGGCGGCCACGCGGCAGGCGATTTCGCCGCGGTTGGCGATCAGAATCTTTTTAAACATCGTTCAGCTCCTCAGCCCAGCCAGTTCGGTTTGCGTTTTTGCAGGAAGGACTGCACGCCCTCTTTGCCTTCCGCGCTGGCGCGGATGTCGGCAATGCCCTGCACCGTGCGGTCGATCAGCGCGGCGTCGATCGTTTGCTCGGCCACGTCCTGCACCAGTTGCTTGCAGGCGCGCACGGCAGCGGGGCCGGCGCTGGTGAGCGCCTTCACCAGCTCATCCACCCTGGCGTCGAGCTGCTCGGCCGGCACCACCTCGTGCACGAAACCGATGCGGTGCGCCTCGGCGGCGCTGAAGCGCTCGGCCGTGAGGAAGTAGCGGTGCGCGGCGCGCGCGCCCATGGCCCGCGCGACGTAGGGGCCGATGGTCGCGGGGATCAGGCCCAGCTTCACCTCGCTCAGGCAGTAGCCGGCGGTGTCCACGCTCACCGCCAGGTCGCAGCAGGCCACCAGGCCCATGCCGCCGGCGTACACGTCGCCCTGCACCCGGGCCACGGTGGGCTTGGGGCAGGCGTAGATCACGCGCAGCATTTCGGCCAGCTTGCCGGCATCGACCACGTTTTCGGCGCGGCTGTAGTCGGCCATGCGGCGCATCCAGTTCAGGTCGGCGCCGGCGCAGAAGGCCGGGCCCTCAGCGGCCAGCACGATGGCGCGCACGTCGTCGCGCTGGCCCAGCTCGGTGAAGGCCTGCGTCAGCTCGGCGATCACCTCGTCGTTGAAGGCGTTGCGCATTTCGGCGCGGGTCAGGGTGACGGTGGCGCGGTGCGCCGCCACCTGGAGGGTCAGGTTGCTCATGGCCGGCCCCTCACATGCGGAACACGCCGAACTTGGTGTCCGGCATGGGTGCGTTGAGGCTGGCACTCAGGCCCAGCGCCAGCACGCGGCGCGTGTCGGCCGGGTCGATCACACCGTCGTCCCACAGGCGGGCGGTGGCGTAGTAGGGGTGGCCCTGGTCCTCGTACTGCTGGCGGATGGGCGCCTTGAAGGCCTCCTCCTCCTCCTTCGACCACTGGCCGCCCTTGGCTTCGATGCCGTCGCGCTTGACGGTGGCCAGCACGCTGGCGGCCTGCTCACCGCCCATCACGGAAATGCGCGCGTTGGGCCACATCCACAGGAAGCGGGGGCTGTAGGCGCGGCCGCACATGCCGTAGTTGCCGGCGCCAAAACTGCCGCCGATGATGATGGTGAACTTGGGCACGCTGGCGGTGGCCACGGCCGTCACCATCTTGGCGCCGTTGCGCGCAATGCCTTCGTTTTCGTACTTGCGGCCCACCATGAAGCCGGTGATGTTCTGCAGGAACACCAGTGGGATCTTGCGCTGGCAGCACAGCTCGATAAAGTGCGCGCCCTTGAGCGCCGATTCGCTGAACAAAATGCCGTTGTTGGCGATGATGCCCACCGGCATGCCTTCGATGTGCGCGAAGCCGCACACCAGCGTGGTGCCGAAGCGCGGCTTGAATTCGTGCAGCTCGGAGCCGTCGACGATGCGGGCAATGATCTCGCGCACGTCGAACGGTTTGCGGGTGTCGGTGGGAATGACGCCGTAGAGCTCCTCGGCCGCGTACTTGGGCAGACGCGGCTCGCGCACCGGCGTGTCGGGCCGTTTCTCGCGGTTGAGGTGGCGCACCGCCTCGCGCGCCAGCGCCAGCGCGTGCAGGTCGTTCTGCGCCAGGTGGTCGGCCACGCCGCTCAGGCGGGTGTGCACGTCGCCGCCGCCCAGGTCTTCAGCGCTCACCACCTCGCCCGTGGCCGCCTTCACCAGCGGCGGCCCGCCCAGGAAAATGGTGCCCTGGTTCTTCACGATGATGGTTTCGTCGCTCATGGCCGGCACGTAGGCACCGCCGGCGGTGCACGACCCCATCACCACCGCGATCTGCGCAATGCCCTGCGCGCTCATGTTGGCCTGGTTGTAGAAGATGCGGCCAAAGTGGTCGCGGTCGGGGAACACGTCGTCCTGGTTGGGCAGGTTGGCGCCGCCGCTGTCCACCAGGTAGATGCAGGTGAGGCGGTTCTGCTGCGCGATCTCCTGTGCGCGCAGGTGCTTTTTCACCGTCATCGGGTAGTAGGTGCCGCCCTTCACCGTGGCGTCGTTGCAGACGATCATGCAGTCCACGCCGTTCACCCGGCCGATGCCGGCGATCACCCCAGCACAAGGCGCGTCGTTGCCGTACATGTTGAGTGCGGCCAGCGGGGCCAACTCCAGGAAGGGCGTGCCGGGGTCCAGCAGCATCTGCACCCGGTCGCGGGGCAGCAGCTTGCCGCGCGCGGTGTGCTTGGCGCGGGCGGCCTCACCCCCGCCCTGGGCCACCTTTTCGATGTGCGCACGCAGGTCGTCCACCAGCGCGCGCATGGCGGCGGCGTTGGCCTGGAAATCGGCGGATCGGGGGTTGAGTTGGGTCTCCAGTGTCGTCATGTCGCATCCATGTGGGGCCGTGGTGGGCGGATTGTGCGCCGGCGCGCGCTTCTGCGCCAGCCAGCCGGCACGCCATCCGGGTTGCAAATCACGCCAAGTCCCTCCAGTTTGGGCATACTGGTGGCATGCCGCCCCGCCCACCCGCTGCCGTCACCCCCATCGCCTTCGTTCGGGCCATTGCCCAGGGCTACGCCCGGCGTGGCCAGGACCCCGCCGGGGCCTTGGCAGCGGCACAGATCCCGCCAGCCTGGCTTGACCAGCCGCAGGCCCGCATCACCGCCACGCAAATGGAGAAAGTGTCGGAACACGCCATGCGCGAGCTCGACGACGAGGCGCTGGGCTGGTTCCGCCGTCGCCTGCCCTGGGGCAGTTACGGCATGCTGGCGCGCGCCTCCATCAGCGCGCCCACGCTGGGGGTAGCACTCAAGCGCTGGTGCCGCCACCATGGCCTGCTGACCGACGACATCGCGCTGCGGCTGGAGGTCGACGGCCCCCACGCCGACATCACGCTGGAAGAGCGCGTGGACCTGGGCGAGCTGCGCGAGTTCTGCCAGGTGTCGGTGCTGCGCAACGTGCTGGGGCTGGCGTCGTGGCTGATCGATTCCCGGCTGCCGCTGCACGGCGCGGCCTTCCGCGGGCCCGCGCCGGCACACGCCGACGTCTACCGCGTGCTGTTCCCCGCCCCGGTCAGCTTCGACGCCCCTCTGACGCGGGTGCGGCTGGACGCGCGCTACCTGCAGCTGCCGCTGCGGCGCGACGAACAGGCCTTGCGGCAGATGCTGCAGCACGCCCTGCCACTGATGGTCCAGCCCTACCGGCGCGACCGCCTGCTGGTGGCCCGGGCGCGGCAACTGCTGCTGACCCAGCCGCTGCAGGCCCACAGTGCCGAGTCGCTGGCCGCGTTGCTGCACGTGTCGGCGCGCACGCTGCACCGGCAGTTGCACGAACAGGGCCACAGCCTGCAGGGCTTGAAAGACGCGGTGCGGCGCGACCTGGCCATCGACCTGCTGCTGCGCACCCGCCAGCCGATCAAGCAGGTGGCACAGGCCGCCGGCTACCACAGCGAGAAGAGCTTCATCCGCGCCTTCCGGGGCTGGACCGGGCGCACCCCGGCCGACTTCCGGCGCGCCGGCCACGGCTATACTGCCCCGGCTATCCACCACACACAGGGAGAATCCACATGACACGCACAGGCTTGCTGGCTGCCACGGCTGCACTGACCACCCTTTTGCTGACCGGCTGCGGCGGCGCTCCGTCGGAAGCCGAGATGAAAGCCGCCCTGGAACGCCAGACCGAAGCGCAGGTGGAGAGCGCAGGAAAACTGTTCGGCAACACCGGGGCAGGGGTGATGAAGGACATGCTGCCCGAGATCAACAGCCTCAAGAAGATCGGCTGCCAGGCCGATGGCGACAAGGCCTACCGTTGCGACGTGGAGCTGGAAGTGACGCAGTTCGGCATCACGAACAAGGCGCCGGTCAACCTGCGCTTTGTCAAGGCCAGCGACGGCTGGTCGGTCGCCAACCCCTGACCCGGGGCTCAGCGGCCGAGCCGCCCCACCAGATCGGCCATGCGGCCGAGCACCTGCAGCGCACCGGCCTCCACCAGGGGCCGCGCATCGGCCCCTTCGGGCACATAGGCCCAGACCGTGCAGCCGGCCGCCACCCCGGCGCGCACGCCGGTCACGGTATCCTCCACCACCAGGCAGGCCGCGGGCGCGGCCTGCAGCCGCGCGGCGGCCGCCAGGTACACGTCGGGCGCCGGCTTGGAGCGGGGCATCTCGTGGCCGCTCAGGATGCGGTCGCCAAAATACGGGCGCAGGCCCACCATGTCGATCTGGAACTCGACCTTGTGCCGGTCGGCCCCCGAGGCACAGGCGATGCGCCCGCCGGTGTGGCCGTGGGCAGCACGCACCGCGTCCACCGCGCCGTCGATGGCCTGCAACTCGGCCCGCAGGCGCTGGTTGCGGCGTTCGTAGAAGGCGCGCATCCAGTCCTCGGTGAGCGGGCGGCCCGTCTGGGCCTCGATCAGCACCCGCTCGTCGCGCACCGCCTTGCCGATGAACAGCCGCATGCACTCTTCCTGGGTCAGCGACCACCCGCTTTCGGCCAGCATGTCACGCAGCACGCCGTTGGTGATGGGCTCGCTGTCCACCAGCACACCGTCGCAATCGAACAGCACCGCGTCGAACCGGGGCGTCATGGGCGAAAGTCTCCATCCAGGTAGTACCAGCGGCCGGCCTCGCGCACGAAGCGGCTGCACTCGTGCAGGCGCTCGCCGCGCCCGGCCACCCGCGAACGCGCCACAAACTCCACCTCGGCATGGTCCGCATCCTGCACACGGTGCTGGCGCACCTCCAGCCCCAGCCATTTGACGGCGGGATCCAGCGCCAGCGTGGCCGGGCGGGTGCTCGGGTGCCAGGTGGCCAGCAGGTAGTCGGCTCGGCCGGTGGCAAAGGCGCTGTAGCGGGAGCGCATCAGGGCCTCGGCATCGGGTGCGGGCAGGCGGTCGAACGCCTCGACGTAGCGGCCACAGCAACCGCGCCAGGGTGCTGGACGGCGCCCTTCCAGGCGGCCACAGGGACAGGGTGATTCAGGCAGCATGGGCATCGACCGGCGCCAGAAGGGTGCAGACATCGATCACAGCCCGCAGGTCGGACACGGTGAACGGCTTGCTGAGGTAGTTGTCCATGCCGGCACACCGCCCGGCCTCCACGTCCTCGGCCATGGCGTTGGCGCTCAGGCCCACGATGAACGGCCGCGGCCCCTGACCCGCGCGGCGAACGATCTCGCGCGTGGCCTCCAGCCCATCCATCTCGGGCATCTGGATGTCCATCAGCACCAGGTCGTAGGCCACGCGTCCCACGGCCTCGACAGCCTCGCGCCCGTTGCCGACGAGATCGACCTCGTGGCCCAGGCGCTGGATGGTGAGCATGGCGACCTTCTGGTTGACCACGTTGTCTTCGGCCAGCAGGATGCGCAGCGGCCGCCCGAGCGGACTCTCCACCGAGGGCGACGCCCCAGGCTGGGGCAGCGAGACAGTGCTCGCTGTACCGGCGTAGTCCAGCACCTCGCGAGTGGGCAGCACAAAACGGAAGCGGCTGCCCTGGTCTGGGGCGCTGGACACCTCGATGCGCCCACCCATGTGCTGCACCAGCCGCTGCGAAATGGCCAGCCCCAGACCGGTGCCACCAAACTTGCGCGAAATGCTGGGGTCCACCTGGGAGAACGGCTGGAACAGGCGCTCGATCTGCTCAGGCGTCATGCCGACGCCGGTGTCGGTCACCACCCACTCCAGGCACACGACGGGCCCCACCGCCAACTGGTCGCGAATAGCGGGCAGCGGCTCGCCGCCGGCCGACGCCTCCAGCACGTTCACCCGCACCCGCACCTCGCCGGTCTGGGTGAACTTGATGGCGTTGGACAGCAGGTTGATGAGCACCTGCCGCAGGCGGGTACTGTCACCGAGCACCCAGGGCGGCAACGCCGGGTCCATGTCGAGGCGCAGCACCAGACCCTTGTCCCGGGCGCGCGGACCGAGCAAATCGACACACGCCTTGAGGATGGCGGCGACACTCAGCGGCCGCACGTCCAACTCCATACGCCCGGACTCGACCTTGGAGTAGTCCAGGATGTCGTTCAGGATGACCAGCAGGTTCTGCCCACTGTCGCGGATGATCTGGACGAACTCCTGTTGGTGGGGGTTGAGCGGGGTGTGGCGCAGCAACTCCGTCATGCCGATCACGCCATTCATGGGCGTGCGGATTTCGTGGCTCATGGTGGCCAGGAACGACGACTTGGCGCGCGCCGCCGCTTCGGCCTCGCGCCGGGCCACGTCGAGCGCCTCGGCCTGGCGCTGCAGCTCGTGGTTGCGCGCATCGAGCGCCTGCACCAGCTCTTCGGTGCGCTGCGCGGCCTCGGCGTTGCGCTGGCGCAACCGGCTGACGGTCAGCGCGACCAGCGACACGTGCAGGCACACCGCGTACAGCAGCACGGCCATCAGCCAGACCGGCCAGCCCACGTCGGGCACCGGCACCCAGAGCTGGTAAGCCACGAACACGGCCGTACCCAGGTGGGCGAAATACAAGGCCCGCCGAAAACCCAGCGCCACCGCTTCGCCCACACGGACCAGCATCAGCAGCCCCAGCAACAGCGGCGAGCTGCCGACGTGGTAGACGGTGACCAGCCACACCAGCATGTCGGTGTGGGAGAACAGCAGTGTCAGGTCCAGCCGGCCGGTACGGCCGTGCCACCGAGCCAGCACCGCCCACACCAAGCCGGCGTAGCCGAAGTTGATTGCCAGCAGCCACCACCAGGGCGCCCAGTCGATCCCCGCAGGCTGCGCCAGGCCATACAGCGCGGCGATCAGCGAGAGCAGGGCGAAGCCGGCCAGCCGCAACAGCGGAATCTGCCACACGTGCAAGCGGTGCAGGCGCTGCTTGCGGTCGGCATCCTGGCGGTGCGACGGGTCTGCAGTCAAAGCACGGTCGGCGGCAAAAGACGGGGCGGAGATGGACATGGCAAGGGTTTCCACCAGTATAAAACGCCGGCGCCACGGCCTCGAACGCGTGGCCTGGCACACCGGTTGCATGGTCGCCCCCATGTCCCCCGCCGCTGTGATGCCAGATGCTTCCTCCCCCAACGCGCCCACGCCGGGCACCTGGTACGACCGGCTGGGCCTGTTGCTGGCATCCACCGGCGAGGGCATTTTCGGCATCGACCTTGACGGGCGGTGTGTCTTCATCAACCCCGCTGGCGCCCACCTGCTGGGCTACGACAGCCCGGAGGCCCTGCTCGGCCAGAACATGCACGACCTGACGCACCATTCCGGTGCAGACGGCGAGCCCTACCCGGTCGAGCGCTGTCCCATCTTCAACGCCTTCCGCCAGGGCCTGCCCTGCCGCATCGACAGCGAGGTGTTCTGGCGCCGCGACGGCCCGGCCTTTCCGGTGGAGTACTCGAGCTACCCCATCCAGGATGGCCCGCGCATCCTGGGCGCGGTCATCACCTTCGTCGACATCACCGAGCGCAAACGCGCCGAAGAAGCGCTGCGCCAGGCCAAGGCCGAGCTGGAAGAGCGCGTGCAGGAGCGCACCCGCGAGCTGCGCACCGCCCTGGCGCAGCTGCGCGAGCTGGCCGCCCACTCCGAAGGCGTACGCGAAGAGGAGCGCACCCGCATCGCCCGCGAAATCCACGACGAGCTCGGCAGCCTGCTGGTGGCGCTGAAGATGGACGTGAACTGGATGGACAAGCGCCTGTCGGAGCAACCTCAGCGCAGCCCCGAAGCGCAGGACGACATGCGCCAGCGCCTGCGTTGCAAGTGCCAGAACATGAGCCGGCTGATCGAGAACGCGGTGGACAACGTCGGCCGCATCATCACCGACCTGCGGCCCAGCATCCTCGACCACCAGGGCCTGTGGGCCGCACTCGAGTGGCAGGCCCAGGAGTTTGTGCAGTCGGCCGAACTGGCCCTGATCTGGCACCAGCAGGTGCCAGAGGGCCTGGAGCTGCCCGAAGCCGACGCGATGGCGGTGTTCCGCATCTTCCAGGAAATGCTGAGCAACGTCGGCCGGCACGCCCGGGCCAGCACACTGCACGTGCGCATCGAAACCCGCCACCACGCCTTGCAGGTGCTGGTGTGCGACAACGGCGTGGGCGCGCCGATGCAGGCCTTCGAAGCCGCCGACGCCTACGGCGTGCTGGGCATGCGCGAGCGCGCCCGCCACCTGGGCGGGGCCCTGCACATCTGGAGCGAGCCAGGCAGCGGCTCCTGCTTCCAGCTCGAAGTCCCCTTGCCGGCGCAGCCATGACCCCAGCGATCCGCGTCCTCATCGGCGACGACCACCGCATCGTGCGCGAAGGCCTGAAACAGGTGCTCGCCGACGCAGCCGACATCACCGTGGCGGCCGAAGCCACCACCGGGCCCGAGGTGCTGCAGCAAGTGGCCCAGTGCCAGGCCGGGGCTGGCGTCGATGTGGTGTTGCTCGACATCGCCCTGCCCGGCCAGGACGGCCTGGAGGTGTTGCAGCAACTCAAGCGCGAGCACCCCCGCGTGGCGGTGCTGATGCTGAGCACCTACCCCGAAAAACAGTACGCGGTGCGCTGCATCCGCCTGGGGGCTGCCGGCTACCTGAACAAGAGCGCCGACCCCGACGACATGGTGGCCGCCGTGCGCAAGGTGGCGACGGGGCAGGTCTACGTCACCCCCACCACGGCCGAAGCCTTGGCCATGGCCGTGGGCGCGCCCAAGGCCCGCCAGGGCACCGAAGCGCTGTCGCACCGCGAGCACCAGGTCTTCCGTCTGCTGACCGCCGGACTGAGCGTGAGCGAAATTGGTGCACAACTGGGCCTGGCCGCCAACACCGTGAGCACATACCGTGCGCGGGTGCTGGAAAAAACCGGCACCCGCAACGACGTGGAACTGGCCCTCTACGCCGAACGCCAGGCGCAGCCACGCCCGCTGCCCTGAAGGCCCGACACCGGCTGTAGGGCCAGCCCTACACCAGGTACCCAAACCCTCCGCGATTTGCAGCCCACCCGCCGCGCTGGCACGCCAGCGGGGCACAACGGGCCCGATGCTTGCATGAGGTCGGTCATCTTTGTTCCAGCGAGGTGTCCCATGACTCAGTACTTCGATCCCTACAACGCCGACCGTCCCCTGATGCTGAAGTGCAGCTGCGGCCGCGACCACACGGTGGCCGAGCACCAGCAGGAACTCGCCGCGGCGCAGGCCGCGGTCGAACTCAAGCGCCGCAGCGAAACGACCGAGTTCGAGGACTATTCCAACCAGTTCATCGAGGCCACGCTCATCAAGTCGCTGTTCCCGCAGGACGCGGTGCGCCGCCGTTTCCTGCGCGCCGTGGGCAAGGGCACGGCCATGGCCGCCATTGCCAGCGTGCTGCCCGTGGCCAGCCTGCAGGCCATGGCACAGGAGAAGCGGTCACTGGAAAAAACCAACCTCAAGATCGGCTTCATCCCCATCACCTGCGCCACGCCCCTGATCATGGCCCACCCCCTGGGCTTCTACAAAAAAGAAGGGCTCAATGTCGAAGTCACCAAAACCGCCGGCTGGGCGCTGATCCGCGACAAGGTGCTGAGCAAGGAATACGACGCCTCGCACTTCCTCTCGCCCATGCCACTGGCCATCAGCATGGGACTGGGCTCCAACGCCGTGCCCACCAATGTGGCCACGATCCAGAACATCAACGGCCAGGCGATCACCATGTCGGTGCGCCACAAAGACAACCGCGACCCGAAAAACTGGAAGGGCTTCAAGTTCGGCATCCCGTTCGACTACTCGATGCACAACTTCCTGCTGCGCTACTTCCTGGCGGAGCACGGCCTCAACCCCGACACCGACGTGCAGCTGCGCGTGATCGCCCCGCCGGAAATGGTGGCCAACCTGCGCGCCGGCAACATCGACGGCTTCCTCGGCCCCGACCCCTTCAACCAGCGCGCGGTCTACGAGGAAGTGGGCTACATCCACACCCTGACCAAAGACCTGTGGAACGGCCACCCCTGCTGCGCCTTCGGCACCACCACCGAATTCATCCAGCAGAACCCCAACACCTTCGCGGCGCTGTACCGCTCGGTGCTGACCGCTGCGGCCATGGCGCGCGACCCCAAGAACCGCGAACTGATTGCCAAGGTGATCGCGCCGGCCCAGTACCTCAACCAGCCCGAGGTGGTGCTGCAGCAGGTGCTGACCGGCAAGTTCGCCGACGGCATGGGCAAGATCCAGAACGTGCCCGACCGGGCCGACTTCGACCCCATGCCCTGGCAGAGCATGGCAGTGTGGATGCTGACCCAGATGAAGCGCTGGGGCTACATCAAGGGCGACGTGAACTACAAGCAGATCGCCGAGAAGGTGTTCCTCATCACCGACGCGCGCAAGCACATGAAGGACCTGGGTCAGCCGTTTGACGCCGGCCCGGCCTACAAGAAGCACCGGATCATGGGCAAGGAGTTCGACCCCGCCCAGCCCGAGGCCTACCTCAAGGGCTTTGCCATCCGAAAGGCCTGACGCCATGCCCACGACCAAACACCTGAATTTGCGGGCGACCGTCGTCTCGCTGCTGTTGCTGGCGGTGCTGCTGGGCATCTGGCAGCTCGCCACCGGGCAGGGCAGCACCAGCGCCGCGGCCGCCACGGCCCAGCTCTCGGCCGAGGAGCTGGAATACCTGAAGATGATGGGCCAAGACCCCGGCGCCCGCAAGGGCAGCGGCCTGCCCACGCCGCTCGAAGTAGCCCGGACCTCGTGGACCCACCTGTCCGACCCGTTCTACGACAAGGGCCCGAACGACAAGGGCATCGGCATCCAGCTGCTGCATTCGCTGGCCCGCGTCGGGCTGGGTTTTTCGCTGGCGGTGCTGGTGGCGCTGCCGGTGGGCTTCGTCATCGGCATGTCGCCGCTGATGCGCAAGTCGTTCGACCCCTTCATCCAGGTGCTCAAGCCCATCAGCCCGCTGGCCTGGATGCCACTGGCCCTCTACACCCTCAAGGACTCCGACGTCAGCGGCATCTTCGTCATCTTCATCTGCTCGATCTGGCCCATGCTCATCAACACCGCCTTCGGCGTCGCCCACGTCAAGCGCGAGTGGCTCAACGTCGCCAGCACTCTGGAAGTCTCGCCGCTGCGCAAGGCGTTCCGAGTGATCCTGCCCGCGGCAGCGCCCACCATCCTCACCGGCATGCGCATCAGCATGGGCATTGCCTGGCTTGTGATCGTGGCGGCCGAAATGCTGGTGGGCGGCACGGGCATTGGCTACTTCGTCTGGAACGAGTGGAACAACCTGTCGCTCACCAACGTGATCTTTGCCATCCTCACCATCGGTGTGGTGGGCATGCTGCTCGACCAGGTGTTCGGCCTGCTGCAAAAGGCGGTGACCTATGTGGAGTGAATCGCACCTGCACGAGCCGGCGGCGCTGCGCGCCGTCGCCACACCCGACGCCGCCACCCCCGCCACCAAGGACCCCGCCATGCGCGACTTCCTGAAAATCGAACGGCTCAGCAAGGCCTACACGCCCAGCAAGCCGGTGTTTGCCGACGTGTCCTTCGGCATCGACAAAGGCGAATTCGTCTGCGTCATCGGCCACTCCGGCTGCGGCAAGACGACCATCCTCAACGTGCTCGCCGGCCTCGACAGCGCCACCAGCGGCAACGTCTTCATGGACGGCCGCGAGATCGGCGGCCCCAGCCTCGAGCGCGGCGTGGTGTTCCAGGGCCATGCGCTCATGCCCTGGCTCACCGTGCGCAAGAACGTGGCGTTTGCGGTCGAATCGCGCTGGCCCGACTGGGGCCAGGCCCAGGTCAACGAGCACGTGGAAAAGTACGTCGCCATGGTGGGCCTGAGCCACGCGATCGACAAGAAACCCAGCCAGCTCTCGGGCGGCATGAAGCAGCGCGTGGGCATTGCCCGGGCCTTTGCCATCGCGCCCAAGATGCTGCTGCTCGACGAACCGTTCGGTGCCCTGGACGCGCTGACGCGCGGCACCATCCAGGACGAGCTGATGGCCATCGTGCGGCAGACCCAGCAGACGGTGTTCATGATCACCCACGACGTGGACGAAGCCATCCTGCTGGCCGACCGCATCCTGCTCATGAGCAACGGCAGCGACACGCCGCAGGGCTACGTGCCGGGCGGCATCGCCGAAGTGGTGGTCAACCCGCTGCCGCGCGAGCGCACCCGCGCCAGCCTGCACCACCTCGACGGTTACTACGAACTGCGCAACCGCATCGTCGACTTTCTCGTCACCCGCGCCCACGCGCACTGACCCCCTCCCATTTCCCCCCATCCACCCAGGAGCAACACATGAACCGCATGGACGTTACCGAAAAAATCATCAGCACCAAGGTTGCCAAAGGCATCCAGTGGGCCGACGTGGCCAGGAAAGTGGGCCAGTCGAAAGAATGGACCACCGCCCTGTGCCTTGGCCAGATGACCGCCACGCCCGAACAGGCCAAGGTGCTGGGCAAGATCTTCGGCCTGACCGCCGAAGAGCAGAAGTGGCTGCAGGTGGTGCCTTACAAGGGCTCGCTGCCCACCCCCGTGCCCACCGACCCGCTGATCTACCGCTGGTACGAGATCGTCAGCGTCTACGGCACCACCATCAAGGAGCTGATCCACGAGGAGTTCGGTGACGGCATCATGAGCGCGATCGACTTCAGCATGGACATCCAGCGCGAGGCCGACCCCAAGGGCGACCGCGTCAACGTGGTGCTGTCGGGCAAGTTCCTGCCGTACAAGCAGTACTGAGCGCGCCTGGCCTCTGCCGCCTGCGTGCGAGGCCAAAGGCGGCCCGCGGTTGAAGCCACGGGCCGCTTGAACTAGACTCCGGTGTCTGCTGAATCATGAATACCGCCCCGGAGTGACCCCCACCGCAACCAATCGAAATGATGGCGCTTCGCATCCAACTGATTCAATCATTTTGGAGGCCTTGCATTTGGCGCGAGTGCACCTCGGGTTCGAGGTGGCCTTCGTTTCCGAGCTGACCAAACAACACCGCATTTTTCGCTACGTCGATGCGGCCGAGGGTTTCTTGCCCTTCACCGCGGGCGACTCCGACCCGGTGGACCAGAGCTACTGCCAGCGCGTGGTCGACGGGCGACTGCCCGAGCTGATGACCGACGCCCGGGATCACCCCGAGGCGTGCACCCTGGCCGTGACCACCGCCTTGCCCGTGGGTGCCCACCTGAGCGTACCGATCCGCTTCAATGACGAGGTGTTTGGCACGTTCTGCTGCTTCAGCCGCACCCCCAACCCTGCGCTGGACGCGCGCGACCTGAACATGATGCGGCTGTACGCCGACTTCGTCGGTCGGCTGCTGCAGCGCTCGGTCCACGACCACCGACTCACCGAGCAGCGGCGCGAGCGCATCCGCGCCGTCCTGGACCAGGGACTGTACTCGCTGGTGTACCAGCCCATCGTCCACGTGGTGCAGAACCAGCTTGTCGGCCACGAAGCGCTGACGCGCTTCCATCCCGAGCCCTACCGGTCGCCGGATCAGTGGTTTCACGAAGCCGCCGAAGTGGGGCTGCTGGCCGAACTCGAACTGGCCGTGATCCGGCGGGCACTGGCCGATCTGGGACGCTTTCCCGAAGGGACCTACCTGTCGCTCAACATCTCGCCCCAGACCTTGTCAACCGGGGCCATCCACGAGGTGCTGGACGGCGTGCCGCTGGAACGGGTGATGCTGGAGGTCACCGAGCACGCGTCGGTTGCGGATTACGGCGTCATTGCCGACCAGCTGACCAGCTTGCGCCAGCGCGGCCTTCGGCTGGCGGTCGACGACGCGGGGGCGGGCTACGCCAGCTTCCGCCACATCATCAAGCTCAAGCCCGACGTCATCAAGCTCGACGCCAGCCTGGTGGCCGCCATCGACCAAGACCCGGTGATCCACGCGCTGGCCGCCGCGCTGATCCGTTTTGCGGAAGAAACCGGCAGCAAGGTGGTGGCCGAGGGCGTCGAACGGCCGCAGGAACTGCATGTCCTGCGGCAACTCAAGGTGAACAAGGCGCAAGGCTACCTGCTGGGAGCGCCGGTCCCGATCGAGCACATCCGCAGCACCCCAAAACCGCGGCCCTGACCGCCTCCTGCGCCAGCCGCTTCAGTGCAGCGTCATCGGGCAGCTGCTGGTTTTCAGCCGCACCGGCGCCCGCCTGGGCTCGTACGGTGCCGGCGTGGTGCCGCACAGTGCCGCTGCGATGGCCCTGGCCTGGCGCGCGATCGGTTCGATGAAGCGGCTGGCCTCGCCATCCACCGTGATGCAGTCGCCCAGGGCGTGAATGCGCGGGTCGCTGGTCCGCAGGCTGGCGGCGTCTACCGCAATGCCGCGTTGCCAGGCGAGTCCGGCCGAGCGCGCCAGCCGCGGCGGGGTCGCCAGCCCGGCGGCCACCACCACCTGATCCACCTCCCAGGCTTGCCCGCAGGTGGTTTCGACGCGGTAGCGGCCACCAGACCGCGCAACACCGGCCACCTGCACGCCCCCGACGAAATGGATGGGCAGCGCCCGCCAGGCCGCCAGCAGTTGCGGGCCCACGCCCTCGCCCTGCCAGCGCGCCAGCGGCTCGGCCTGGGTGTCGAGCAGCACGGTGCGGTGCCCGCCCAAAGCCAGGTCGTTGGCCAGCTCGCTGCCAATCAGGCCGGCGCCGACGATGAGCACGTCCTTTGGCCCTCCGTCCAGCGCCGCGCGCAGGCGCTGGTAGGCGCCCAGGTGGTTGATGCGCCAGACCAAGTGCGCCGGCAAGGCCTCGGGCAGTTGCGCCTGGGCACCATGGGCGAGGACCAGCTGGTCGTACCGCAGTGGGCCACGGGTGGTGCGCAAGGTGCGCGTACCGGGGCAGATGTGGACCGCCTGGGTGTGCGCCAGCAGCCGCACGCCCAGGCGGGCGGCAGCGTCCACCCCGCGCTCCCGCACCAGCCCGGCGGGATCGAGCCCGCGCGCCACCGCCACCGAGAGCAGCGGCTTGTCGTACAGGTCGGCCGCGCAGGCACTCACCAGTGTGATGGGCCGTTGCGCGTCCAGCGCACGCAGCGCCTCGGCG
>Ga0208242_100360_pt1 | contig 36235 bp, 35 predicted proteins | sample SubbioAug_CSW13A_FD_184825 | JGI IMG/M metagenome (GOLD analysis project Ga0208242, IMG submission 184825) | Serpentinite rock and fluid subsurface biosphere microbial communities from McLaughlin Reserve, California, USA - CR12Aug_CSW13A (SPAdes) | ecosystem: Environmental > Terrestrial > Deep...
CCGGCGCGCAGACCATGCGCCGCGGCCGCTTCGAGCAGGCCGAGGGCGGCACGCTGTTCCTCGACGAAATCGGCGACATGCCTTTCGACCTGCAGACCCGGCTGCTGCGGGTCTTGAGCGACGGGCATTTCTACCGCGTTGGCGGCCACAGCGCGGTCAAGGCCAACGTGCGCGTCATCGCGGCCACGCACCAGAACCTGGAGCAGCGCGTGAAGGACGGCGCCTTCCGCGAAGACCTGTTCCACCGCCTCAACGTGATCCGGCTGCGCCTGCCGGCGCTGCGTGAACGCCGCGAAGACGTGCCGGTGCTGACCCGCTTTTTCCTGCAGCAGAGCGCCAAGCAGCTCGATGTGGAACCCAAACGCATTTCCGATGCGGCGCTGCAGGCCCTGTGCACTTTCGACTTTCCCGGCAACGTGCGCCAGCTGGAAAACATCTGCCACTGGCTCACGGTGATGGCGCCGGCCCAGCTCATCGAAGTGAAGGACCTGCCGCCCGAGGTGCTCAACGGGCTCCCCCCACCGGCCATGCCATCGCCGGCTGCGCCGCCAGCCACGGCGTTTGCTGTGGCGGCCCCTTCGGGGCTGTCTCCGGCGGCTGCCACCCCATTCGCCCCGGCAGCCACCGCCATGGCGGCCCCGCTGGCCGGTGTGGAGTCAGGGGGGTGGGAAGAGGCCTTGCAGGCCGAGGCCCTGGCCTTGCTGGCCGATGGCCGTCACGACGTCTGGGACGTGCTGAGCCGCCGCTTCGAGTCGCGCCTGATCCAGACCGCGTTGAACTGCACCCGGGGCCGGCGCATCGAGGCCGCACAGAAGCTCGGCATCGGCCGCAACACCATCACCCGCAAGATCCAGGAGCTCAACCTGGAGTAAGGCGGCGGTCGGTCAGGCCAGCGTCACGACCACCGGCGCGTGGTCGCTGGGCTGCTTGTTCTTGCGCGGGGCGCGGTCGATGTGGCAGGCGGTGGCACGTGCCTTGAGTGCCTCGCTCAGCAAGATGTGGTCGATGCGCAACCCGCGGTTCTTCTGGAAGCCCAGCATGCGGTAATCCCACCAGCTGTAGCTCTTGGGGGGCTGGGGGAAGAGGCGGTGGGCGTCGTGCAGGCCCAGGTCGATGAGCGCCTGGAGTTGCTGGCGTTCTTCGGTGGTGCAGTGGATGGTCTCGCGCAGTCCGTCCGGGTCCCACACGTCCAGGTCGTCGAAGGTGATGTTGAAATCGCCCACCAGTGCAAGGCGCGGGTGGCGGGCGAGTTCGCTCGCCAGCCAGTCGCGCAGGGCGTTCAGCCAGCGCATCTTGTAGGCGAACTTGTCGCTGCCCGGTGCCTGGCCGTTGGGAAAATAGGCGCCGATCACCCGCAGTGCCCCATCACCCTCGCCGTAGGTGGCGGCAATCACCCGCGACTGGTCGTCGTCCAAGCCAGGGATGTTCTTCACGACATCGGTGGGGGACAGCCGCGACAGCAGCGCCACACCGTTGTAGGTTTTCTGGCCGAACCACACGGCGGCATAACCCGCTTCGGCCAGGGCCGCTGCCGGGAACTTGTCGTCGGTCAGCTTGAGTTCCTGCAGCGCCAGCACGTCTACCGGTTGGTCGGCGGCCGCCTGCGCGGCGAGCCAATCGAGCACCTGCGGCAGGCGCACGCCCAGGGAGTTGACGTTCCAGGTGGCGAGGCGGAAGGGGGAGGGGGAGGGGGAGGGCTCAGCCAACGTCAAACCACCTGCCCCAGCTTGAAGATCGGCAGGTACATCGACACCACGATGCCTCCGATGACCGTGCCCAGGATCACGATGATGATCGGCTCCATCAGGCTCGACAGGCCAGCCACCATGTCATCCACTTCCTGCTCGTAGAAGTCCGCCGCCTTGCCCAGCATGTGGTCGATCGAGCCCGACTCTTCGCCAATCGCGCACATCTGCAGCACCATCGACGGGAAAATCTGTGCATTCGTCATCGCCATCGTCAAGCTGGTGCCGGTGGAAACCTCCTGCTGGATCTTCTTGGTGGCGTCTGAGTACAGGGTGTTGCCCGACGCACCGCCCACCGAGTCCAGGGCCTCCACCAGCGGCACACCGGCCGCGAACATGGTCGAGAGGGTCCGCGTCCAGCGGGCCACGGTGGACTTTTCCACCAGCTGCCCAAACACCGGTACCCGCAGCAGCAGCCGGTCCATGACGCGCTGCACCTTTTCGTTGCGTTTCCAGGCCTGCAGGAAAAAGTAAACGCCACCGCCCAGGCCGCCAAAAATCAGCCACCAGTATTCGACGAAGAACTCGCTCATCGCGATCACCGCCAGCGTGGGGGCTGGCAGGTCGGCGCCGAAGGACGAGAACACCTCCTTGAACGCCGGGATCACGAAGATCATGATCACGGCCACCACCACAAAGGCCACCACGATCACCGCGGTGGGGTACATCAGGGCCGAGCGCACCTTGCTCTTGATGGCCTCGGTCTTTTCCATGTAGACGGCCAGGCGGTCCAGCAGGTCTTCCAGGATACCGGCCGCCTCGCCCGCTTCCACCAGGTTGCAGTAGAGGGCGTTGAAGTAGGCGGGGTGCTTGCGGAAGGCGGCGCTGAGCGAAGTGCCGGTCTCCACGTCGGTGCGGATGTCGTTGAGCAGCTTGGCCACGCTGGCATTCGGGTTGCCACGGCCGACGATGTCGAACGCCTGCAACAGTGGCACACCGGCCTTCATCATCGTGGCCAGCTGGCGGGTGAAGATCGCAATGTCTTTGGGCTTGATGCGCTTGGCCGAGGCCATCTTGCGCCTTTTGATCTTCTGCGCCACGATGCCCTGGCGGCGCAGCGATGCCTGCACCTGGTTCTCGCCGACAGCGCGCAATTCACCGCGCACGGTTTTCCCGTTGCGGTCCTTGCCCTCCCACTCGAACACGTAGTCCTTGACGCTCTTGCTAGCCGTGGCCATGTTTTCCCCGCGGTGTCTGTGTATTGGCAGGAGGCGCGCCATCCTTATTCATTGGTACAACCCAGCACTTCCTCCAGTGATGTGATGCCCAGTTTAACCTTATGCAGCCCCGATTCGCGCAAACTGCGTACACCTTCGGCGCGGGCCTGGTTGGCGATTTCCAACGCGCTGCCGCCGCGCAGGATGATCTGCTGCATCGCTTCGGTGATGGGCATGACCTGGTAGATGCCCACCCGGCCTTTGTAGCCGTTGTTGCAGGCGCTGCAGCCCACGGGCTTGTACGGCTTCCAGCTGCCGTCGATCTCTTCGGGCTTGAAGCCGGCGTCGAGCAGGGCATTGCCGGGCAGGTCGTCGTGCGGCACCTTGCATTGCTTGCACAGCCGGCGGGCCAGCCGCTGCGCCGTGATCAGGTTCACGCTCGAGGCGATGTTGAACGGCGCGATGCCCATGTTCAGCATCCGCGTCAGCGTCGAGGGGGCGTCGTTGGTGTGCAGGGTCGACAGCACCAGGTGCCCGGTCTGGGCCGCCTTGATGGCGATGTCGGCCGTCTCCAGGTCGCGGATCTCACCCACCATGATGATGTCCGGGTCCTGGCGCAGAAAGGCCTTCAACGCCGAGGCAAAGGTCAGCCCCGCCTTTTCGTTGACGTTGACCTGGTTCACCCCCGGCAGGTTGATTTCCGACGGGTCTTCCGCGGTGGAAATGTTCACGCCCGGCTGGTTGAGGATGTTCAGGCAGGTGTAGAGCGACACCGTCTTGCCCGAGCCGGTGGGGCCCGTCACCAGCACCATGCCATAGGGGCGGTGGATTGCTTCCAGCAGCTTGGACTTTCCGTCCGGCTCGTAACCCAGGGCGTCGATCCCCATCTGCGCGCTGCTCGGGTCCAGAATGCGGATCACGATTTTCTCGCCAAACAGCGTCGGCAGGGTGCTAATACGGAAGTCGATCACCTTGTCGGGCCCGACCTTGAGCTTCATGCGCCCGTCTTGCGGGATGCGTTTTTCGGAGATGTCGAGTTTTGAGATGACTTTGATGCGGGAAGCCAGCTTTTCCTTGATCGCAATCGGTGGAGACGCGATTTCGCGCAGCTCGCCGTCGATCCGGAATCGCACCCGGTAGTGGTGCTCGTAGGGCTCGAAATGCAGATCAGAGGCCCGCATCGTGTAGGCATCGAGCAGCATCTTCTGCAAAAAACGCACGATGGGAGCGTCTTCCACCTCCTGGGCCACCTTGTCGGTGGGCTCGGCCGACGACATTTCGACACTGCCTTCGTCGAACTCGAACTCCCCGCCCACGATGTGGTCGATGGCCTCGCTGGCGGTGGCGTTCAGGGTCTCCACCAGTTTGCTGAGCTTGTCAACCTCGGCGATCACCCAGTCCACGCCCAGTTGGGTGGCAAACTTGATCTTCTCGGCCGCCTGGTGGTCCGACGGGTCGGCCGTGGCGACGGTGATGCGGTTGCTGCGGCGGCTCAGCACCACCAGCCGGTACTGGTGGCACGTCTTGGCGTCCAGCACGCCCTTGGGCAGGCGATGCAGGTCCACCGCGTCCAGGTCCACCAGTGGGGCGGCGAAGGCGGCCGACATGGTGTGCGCCAGGTCGCGCGCCGACACCGCGCCGCTGCCGATCAACTCCTGGATGAAACTGGTTTTCTTTGCCTGGGCTTTGGCGTACAGTTCTTCTGCCAGCGGCTGGGCCAGCGTGCCAGACGCAACCAGCGCCCGCGCCAGCCCGGGCAAGGCCATGGTGGAGACGCCCTGTTGTTCCTCAACCATCGGTGTTCAAGCCCTTCCGACACGCCCTGCACGGGCCGCTTCTAGCACAGAAAAGCCCAGCGCGACGCGCGAGACTTCGTGTATATTCCGTCCCAAATCCGCGCGATTGCGGAAAGTTTGATGCATTTTAGATGCATATTCTGGAGAAAACATGGATTTGCGCAAGCTCAAGACCCTGATCGACCTCGTCTCCGAGTCGAATGTATCCGAACTCGAAATCACCGAGGCAGAGGGCAAGGTCCGTATCGTCAAGAGCGCTCCTGTGGTGGCTGCAGCACCCGTCACCATGGTGGCGGCTGCCCCGGCCGTGACCGTTGCTGCGCCGGCCGCCGCTGCCGCGGCACCCGCAGCGGCGCCAGTTGCCGCCCCCGAGCCCGCCGGCCACATCGTCAAGTCGCCCATGGTGGGCACTTTTTACCGGGCCTCCAGCCCGGGCGCCAAGGCGTTCGTCGAGGTCGGCCAAGCCGTGAAAGAGGGTGAAACCATCTGCATCGTCGAAGCCATGAAGATCCTCAATGAGATCGAGGCCGACAAATCCGGCACCGTGACCCAGATTCTGGTCGAAAACGGTCAGGCCGTCGAATACGGTCAACCGCTGTTCGTGATCGAATAAGGGGCGCTGCGCTCATGTTCAAGAAAATTCTGATCGCCAACCGCGGCGAGATCGCCTTGCGCGTGCAACGCGCCTGCCGGGAAATGGGCATCAAGGCGGTCATGGTCTATTCCGAGGCCGACCGCGAAGCCAAGTACGTCAAGCTCGCCGACGAAGCGGTGTGCATTGGTCCGGCCCCGTCGGGCCAGAGCTACCTCAGCATGCCGGCCATCATCTCGGCCGCCGAGGTGACCGACGCCGAGGCCATCCACCCTGGCTACGGCTTCTTGAGCGAAAACGCCGATTTCGCCGAGCGGGTGGAAAAAAGCGGCTTCGTCTTCATCGGTCCCACCCCCGAGTCGATCCGCATCATGGGCGACAAGGTGTCGGCCAAGCAGGCGATGATCCGCGCTGGCGTCCCCTGCGTGCCCGGCTCCGAAGGCGCACTGCCCGACGATCCCGTCGTCATCAAGCGCACAGCCAAGGCCATTGGCTACCCGGTCATCATCAAGGCCGCAGGCGGCGGTGGTGGCCGTGGCATGCGCGTGGTGCACACCGAAGCGGCGCTGCTGCATGCGGTCCAGACCACCAAGGCAGAGGCCGGGGCCGCCTTCGGCAACCCCGAGGTCTACATGGAGAAGTTTCTCCAGAACCCGCGCCACATCGAAATCCAGGTGCTGGCCGACACGCACCGCAACGCGGTCTACCTGCACGAGCGCGACTGCTCCATGCAGCGCCGCCACCAGAAGGTGATCGAAGAGGCGCCGGCGCCTGGCATTCCCCGCCGCCTGATCGAGAAGATCGGCGAGCGCTGCGCCGCCGCCTGCAAGAAGATCGGCTACCGCGGTGCTGGCACGTTCGAGTTCCTGTACGAAAACGGCGAGTTCTACTTCATTGAAATGAACACCCGCGTGCAGGTGGAGCACCCGGTGACCGAAGCCATCACCGGCATCGACATCGTGCGCACGCAGATCGCGATCGCTGCCGGCGAGAAGCTGCCCTTCACCCAGCGCCAGGTGCAGCTGCGCGGCCACGCCATCGAGTGCCGCATCAACGCCGAAGACCCCTACAAGTTCACCCCGTCGCCCGGCCGCGTCACCACCTGGCACATGCCCGGAGGCCCGGGTGTGCGCGTGGATTCGCACGTTTACGCCAACTACATGGTGCCGCCCAACTACGACTCCATGATCGGCAAGCTGATCGTGCACGGTGACACCCGCGAACAGGCCATGGCGCGGATGCGCACGGCCCTGGCCGAGACGGTGGTTGAGGGCATCAAGACGAACATCCCCCTGCACCGGGAGCTCATGGTCGACGCCAATTTCGAGACCGGCGGCACCAACATCCACTACCTTGAATCGTGGCTGGCCCAACGTGAGCGCTGATACCTCTGTGCCCGCTGCTGCGCAAGGCCGTCTGTTCGAACTGGTGCTGCTGGCGCCCGAAGCGCCGCTGGAAGACCTGAGCGACGCGCTCGAGGCCCTGGAGGCTCTGAGCGTGTCGGTGGAGGACGCCGACGCCCAGACCCCGGCCGAGCAGGCCCTGTTTGGCGAACCCGGCATGCCCGCCCCAAAGGCGGGCTGGCAACGCTCCCGCGTGGTGGCGCTGTTTCCCGGCAAGGCCGAAGCCCGCGAGGCCGCCGACCTGCTGCTGCCCCAGCCGTTCTTTGAGGGCTGCGAGATCGTGGGCATCCGGCCTGTGGCCGACGAGGACTGGGTGCGCCTGACGCAGTCGCAGTTCGCACCGGTCGAGATCACGCCAACCTTCTGGATCGTGCCCAGCTGGCACGAGCCCCCGGCCGCGGCGCGGACCATCATCCGGCTCGACCCCGGGCTGGCGTTCGGCACGGGCACCCACCCCACCACCCGCATGTGCCTGCGCTGGATTGCCCAGCGCTCGCTGGCCGGCCAGCGCGTGCTCGACTACGGTTGCGGCTCGGGCATCCTGGCCATCGGGGCGGCCAAGTTCGGCGCCTCCTACCTGGTGGCCGTGGACATCGACCCCGCCGCCGTGGAATCCACCCGCATCAACGCGGCCAATAACCATGTGGCGCTTGACGCGGGCTTGCCCGAGTTGGCGCAGGGGGCGTTCGACGTGGTGCTCGCCAACATCTTGGCCACGCCGCTCAAGGTGCTGGCGCCGCTGCTGTGCGGGCACGTGCGCGGCGGCGGGCACCTAGTGCTGGCGGGCATACTGGAGCGGCAGGTTGACGAGCTGAAGGCCGCTTACGCCCCCTGGCTGGCGCTCGAGGTGGCCGACACCGAAGACGGTTGGGTGCTCATGACCGCCCAGCGCGCCGCTTGAACGCGGCCTGCCGCTGAACGGCGGGTGGGGGTGGCGCGAAACCGCCACCGGCGCCTGCAATAATTGCAGGATGAGTTTCATCACCCGCTGCCCGGCCTGCCATACCGCGTTCAAGGTGGTGAGCGACCAGCTCAAGATCTCCGAGGGCTGGGTGCGTTGCGGCCATTGTCAGCAGATCTTCGATGCCACGCTGGACCTGCAGCCTTGGTGGCCCGGTGCGGAGGCGCCGGCGCAAGCTCCCGCCATGCCGCCGCAGCCCCCGTTCGAGCCCCAAGTCGCGTATGGTCCTGAGCCTGAGCCTGAGCCTGAGCCTGGGCACGAGCCTGCCCTGGCGCCAGAGCCTGTTCCCGAGCCGGCACCCGAACCACTGCCTCCGCCGCCGCCTGAACCTGTCGAGCCGCCATCCGTTCCCCCGGTGCCGCCACCCCCTGCTGCCCTGTTTCAGCCAGAGCCCGGCCCGCCATCGACTTCGGCCGAAGAATTCCGGGCCGATCCCACCCCCTCGTTTGTGCGCCAGGCCCAGCACCGGGCGCTCTGGCGCCGACCGGCGGTGCGCTGGGCGCTGGCAATCGTCGCGCTCTTGCTGGCGTCTGCGCTCGCCGGCCAGTCGCTGCTGCACTGGCGCGACCCCATCGCCGCCCACGTGCCGGCCGCCCAACCTGCACTCGAGACGCTGTGCGCTCCCGTGGACTGTGAGGTCCAGCCGCCACGCCAGCTGGACGACATCGTCATCGACAGCTCGGTGCTGCTGCGCCGCGGCCCGGGACGCTACACCTTCAATGTCGTGGTGCGCAACAAGGCCACGGTCGAACTCGCCACCCCGGCGCTGGAGCTAACCCTCACCGACATCCAGGACCAGGTCCTGGTGCGAAGGGTGTTGCTGCCCGAGGAATGGCCCGAACCCCGCGCCACCTTGGCGCCAGGCGCCGAGTGGCCGGTGCAGTTCGAGCTTGAGCTGGCCACCACGGCCTCGCAGGTCATGACCGGCTACCGCGCCGTCCTGTTTTACCCCTGACCCCTCCCTTCATCCGGGCAACGCCCCGAGAAAGACCCTGCCCATGTCCATCCTCGTCTGCGGCTCGCTCGCCTTCGACACCATCATGACCTTCGAAGGCCGCTTCTCCGAACAGATCCTGCCCGACCAGTTGCACATCCTGAACGTGTCGTTCCTGGTCCCAGGCCTGCGGCGCGAATACGGTGGTTGCGCCGGCAACATCGCCTATGGCCTGCGCCAGCTCGGGGCCGAGGTGCGCCCGGTGGCCACGCTGGGCAACGACGGGCAGGACTACCGCGAGCGGCTGGAATCCCTGGGCGTGGACGTGCGCCACATCAGCGTCGCGCCTGGGCACTACACCGCGCAGGCCATGATCATGACCGACCGCGACAACAACCAGATCACCGCGTTCCACCCTGGTGCCATGGGCGAAGCCCACCTCAATCCCATTGGTGCCGGCACATTGGGCATCATCTCGCCCGATGGGCGCGACGCCATGTTGCAGCACGCCGAGCAGTTCCGCGCTGCTGGCATCCCGTTCGTGTTCGATCCCGGGCAGGGCCTGCCCATGTTCAACGGGGAAGAGCTGCTGCGCTTCGTGGAGCTGGCCGACTGGGCGGCCCTGAACGACTACGAGGCCCGCATGCTGTGTGACCGCACCGTGCTCGATCTGGCGGCCCTGTCCATGCGCTTGCGCGGGCTGGTGGTGACGCTCGGCGAGCAGGGTTGCGACGTGTGGGAGCAAGGGGCTTGCACCCGCGTGCCGGGCGTCCCGGCGCGCGAGGTGGTGGACCCTACCGGCTGTGGCGATGCGTTCCGTGCGGCGTTGCTGCACGGCCTGTCGCAAGGCTGGGCGCTGACGCGTTGCGCCGAACTGGGCAACCGGATGGGCGCCGAAAAAATCGCCAGCCGCGGCGGCCAGAACTACCGCTTCGAGGCCTGAAGCCAGACGCAAAAAAGCCCATGGTTGCCCATGGGCTGACCTGCAGCCGGGTGGCCGCCGGGATCAGGGCTTCTTGGCCGTGGGGAATGGCCAAGCCGCCTGGGGGTTCAGCTTGGTTTGTGCGGCCGGTGCCGGGGCGGCTTCGGCCTTTTTGGGGGCGGCTTTTTTCGGGGTTGCCGCCTTTTTGGCTGGTGCCGGGGCTTTGGCGGGTGCGGCGGCTTTCTTCGCCGGCGCTGCCGCCTTCTTCGCGGGTGCCGCGGCGGTCTTGGCCGGTGCCGCTGCCTTCTTCGCGGCCGGCGCGGCTTTCTTCGCGGCTACGGCCTTCTTGGCCGGGGCTGCTGCCGCTTTCGGCGCTTCGGCCTTCTTCGCGGGGGCCGCGGCTTTCTTCGCTGGCGCAGCGGCTTTCTTGGCCGGTGCCGCCTGCTTCGCCGGTGCCGCTTTCTTGGCCGCCGTCGCGGCCTTGGCCGGTGCTTCGGCCTTCTTGGCGGGCGCTGCCGCTTTCTTTGCTGGGGCGGCGGCCTTCTTCGCCGGTGCCGCTTTCTTGGCCGGAGCGGCCGCTTTCTTCGCCGCCGGGGCCTTCTTCGCTGGTGCTGCGGCGGGTGCTGCCACCTCCTTGGCCGCAGCCGCTTTCTTCGCTGGTGCAGCGGCTTTCTTGGCCGGTGCCGCTTTCTTGGCCGGAGCGGCCTTTTTCGCAGTTGCCATGTTGTTCTCCTTGATCAAGTTGCAAAGAGCGCTTGACCGCAGACGTTGCAGGGCAAGCGATTCAGCGCCATGGGTTCGGGTGGATGCATCTCACCAGTGAACCCAGGGCGTTGAATGGGGACACAAAGCCCGCACAGCGCCTCACCGGCGCCGTTGGCGGAGTTTGCAAAAAAAGGCCGCATGGTCAGTGGCTGTATGCCCGGGTCAGTCCCAGGACAGCGCGCCTCCCGACTGGTACTCGATCACCCGCGTCTCGAAGAAATTGCGTTCCTTCTTGAGGTCGATCATCTCGCTCATCCAGGGGAAGGGGTTTTCTTCGTTCGGGAACAGCGGCTCCAGGCCGATCTGCGTGGCGCGCCGGTTGGCGATATAGCGCAGGTAGCCCTTGAACATGCTGGCGTTCAGGCCCAGCACGCCACGCGGCATGGTGTCTTCGGCGTAGGCGTATTCCAGGTCCACGGCCTTCAGGAACAGCGCCTTGATCTCGGCCTTGAACTCAGCCGTCCACAGGTGCGGGTTTTCGAGCTTGAGCTGGTTGATCAGGTCGATGCCGAAGTTGCAGTGCATCGACTCGTCGCGCAGGATGTACTGGTACTGTTCGGCGGCGCCCGTCATCTTGTTCTGGCGGCCCAGCGCCAGGATCTGCGTGAAGCCCACGTAGAAGAACAGGCCCTCCATCAGGCAGGCGAACACGATCAGGCTCTTGAGCAGCGTCTGGTCGGCTTCGGGCGTGCCGGTCTTGAAGTTCGGGTCCATGATCGCGTCGATGAACGGGATCAGGAACTCGTCCTTGTCGCGGATGGATTTGACTTCGTGGTAGGCGTTGAAGATCTCGGATTCGTCCAGACCCAGGCTTTCCACAATGTACTGGTAGGCGTGGGTGTGGATGGCCTCTTCAAACGCCTGGCGCAGCAGGAACTGGCGGCATTCCGGCGCGGTGATGTGGCGGTAGGTGCCCAGCGTGATGTTGTTGGCGGCCAGCGAGTCGGCCGTCACGAAGAAGCCGAGGTTGCGCTTGACGATGCGGCGCTCGTCTTCTGTCAGGCCGTTGGGGTCTTTCCAGAGCGCAATGTCGCGACTCATGTTCACTTCCTGCGGCATCCAGTGGTTGGCGCAGGTGGCCAGGTACTTTTCCCAGGCCCACTTGTACTTGAACGGCACTAGCTGGTTGACGTCGGTCTGGCCGTTGATGATGCGTTTGTCGGCGGCGTTGATGCGCTGGTGGCTCGCCGCCTGGGTGGGGGTACCGGTAGGGGTGACGGGGGCGTAAGCCGTGGCCGCGGGTGCGGGGTCGGCTGGCGTGGGGCGCACGGGTTGCAGTGCGGGGGTGCTAGGTTCGTCCCAGGTCAACATGCTTGTTTCCAATGCTTCGGATTATGAAAGTGCGCGCCGGAAAAGCAAGGGTTCCCCACGCGGCTCACGCAAACATCATGGTGTGTGTTGCGTGGCCGCATCGAAACCGCTGCGCTACCGGTGCGCGCGGCGCTCAGACGCTCACTGGCAGGCTTCGCAGCCGGGGTCGTCGATGGCGCAGAACTTGATGTCGGTGGCGGGTACATCGGCCTCGGCCGCCGGGGTGGCCAGGGCTTGCGGTGCGGTACCGCCGGCGCTGGGCACGGCGTTCAACTGGCCAATGCGGCCGGTCGATTTTTCGGCGTGCGTGGCGCTGGTGGTGCGCAGGTAGTAGGTGGTTTTCAGGCCGCGCAGCCAGGCGAGCTTGTAGGTCTCGTCGAGCTTCTTGCCCGAGGCACCGGCCATGTAGATGTTCAGGCTCTGAGCCTGGTCGATCCACTTCTGGCGGCGGGCGGCCGCTTCCACCAGCCACACCGGCTCCACTTCAAACGCCGTGCGGTACAGCTCCTTCAGTTCGCGCGGCACGCGGTCGATCGGCCACAGCGACCCGTCGAAGTGCTTGAGGTCCATGATCATGACCTCGTCCCACAGGCCCAGGCGCTTCAGGTCCTTCACCAGGTAGCTGTTGATGACGGTGAACTCACCCGACAGGTTGGACTTCACCGACAGGTTGCCGAAGCAGGGCTCGATCGACGCGTCCACCCCGATGATGTTGCTGATGGTGGCCGTGGGCGCGATGGCGATGCAGTTGGAGTTGCGCATGCCGTCGCGGGCGATCTTGGTGCGCAGGGCATCCCAGTCCAGCGAGCGGGAGCGGTCCACTTCCACGTAGCCACCGCGCTGCTGTTGCAGCAGGTCCAGCGAGTCGATCGGCAGGATGCCGCGGTCCCACAGCGAACCCTTGTAGGTGGAGTAGCGGCCACGCTCGGCGGCCAGCTCGGTGGACGCCCAGTAGGCGTAGTAGCACACCGCTTCCATGGAGCGGTCGGCAAACTCCACCGCGGCTTCCGAAGCGTAGGGCGTGCGCATCAGGTACAGCGCGTCCTGGAAGCCCATGATGCCCATGCCCACCGGGCGATGGCGCAGGTTGGAGTCGCGCGCCTTCTTCACGGCGTAGTAGTTGATGTCGATCACGTTGTCGAGCATGCGCATGGCCACCGAGATGGTGCGCTTGAGCTTGTCGTGGTCGATTTCCTTGCCGTGGGCGCCGTCCTTCAGGTGCTGGGCCAGGTTGACCGAGCCCAGGTTGCAGACGGCGGTTTCGGTGTCGCTGGTGTTGAGTGTGATTTCGGTGCACAGGTTGGACGAGTGCACCACGCCCACGTGCTGCTGCGGGCTGCGGATGTTGCACGGGTCCTTGAAGGTGATCCAGGGGTGGCCGGTCTCGAACAGCATCGAGAGCATCTTGCGCCACAGGTCTACCGCGGGCACCTTCTTGTAGGGCGTGATTTCGCCGCGGGCGGCCTTGGCTTCGTAGGCCACAAAGGCGCGCTCGAAGTCTTCGCCAAACTTGTCGTGCAGGTCGGGCACGCTGTTGGGGCTGAACAGGCTCCAGTCGCCTTTTTCCATCACGCGTTTCATGAACAGGTCGGGAATCCAGTTGGCCGTGTTCATGTCGTGGGTGCGGCGGCGGTCGTCGCCGGTGTTCTTGCGCAGCTCCAGGAATTCTTCGATGTCCAGGTGCCAGGTCTCCAGGTAGGCGCACACCGCGCCCTTGCGCTTGCCGCCCTGGTTCACCGCCACGGCGGTGTCGTTCACCACCTTCAGGAAGGGCACCACACCCTGGCTTTCGCCGTTGGTGCCCTTGATGTGGCTGCCCAGTGCGCGCACGCGGGTCCAGTCGTTGCCCAGGCCGCCGGCAAACTTGGAGAGCAGCGCGTTTTCCTTGATGGACTCGTAGATGCCGTCGAGGTCGTCGGGCACGGTGGTCAGGTAGCAGCTGGAGAGCTGCGAGCGCAGCGTGCCGCTGTTGAACAGCGTGGGGGTGCTGCTCATGAAGTCGAACGACGACAGGATTTCGTAGAACTCGATGGCGCGGGCTTCGCGGTCGATCTCGTTCAGCGCCAGGCCCATGGCCACGCGCATGAAGAAGGCCTGCGGCAGCTCGATGCGCGTCTTGCGCACGTGCAGGAAGTAGCGGTCGTACAGGGTCTGGAGGCCCAGGTAGTCGAACTGCAGGTCGCGCTCGGCCTTCAGGGCCGCGCCCAGGCGGGCCAGGTCGAAGTTGAGCAGGTCGGGGTTGAGCAGCTCGTTGTCCACGCCCTTCTTGATGAAGGTGGGGAAGTATTCGGCATAGCGGGTGGCCATGTCGGCCTGGGTCACTTCCTCGCCCAGCACTTCCTTGACGATGGTGTGCAGCAGCAGGCGGGCGGTGGCGTAGGTGTAGTCGGGGTCGGTCTCGATCTTGGTGCGGGCGGCCAGGATGGCGGCCTTGTACACCTCGGTCATGGGCACACCGTCGTACAGGTTGCGCATGGTTTCGGCCACGATGGGCTCGGGCTTCACGTCGGCACCCAGGTTGGCGCAGGCCGAAGCGATGAGGGCGTGCAGGCGCGGCACGTCTAGCGCCACGCGCTGGCCGTTGTCGAGCACGTGCAGCTCGGGGTGGGCCGGGGCGGCTTGCTCGGCCTTGGCGGCGCGCTCCTGGGCGCGGCGCTCGCGGTACAGCACGTAAGCACGGGCCACTTCGTGGTGGCCGCCGCGCATCAGGCCCAGTTCCACCTGGTCTTGCACGTCTTCAATGTGGAAGGTGCCGCCGCCCGGGCGCGAGCGCATGAGCGCACGCACCACGTTCTGGGTCAATACCTCCACGTCTTGGCGCACACTGGCCGAGGCAGCACCCTGGGCGCCGTGCACCGCCAGGAAGGCCTTCATCAGCGCCACGGCGATCTTGTTGGGCTCGAACGGCACCACCGCGCCGTTGCGGCGGATGATCTGGTAGTGCTGCAGGGCAGTGGTTGAAGCGGCTGCCTGTGCAGCCGTGCCACCTTGGGCAAAGGCCGGCGTGGCAGCGGGGGAGGCGATGGGGGAAGTTTGCATGGGTCCTCTCGCAGTTTGTCTGGTGTACGGAACACGGCGCCGCTGGCGACCGATGGTGTTGCCGGCCGCTTGGGCCGGGTGCAGGAATGGACACTACGTATGGTGTGCCGCGTTTTGCAAAAACACTAGCGGTAGTGTAGCGGCCGAAGGTGCGGAAATGATGGCGGCCACACAAAAAAAGTTCAGGCAGCGGGTGGCTGCCTGGGACGGGTGCGGCAAAATCCGGGGGTACGGGCTAGATTGTGCCGGGTGGGAAGCGTTCTGCGGGCCAGCCTGTGAGCTGCTGCAGGGTGGACCAGTGGAAGCCGGGGCCGGGGTCTAGCTTGCGGCCGTGCGCCACGTGCTCGTGGCCCACCACGTGGGCAATGGGATAGCGCTGCGCGAGTTCGGCGCACAGCGTGGCCAGGGCCTCGTACTGTGCGGGCTCGAAGGTGTCGCCTTCCAGCCCTTCCAGTTCGATGCCGATGGAATAGTCGTTGCAATTGAGGCGACCCTGCCATTGGGACTGGCCGGCGTGCCAGGCACGCTGGTCGCAGTCCACGAACTGCACCACCTCGCCGGTGCGGCGGATGAAGAAGTGGGCCGACACTTTCAGCCCCCGGATGGTTTGGAAGTAGGGGTGGGCGTCCCAGTCGAGCGTGTTGGTGAACAGCTGCTCCACCTCCGGCCCGCCGTACTGGCCGGGCGGCAGACTGATGGAGTGGACCACGAGCAGTGTGACTTCGGCCCCGGGGGGGCGGGGGCCGAAGTTGGGTGAGGTCAACGGAACAGCCAAGCCTGAAAAAATCAATTGTTTGTCAGTGTGGTGGGGCAGGGTGAGCCGGCCTTCCTTGCAGTGAAATCAAACTGAATGTTCGTGATTGCCTTGTCAACATTTCGGAGATCTAGAGATTTCCTAGTATTGTTGATATCAATTCCAGCCGCGTAGCCGCTGGGGGATATGACGGTTTGCGTGTTGGAGTTATTTTGGGCGCAAAGTGTGTCACTTGTGGTGAAGTTAATGGCTCCATTCCATCCGTTTGGATATGCGTTGATGTTCCCGCTCCAGTTAAGCGTACAAGAGTACCGGTATTCCGTGATTGCCCCACCACTCGTCACGGGAGTTAGATTGGAAAAAGTGCAGTCTGCACCTGGCTGCTCGATAGCTGAAATGATGGCCATCGTACTTCCCGTCCCAGGAAAGATGGATCCTTGGATGGTTGTGGTGGGATTGCTTGATCCTGTTTCAGTGGAATACGCGCAACTGACGCCATCATCATTAGACATGCAGTAGTACTTGCCTGGGTTTCGGCGTGCGACCAACGCCCCATTGGCATACACAGGATTTTCACTGTCGGGCGTACTGTTGACTCTGTTTTCGGTTACGACGGTGTTGCACTTCCTGTCTTCAATCGTGCCGCTGATAGTCCAGATAGCAAAGTTATGATTTGCGAAATGTTTTGAGGTGTTTTTATAAACATTGCGACCCTCGGTGATTGAACACACTGTGTCTGGATCATCCGTTTCACCAATACCGACGGTTTCAATTTTGGTATCGTCCTTTGGGTTGGTGCGGTACCCCCGATAGGCCCGCGCTCCAGATAGCTGTGGATGTTTGCTGTAGATGTTGTTGCTGATGGCTGTGCTTTTAGAGTTACCAGTACATGCCCGTTTGCCCAGCGTCTCACTGTTGCCGCCTTCCGTGCTCACCACGCCGATGTTACCCCACCACTCGGCGCCCACCGTGCATTTGTAGTCGGCCCAAAAATACTCAGGGGTTCCAGTTGATGGAACTCTGTTTGTGGAGAGGTTGGCGGTGTCGATGCGGCATACAGCGCCCTCTGAAATTAAAGGGAAGAGATTGGCTGCAGGGATGATTGGGCTGTTTCCGTTTGCTTGAAGAAGGATTCTGCCGCTGATGGTGCTGAAATCCGGAGCGTTTATGTTCTGGCTTGCTTCACAAGAAAGCCTTTTTGTGATGAGGAGTATTTTATTTGTGTCTGTGGCAACCAGTATCACATCACCATTGGCTCGACGTATTGTTCTGGTTTTGAAAGTGGTGTCGGGGTCGCCCACTGTGGTATCCCCGTCTTGGGCGGTGTAGTCGATGTTGGTTCCGGTTGTGGCACGCCCAGCCGGTGTCTTGATGAAGCCGCCTTGAACGTTTTGTGCTCCCCCTTGACCAATTTGTGCAGATGTACCACTGCCTATGCATGCGATGCGACTGTTTAAAAGTACGCGATCGCCTGGAACGCTGGGATTGCAACTGCCGTTGCGCCACCTCACACACACACTGACGTCTTTCCATCCATCGGCGTCGCTGTTGGCGAAAGTGCTGCTTAAGCTGAATACCTCGTTCACGCCGTTTATGGTGGTTTCAGCTGGGGTATCCAGTACCGTGTCAGTGCAAGCGGTTTGCAGGTTGTAGTCGCGCGCCCTCTCCAGTTGCGCCTGGGCGATGGCCACGGCTTCTGCACGGGCCTTGGATTGTCCTGTGTTTGAGAGTAAGGTGGCATTGATTTTGAGCACGCCCAGAACGCCGGCAGTGACCACCATGAAGGCAACCATGGCTTCAATGAGCGCGAGCCCCTGCTGGTTACGTGGATTGAAGGTTTTCACGGTTGTTCCTTTGAAGTCCAAGTACAGGGTGTTAGCGCCAGTCACGCCATGTTCCGGGGATCAGACCGGATCTTCCGCTGTTGGTGGTGTTGCCGGTTGCGAAGGGGTCGAAAATGATGTCAACACTACCCGTGGGCTGTATGTTGCCCTCCACAACCATGGCGCCTTTGACCAATAAATTGCCGCCACCTGTGACATTGCCTGTGACATACACAATGCCGTTCACCTCCGGCGTGCCCTGCAATTCCAAATTTCCATCGATGATCAATACGACCGGTCTGTCACGGGTCCCTATGGCATTGGCATTACTCACGTTGGGTAGAGTGGTGTTACCAGTGATGACGATGGTTTCACCTTGCGCTTTGGCTAACTTGGTAAGTTCTGTACCATTGGATGACAAAAAGTTGCGGGATGCCACTTGGTCTTTTACCTGCTGCAAGGTTCGGCCAAAATAATTTTGGAAGAATTCGATTCTATTTACATTGGCCAGTGTAGGGTCACTGGGAATGACATCTGGCCCGGTGCTGTTCTTGTCCGTCAAGCAAACATAGTTCGCACTGGTGCTGCAGGAATTGGGCGGTGCTGGGGGGGGCGTCGCGCTGCTGGGTGGGGGGACGCTGGGGTTGCGCACAAACGTCTTGCCTGCATTTCCAATGCTGCTCAGGGCGCCCCCACTCCATACTGTGAGGTTATTGTAGTAATTCACTACGTTAGCGCTACCGCCAACGTTCATAGCTCCCTTCGCTGTGAGCGGGTTCCTTGGTGTGTTGGCCAATGGGCTGTTTGTTCCAGCATTTTGCCTGACGAGATGACGGGCAATGCCATCGTCGCTCCAGCCGCATGAGACTACGAGTGGCGTACTGAAGTTGGCGGCTGTAAGAGCCGTTGGGCAACTGATGGCCGTTGCCGGATTATTTGGGCAGAATTCGGTGCCGGCCGGTGGAGTCGGGGTGGGGTTGCAGAATGCAACTTGGTATCGGCTGCCGTTGGCCAAGGCCACGGCCAAACCGTTGGCGTTCGTCGATGTATCCAGAATTCCATCGGTATTTTTGTCTACACCTTGTGGTGTTTGTGTCAAAAACACATAGGCACGGTCTAAACCCGCCTGAGCTGCTTCAAATGCCTGCTTGTGCCTCAGTTCGTTGGCTGACATTCTTTGTTCGACCAGTACGGCGCGTGAAACATACAGGGCGAGCAGTGTGGTCAGAAAGAGTATGACAACGGAGGCAACCAGAGTGGCCAAGCCCTGCTGCTTGTGAGGACGACGATGCCTATTTGCGATGGGTTGAGTCATGCCATGACCTTTTGCAGACTTAGGGTGCGGTACCTACCACAACACGGTGGTTTCTCACTTGGACTTGTTGCGTCAGCTGCATACGCATGGCCGGGTCTTGCACAAGTTGCCCGCCCAAGTTGATGGTCACGGTCCGTGTTTCCAGCATGTCACCTACGGAACCTGTAGGAATACCGGTGAAGTTGAAGTTGTTGCAACTGACGTTTTGCGAGATGTTATTGACCGTATTTAGACATTGAAACGTTGTGCTGAAGTAAGGTAAGACACCAACGGATTGAACTGTGACGGTATTGGGATCGGTCAAGGTTGACCAGTTTTCGTTTGTATCGCTGCCGCAGTCGTTGGTGATTCCTGCGGTTCTCATTTGAATGGCCCCGTTGTTGCCGATCCTGAAGCCTAGGTATTCGTCACCATCGACAGCACCGTTGCCATTGGAGTCGTAGGTGAACTCAAGGCACGTGCCGGTGGCGGTCAGGTCTGTGCGTGCACCTGCGGCCTGGTTGGTAAACGGGTTATTCACACCCGCTGTGGCGATGTTGGAAGTGGCTCCCGCCCGGCGAATCTCGTCTACCATGATCCCCATGGCGCCACGCAGCTCCATGTTCAATCTTGCAGCGTTGATGGTGTCGCGGCTACTGCGGCTGGACACAACGTAGGAGGTCCCAGCTGCTGCAATAATTAACAGGCCAACCACCATGGCCACCATCAGTTCAATAAGCGAAAGCCCCTGTTGGATCCGAATGGATTTTTTTAACATGCTGGGTAGCCTCCGACATTCCCACCACAAATGCGCACGCTGCCCATTGGAGATGTACTCACCGTCGTGTTCAATCCAGTATTGCCAGTGACGGTGAATGTGAGTGTGCCGGCCGGTATCAATGTGCCCCTGCTGCTGTTGAATTGAAGTTCTGTGGCGCTGGCTGTCAAGATGATATTGTTGAAGTCGGCGCTGGTTAGGTTTCTTTCTGCTGTATTCCCCGTAGGCCCGAACAGGCAATTACCCGGGGTGTTGCAGTTGCATCCAGTTGTGTTCGAAATACCTATGCACCAGCTTGTGCTGCCTGAGCCTTGTATGGTGACAAAAAGATTGCGATCTTGTTTGATGCTTTCACCTCTCGCGAAGCCGATTTGGCCATAAACAGCTTCCGCTGCAGATTTAACGCGTGTGGCGTTGATGGCATTTTGAAAAGATGGAGCTGCTACCGCAGCCAGAATAGCGACGATGGCCAATATCACCATTGCCTCTATCAGTGAAAATCCGGTAGCGTGGTGTTTCATAGGTTGAACTGTCTTGGCCATTTATTGTCGCCAGCATCCGGCTGGGGCTCTGACGTTGGCGGCATTGAGTGTCAACTGCGTGCAGCCTGTGTCGTTGGCCTGTGTAGTGCCGTTAATTGCAGTCGCCCTGAGTGTGTACGTTGTGGCCGTCGGGTTAGGATCAACTGAAAATTGATAAAAATCAGACGGTGGCGGGTTCAAACTGGCCAACGCCGCGTACGTGGTGTTGTTGATGCGCCAGCGTTCTTGCTGGGCTTGAAGGTCCAGCAAACTGGCCATGGCGTCTGACCTTCTGGCCTGAACGATATAGCGCTGATAAGCGGGCAACGCTACCGCCGCCAATATACCCAAGATCGCGACGACAATCATGAGTTCAATTAGCGTAAATGCGTATTGTTTCTTTCTCATAAAAACTCCTATTTTGAATTTTTACTTGAGTATGATTTCGATTGCATGGTGTTGCCGACGCGCGGTTGGATACACTGGATCAGTGGTTTAGGTTGCGCCGACCACTGGGCCGCGTGAACCGTGGGTTATGTACTCCACAAAATCGGAGTTGAACCGTGTCCCTGGACGGGTATCGGCTTGACTGTTTCGTGGTTCCTTTCAAAAGTCAAGGGGGCGAGGTAGCCCAGGCCGCTGTGGCTGAGCCTGAGGTTGTACCATAGGGACAAGTCGGCTATGGGGAGCTTCTTTAGTTCCCTCAAGACCGAGTACAGGAGCAGGAAGGTTTGGCGTACTCGGGAACAGGTTCGTAATGACACGTTCGACTACTTCGAGCGTGTCTACAACCCCATGCGCCGTCATTCAACAACGGGGTATGTCAGTCCGATACAGTTCTAGCAAGCTCTAAAAGCTTAAGTCGGTGTCAACGGAACTGGCAGCAGCCCAACCATTCTGCTATAGCAAGCTGACCGATATCCATGGCAGTAGACTTGTTTTAAAACCACTTCTGACATGTTTATCATATGAAAAAGCCTCTCGCGCTGGTCGTCGAAGACGAACCGGATATCGCAACTCTTTATGAGATGGGTCTAGAGCGTTTTGGTGTACGTGCGCTTTGTGTCGGCTCGGTCAAGGAGGCTCTGGCTGCTCTTGCCAATCCGCATGACGTGGGATTCTGCATCACGGACCTTCGGCTACCTGATGGCAGTGGTCTTGATGTCGTTCGACATATACAGACGCAGTCGATGGAAGTACCTGTCGCTGTGGTTACTGCCTACGGTGACGTTGAGGCAGCCACGGGCGCGTTGAAGGCGGGCGCATTTGACTTCGTAACCAAGCCAATCTCGCTACCGCGTTTGAAAGAGTTGGTTGAACATGCGTTACGACTCAAGCCCATATTGGCTGTGATGGACGACTTGGCGGCGATTGGCACTGGTACCTTAGTCGGCAACAGCCTCCCCATGCAAGGCCTGCGCAAACTGGTTGGCAAGGTGGCGCGCACACAGGCACCTGTTTTCATCCACGGCGAATCAGGCACAGGCAAGGAATTGATCGCCAGGCGTATACACCACCAAGGCCCCCGCACTGCCGCGCCGTTTGTGCCCGTCAACTGTGGTGCCATGCCACCAGACCTGATTGAAAGTGAATTGTTTGGGCACCGCAAAGGCAGCTTCACCGGTGCCGTGAGCGACAAGCCGGGCCTGTTTCGCGCAGCGCACGGTGGCACCTTGTTTCTGGACGAGGTGGCCGAGTTGCCCTTGCCAGTGCAAGTCAAGCTGCTGCGCGTGCTACAGGAAAGGGCGGTGCGTCCTGTTGGGGCGGTCGAAGAGGAAGCCGTGGATGTGCGCGTGCTGTCTGCCTCGCACAAAAACCTGGCGGAGTTGGTGCAGGTCGGCAAGTTCAGGCACGATCTGTTTTACCGCCTCAACGTCATTCAAATTGACGTGCCTCCGCTCAGGGTCAGAGCTGACGATATTCCTTTGTTGGTCAACAGCATCCTGCAAAGGTTGGCAGAGCGGGATGGCATACCTGTGCCGTCCTTGAGCCTGGACGCTTTGCAAGCGTTGCAAGCCTATGATTTTCCGGGCAATGTCCGCGAACTGGAAAACCTGCTGGAACGTTGTGTTGCGCTGAGTGACGGTGGCGTTTTGGACGCTGAACACCTGATGTTGGACGCTGCAAGGCCCTTTTCGACGGAATTTCGCCCGAGCGTTTTCCCGGAAATGCATGAAACCACCTCAGGTGAGCCATCAACCGCCCAAATTTTGCAGGTGCTGGAGGCGCACCGCTGGAACCGGACTCGCGCCGCCGAGGCGCTGGGTATGACGCTGCGGCAGTTGCGTTACCGCTTGGCCAAGTTGCAGGGTTGAATGATCGTGGCTTGTCAAAAAGTGACAAATCAATGTCATGAATTGACGGTGTTTTGCCCTTCTGTTGCCTCTTGACAACTTGGCTTCCCTATGAAAACGAAAAATCTGGTACTTGGCACGGATGGTGCTAAAGTGCAGTGGCGCTGCTTCAGCGTTCGTCAACCTTCAGGAGGCTCCATGAGCATGTCTAAGAAAGTCCAACAGGGTTTTACCCTTATCGAATTGATGATCGTTGTGGCGATCATCGGTATTTTGGCGGCTGTTGCGCTGCCGGCTTATCAAAACTACGTGAAAAAGTCTGCGGAAAATGCATGTTTGGGTGAGGCTAGTGCATACGCAAAGGCCGCCTTGGCTGCATATCATGCAAACATGGCTCAGGTAAGTGCCCCGGCCCAATCGTGCCAAACATTGACAACATTCACGGATCTGAGCGCTACACCTACTCTGACCGGCGCTCCCAAGACACCGGGTACGATCAATACTACGTGTTCTATGGCCGCAGGTGCCACTTGTACTCTGAGTGGAACCTGATAGATAGTTGAAATTAGAAGCCAAGCCTATTTTTGGGCTTGGCTTTTTTATGGGTTGGTAGTGTTGTGTTGTATTCACTCCAAAAAGTCAGTCGGCTATTGTTGTTGATTTTGAGTGCTATTGCACTTTTTTTTGCCTATTTGTTTCCATTTCATTTGACGCCTTGGACAACCTTTTATAACGAATGGTCGTTCTCTCTCTCTATTGGTCTTGCTTTATTTTTTATACTCCGTAGGGGTAGTGTTAACCTTCCCGGGCTCTGGATCTGGGTGCTGCTGCTTGTTCTTTCGCTTCTCCATGTTTGGGCTGTGAATTCTGGCGGTGCTGGCCCGGTCAGCTTGTTTGGCGTGGCATTGGTCTATGGGGTGTTATGCTGGTTTGCGTATCTGGTCGGCATCAACATTCGCCATGAAGTTTGGTTTTCTTGGGGTTTGGGCATTGTGTGGCTGGCAGCGATGGTGTCTGCCGTCATTGCGGTCCTCCAATGGAGCGGCATAGTCTCCGGGGCTGACTGGGGGCCGGGTTTCATTCTGTACAGCGAAGGTGGTGGGCGGGTTTCGTCCAACATTGGCCAAGCCAACAACTTGGGCACTTTGCTGGTGTTGGGGCTGGGGGTGGTGGGCTATGGGTGGGCTCGCGCGTCAACGCAACCCTGGCCTGCCCGTACGCTGGGTTTGTTGAGCGTGCTGGTGTTGGTGCTGGGCATTTACCTCAGTGGTTCGCGCACCGCCATGCTTAATCTCATGTTGTGGCCGGTGCTGTTCATCGCTTGGGCGCGTTGGCGCCGTCAGCCTTTTCCATTGCTGGCTTTGGCACCCATCGGGTTGCTGTGGGGCTTGTACGTTGTCATGCCCGTGGTCATCGAATGGATGCAGTGGTTCCCGGCCCAAGAGGCGCGCTCACTGGTGTCTGACAACGCGCGCGTCACGTTGTGGTCCATCGTGCTGTCGGCCATTGCCGAATCGCCTTGGGTGGGCTACGGTTTTGGCGCGGTGGCCAACGCGCATTTGCGCTGGGCGCCGGAATACGGCCCCATTGGCTACAGCATTGCCCAGCATGCCCACAACACCGTGCTGGACATGTTGATTGTTTTTGGCCTGCCATTGGGCACGTTGATTGTGGGCGCTGTGCTGTGGCTGTGGGCCAAGGCATGGCTGGGGGCCAAGGTGGCCAAAGACCAGTTTCTCTGGCTGATGACGACAGCCATGCTGGTACATGCCATGCTGGAATATCCGCTGCATTACGGATTTTTTCTGTGGCTGTTTTTTCTATTGCTGGGTGCTTTGGCCGGCAAACCTTGGAAAACCATACAACTCAAAAACCCGTTGCCCGTGGCTTTGGGCTGGTTGGTGTTGTTCATGGCCTTGGCGGGGGCGGTGTGGTCCGCCTATGTGCAGCTAGAGCGCATGTACACCATGTACCGCCAGCAAGGGCCGGACGCTACGCACCAGGCCTTGGCCGCGGGCGACTTTCCTTTGCGCAGCACCCTGTTGGCCGAGCCTTACGAGCGGCTGAAGTGGGTGACAGCACCCATGGACGATGTGTTGAAGTTGTCAGACGCTGATTTGCTGGCGCTGGAGCGGCAAGCGTCTTATTACCCTTTGCCCGCTTTGGGTTGGCGCATGGCGTTTGCCCAGGCTGCCCGTGGGAATGCGGAACAGGCCGCGTGGTGGGGCGAACGCATGTGCGCCATGTTTGACCCACAGGTTTGCCGCTCAGCCGCCGAAGAATGGCAGCGCCGCGCGGCAGAAAACCCGCAGTGGCCCGCCTTGCCGTGGGAGCGTTGGCTGCAGAAAGACTCTTCAATGCCTTGAAATCGGGTGTTTGATGTTTTTCCTTTCAGGCGGCTTGGGCTGCCTATGGCCGGGTTTTTGATGGCATGATTTCCCCATGAACACCCTGCGCGTGGCCACCTACAACATCCACAAGGGCGTGCAAGGCCTGGGGCCGGTGCGCCGGCTGGAAATTCACAACCTGCAGCACGCGGTGGCGCAGTTGAATGCCGACATTGTGTGCCTGCAGGAGGTGCGCGGCTTTAACCGCAAGATGCAGCGGCACTTTACCCACTGGCCGGCCGACGGCCAGGCCCAGGTGCTGGCGCCGGCGGGCTACGAATCGGTGTACCGTACCAACGCGGTGACGCGCCACGGCGAGCACGGCAATGCGCTGCTCAGCCGCTGGCCGGTGCTAGGCCATGGGCACCACGACGTGTCGGACCACCGTTTTGAGCAGCGCGGCCTACTGCACGTGACCGTGCAGGTGAGCGAGCGGCCGGTGCACGTGGTGGTGGTGCACCTGGGGCTGATCCATGCCAGCCGCGAGCGGCAGGTGCAAGCGGTGGGCCGCTTCATAGAGCGCGAGGTGCCCCCCTGCGCACCGCTGATCGTGGCCGGCGACTTCAACGACTGGGGTGTGCGCCTGCACCGCCCCATGGCCGACTTTGGCCTGCACACCTTTGAGGACGTGCGCCTGCCCACCTACCCGGCGCGGCTGCCGCTGCTGCACCTGGACCGCATTTACGCCCGCGGGCTGCGGCTGGTGCACGCGCACGTGCCGCACGGCCGGGCCTGGCAGCGCATGTCCGACCACCTGCCGTTGGTGGCGGAGCTGGCGCTGCCGTGATTCCCCGGTTACGCTGTAAAGTGTTCCAAACGGTTGTGGAGTCTGATCAATGCAGAGTGACGTCATCCAAAGCGCGGTAACGACGTTGGCCCAGGCCGTCCCGAGCGCGTCCCAGATCGTGCTGTTTGGTTCCCACGCTCGGGGCGATGCGGGTGAGGATTCTGATCTGGATTTTTTGGTGATCGAGCCCGAAGTCAGCAACCGGGCCCGAGAAATGGTGCGCTTGCGTCGGGCGCTGCGCCCCTTGAGGGTGCCGGCCGACGTGCTGGTGTACTCCCGAGAAGAGGTGAAGGCCTGGGGGCATCAGCCCGGTACGGCTCTGTATTGGGCGCTGCGTGAGGGGAGGGTGGTCCATGGCTGAGCTGGCTGTGGCTTCAGAGTAATCGCCTTTGGTGAAGCCCTCGCTCAGTTCCGGTCACCGCCTGCGCCTGCTCGAAGGCGGTGATGCGCTGTTCCCGGCCATGGTGGCCGCGATGGACCGGGCGCGGCAGCTGATCCACCTGGAAACCTACATTTTTGAGTTTGCCAACGGCGCGCTGCAGGTGGCCGAGGCGCTGGAGCGCGCGGCGCGCCGTGGCGTGGCGGTGCGGCTGGTGGTGGACGGCATAGGCACGCCCAGTGTGCCACCCGAATGGGTGCGCCGCTTTCGCCAGGCGGGGGTGCAGTGGCGCACCTATGCGCCGCTGTGGGGGCTGGGGCTGCTGATTCCCAGCCGCTGGCGCCGCCTGCACCGCAAGCTGTGCGTGGTGGACGGTGTGGTGGGTTTTTGTGGCGGCATCAACGTCATTGACGACCTGGACGACGTGGCCCTGGGCCGGCTGGAGCAGCCGCGGCTGGATTTTTCGCTGCAGGTGAGCGGCCCGCTGGTGGCCGACATGTTGGAGACGATGGAGCAGCTGTGGTGGCGCCTGCAGGCGGTGCGGGCCGCCCGCCAGCGCGAATTCCGTGCTGCGTGGGAGGCCCTGCGCGAAGGCTTGCCGCGGCTGGAGCCGTGGGACGAGGCGCATTGGCCAGCCGGCACCGCGGCCAACGCGGCCTTGCTGCTGCGCGACAACGTGCGCCACCGCCACGACATTGAGAAAGCCTACCTGAAGGCGATAGGCAGCGCCCGCGAGGAGGTGGTGATTGCCAATGCCTATTTCATCCCCGGGCGCAAGTTGCGGCGCGCCCTGGTGCACGCGGTGCGGCGCGGGGTGCGGGTGCGCCTGCTCATCCAGGGCAAGTACGAGCGTTTTTTGCAGTACCACGCGCCGCGCCCGGTGCACCATCGCCTGCTGGCCGCGGGAGTGGAAATACACGAGTACGCGCCCAGCGCCCTGCACGCCAAGGTGGCGGTGGTGGACGGCCGCTGGGCCACCGTGGGTTCCACCAACCTGGACCCGCTGAGCCTGCTGCTGGCGCGCGAAGCCAATGTGGTGACGACTGACGCCCGGTTTGCCCGCCACCTGCGCGACCGCCTGGATGAGTTGATGCGCATCCAGGGCCAGCCGCTGGCGTTGGCCGAGTTGCGGGCCCGCCCCTGGCACGAGCGGGTGCGCGACCGGCTGGCCTTTGGTGTGATGCGCTCGGTGCTGTTCCTCACCGGGCACCGGTACTGAGTCATAAGCCTGCGCGGGTGCGCGCTTTTGCCTTCGGTGTTAGGATCAAATGATGCTGATGAAATCGCCGCAATCTATGAACGACGACGAACCCTACGACGAAGGCACGCCCGTGTCCGTCAAGATCCGCGAGCGCTTGCAATCCGCTCGCCGCCGCTTCCACTCCAACGACAACATCGCCGACTTCATCCAGCCCGGAGAGCTTGAGGCCCTGCTCGACGAAGTGACCGAGAAGATGCAGGGCGTGCTCGATAGCATGGTGATCGACACCGCCAACGACCACAACACCGAGGACACGGCCCGCCGCGTGGCCAAGATGTACCTGAAGGAGGTGTTCGCTGGCCGCTACGTCAAAGGGCCCAGCATCACCGAATTCCCCAACGCCGAGCACCTCAATGAGCTCATGATCGTGGGCCCCATCACCGTGCGCAGCGCTTGCAGCCACCATTTCTGCCCGGTGATCGGTAAGATCTGGATCGGCGTGATGCCCAACGAGCACACCAATGTGATCGGCCTGAGCAAGTACGCGCGCCTGGCCGAATGGATCATGGGCCGCCCGCAGATCCAGGAAGAGGCGGTGGTGCAACTGGCCGACCTGATTCAGGAAAAAACCCAGCCCGATGGCCTGGCCATCGTGATGGAGGCCAGCCACTACTGCATGGCCTGGCGCGGCGTGAAGGACATGGACAGCAAGATGATCAACTCGGTCATGCGCGGTGTGTTCCTGAAAGACAGCAACCTGCGCCGCGAATTCCTGTCGCTCATTCCACGGGGGAAGTGACATGCTGGTTCGCCTGCTTTACGTCAGCCGCGCGGTGGAGCCCGACAGCACCGATGCCATTCAGGCCATCTTGTCGGCCGCGCGCCAGCACAACCTGCACAACGGCATCACCGGCATCCTCTGCTACGGGGGCGGGGTGTTTGTGCAGGCGATTGAAGGGGGCCGCTCGGCGGTCAACCGGCTGTACAACCACATCATCGAAGACCCGCGCCACAAAGACGTGGAGCTGCTGCACTACGAGGAAATCACCGAGAGGCGCTTTGGTGGCTGGACCATGGGCCAGGTGAACCTGAGCAAGCTCAACACCTCCATCGTGCTGAAATACTCCGAGAAGCCCGAGTTTGACCCGTACAGCGTGTCGGGCAAGGTGTCGTTGGCCTTGCTCGAAGAGCTGATGGCCACGGCCAGCATCATCGGCCGGGCGTGAGGGGCGGCCGTTGAGCCGAGGCGTGGCCCTGTGGGGCTGCGATTTCACCAGCGCGCCCAGCCGGCGCAAGCCCATCGTGCTGGCGGTGGGCCGCCTGGAAGAGCGGTCGGGTGCCGCGCGGGCCGTGTTGGAGCGGCTGGACACCTTCGACCAACTGCCGGCGTTTGCTGAACACCTGCGTCAACCGGGCCCCTGGGTGGGTGGCTTCGACCTCCCGTTTGGCCTGCCGCGTGAACTGGTTGAAACCCTGGGCTGGCCCACCGAATGGCTGGCCTGTATGCGCCATTACGCGGGCTTGTCGCGCGACGAGATTCGCGCCACCTTTGCCGCTTTTTGCAATGCACGACCGGCGGGTGGCAAGTTTGCCCACCGCGCGACCGATGGCCCGGCCGGCTCCAGCCCCAGCATGAAGTGGGTGAACCCGCCGGTGGCGTTCATGCTGCACGCCGGTGTGCCTTTGTTGATTGACGCAGGCGTGCACGTACCCGGCTTGCAGGCGGGGGACCCCAAACGGGTGGCGCTGGAAGCCTACCCAGGCCTGCTGGCGCGCAGCGTACTGGGCAGCCGCAGCTACAAAAGCGACGACAAGGCCAAACAGACGCACGAACGCTTCATTGCCCGTAAAGACCTGGTGGACGCCCTGGAAACGGGCCGTGCGCCGTTGCTGGCAGAAGCTGGCCTGCGCCTGAAATGGACCCACGCGCAACGCGATGCGGTGCTGGACGACGCCAGTGGCGACCGGCTGGATGCGGTGCTGTGCCTGTTGCAGGCGGCCTGGGGCCAGTTGCAGCACCTGGCGGGCCACCCGCAATACGGCCTGCCGGCGTGCCACCCGCTGGAAGGCTGGATCGTGACCGCCTGAACAAATCGCTCAGTATGGGGTGCCGCAGACCGGGCACGCCGGGTTGCGGCCAAGCTGCACTTCGGTGAATTCCATGCCGCGGCCGTCGAGCATCTGCAGCCGGCCCACCAGCCGCGAGCCCATGCCCACCAGCAGCTTGAGCGCTTCGGCCGCCTGCATGGTGCCCACGATGCCGACCAGCGGCGCGAACACACCCATGGTGGCGCAGCGGATCTCCTCCAGCCCGTCGGTGTCGGGGAAGACGCAGGCATAGCAGGGAGAGGCCTCCTGGCGCCGGTCATAGACCGACAGCTGGCCGTCGAAGCGGATGGCCGCCCCCGAGACCAGCGGCACCCGGTGCCGCACGCAGGCGCGGTTGATCGCGTGGCGGGTGGCGAAGTTGTCGGTACAGTCCAGCACCACCTGGGCCAGCGGCACCAGCTGGTCGAGCAGGGCGGCATCGGCGCGTTGCAGCACCGTGTCGATCCGCACCTCGGGGTTGATGGCGTGCATGGCCACCTTGGCCGACTGGGCCTTGGGCAGCCCCACGCGCGAGAGGTCGTGGGCAATCTGACGCTGCAGGTTGGTGGCATCCACCGTGTCGTGGTCGACCAGGGTGATGTGCCCAACGCCGGCGCTGGCCAGGTAGAGCGCCACGGGCGAACCCAGGCCACCGGCACCAATGACCAGGGCGTGCGAGGCGAGCAGCTTTTCCTGCCCTTCCACGCCCAGCTCGTTGAGCAGGATATGGCGCGAGTAGCGCAGCAGCTGGTCGTCGTTCATGCCGCGGGGCTCAGTTCTCGACCTTCGGGGCTTCGCGTTCGGTCGCCGTTTTGCTGGCCACGACCGGCAAGCCCTTGAGGCGGTTGAGCGCCTGCTGCAACTGGAAGTCCTGGTCGGAACCGAACTCAGGCAGCGTGCGCTGGCCCGGGTTCTTGCGCTGTTCTTCTTCCAACCGCAGGCGGGCTTGCTCGCGTTCCTGCTCGCGCTGGCGCAGCGCGGCCTGTTCGGCTTCGCTCAACGGCTTTTCCTGGCCGTTGCCCAGGTGTTTTTCAAGGTCGGCCTCGCGCGTGCGCAGGGCGGCAAACAGGTTGCCGTCGGCGGTTTCGTCCAGCCACACATCGGGCACGATGCCCTTGGCCTGGATGGAGCGGCCGTTCGGGGTGTAGTAGCGCGCGGTGGTGAGCTTGAGGCCAGTGTCTGGTCCCAGTGGGCGCACGGTCTGCACCGAACCTTTGCCAAACGTCTGGCTGCCCATGATGGTGGCGCGTTTGTGGTCTTGCAGGGCGCCGGCCACGATTTCGCTGGCGGAGGCGGAGCCTTCGTTGACCAGCACCACCAAAGGCACGGTTTTCAGCGCGCCCTTGGTGGCCGCGGTGAGCTTCTGGATCGGGTCGTTGCCGGCCCGGCGCAGGTAGTGGCGCGGCGAGGCCAGGTAGGTAGCCTTGCTTTCTTCGAGCTGGCCGTTGGTGGTGACGACTGTCACGTTTTCGGGCAGGAAGGCGGCCGACAGCGCCACGGCGGCATCGAGCAGGCCACCGGGGTCGTTGCGCAGGTCGAGCACCAGCCCTTTGAGCTGGGGCTGTTCCTTGTAGATCTCTTCGAGTTTGCGGGCAAAGTCTTCGACCGTGCGTTCCTGGAACTGTGACACGCGCAACCAGGCGTAGCCGGGTTCGATCACGCGGGACTTGACGCTCTGGGTCTTGATTTCCTGGCGGGTGATGGTGACCGGGAAGGTCCGGTTCTCGTCGCGCCGGAACACGGTGAGCGTGACTTTGGTGTTGGGCTCGCCGCGCATGCGCTTGACGGCGTCGTTGATCGTCATGCCCTTGACCGGGGCCTCGTCGATCTTGGTGATCAGGTCGTTGGATTTGAGTCCGGCCCGGAAGGCCGGCGAGTCTTCAATGGGCGACACCACCTTGACCAGCCCGTCTTCCATGGTGATCTCGATGCCCACGCCCACGAAGCGGCCGCTGGTGCCTTCGCGGAATTCCTTGAAGCTCTTTTTGTCGAAGTACTGGGAGTGCGGGTCGAGGCTGGAGACCATGCCCGAGATGGCGTCGGTGATGAGCTTTTTTTCGTCCACCGGCTCCACGTAATCGCTCTTGACCATGCCGAACACGGCCGCGAGCTGCTGCAGCTCTTCGAGCGGCAGCGGGGACAGCGAACCCCGGGCCACCGCCTGCAGTTGCACCGTGGTCAACGCGCCGGCCAGGGCGCCCAAGGCGACCCACCCTGCGATCTTCAATTTCTGGCCCATCACTCAACCCTTGTGTCGGTGGCTTTGCACTATACACCTTGGAGGGGCGGGGCGTTGACGGGTTCCGTCGTACCCGCACCCGCCGCCCCACCGGCCGGTCAGGCCTTGCCCTGGCTTGCCACGGCCGCCGCGGCGGCTTCGGCCGCGGCCGCATCGCCCAGGTAGTAGCGGCGCAGCGGTTGCATGTTGTCGTCGAACTCGTACACCAGCGGAATGCCGTTGGGGATGTTGAGGTGGACGATGTCGGCCTCGGAGATGTTGTCGAGGTGCTTGATGAGTGCGCGGATGGAGTTGCCATGCGCGGCGATCAGCACGCGCTTGCCGCTCTGGATGGTGGGCGCCAGGGTCTCGTTCCAGTAGGGCACCACGCGGGCCACGGTGTCTTTGAGGCACTCGGTCAGGGGAATCTGCTCGGGTGTCAGGTGGGCGTAGCGGCGGTCCTGGCGCTGGCCGCGTGGGTCTTGTGGCTCCAGCGCCGGTGGCGGGGTGTCGTAGCTGCGGCGCCAGATCAGCACCTGCTCGTCGCCGTACTGTTTGGCCATGTCGGCCTTGTTGAGGCCCTGCAGCGCGCCGTAGTGGCGCTCGTTGAGGCGGTAGTCCTTGATGACGGGCAGCCAGGTGCGGTCCATTTCGTCGAGCACGTACCACAGGGTGTGAATGGCACGCTTGAGCACGCTGGTGTAGCAGACGTCAAAATCCCAGCCTTCGGCCTTGAGCAGCTTGCCCGCCGACATGGCTTGCGATACGCCGGTGGGCGTGAGGTCCACGTCGGTCCAGCCGGTGAAGCGGTTTTCAAGGTTCCAGGTGGATTCGCCGTGGCGGATCAGGACGAGCTTGTGCATGGTGACAGAAGGCAGTGGTTGAGCAGGAGGTGACCTGTAATTTTAGAATAGCGGGTTGACTAGAAAGGTTTACCGTGGATTTCTTTGTTCAAAACTGGATGTTGTTTGTCGTGGCCATCAGCTCGGGGGCCATGCTGCTGTGGCCCACCCTGGGCAAGGGCGGTGGAGCCGACGGGGTCAGCCCGACCGAGGCGGTGCAACTGATCAACCGCGAAAAAGCGGTGGTGGTGGATGTGTGTTCGCCGGAAGAGTTTGCGGCCGGCCACGTGACCGGCGCCAAGAGCGTACCGCTGGGTGAGCTGGAGGCCAAGCTGGGCGGTGTGGTGAAGAACAAGTCGGTACCGTTGGTGTTGGTGTGTGCCTCGGGCATGCGCTCGCGCCGTGCGGTGGCCGTGGCCAAAAAGCTGGGCTACGAAAAGGTCTATACCCTGGCGGGAGGCATGGGCGCCTGGCGCGGCGCCAACCTGCCGGTGCAAAAAGGCTAAGCTTCGCTCCGTTTTCACTCACAACGCTTCACTTCGCCCATGGCACACGTCAAGATCTACAGCAGCGATTACTGTCCTTATTGCCAGCGAGCCAAAGCGCTGCTGCGCGAACGCGGGGTGGCCGACTGGGAGGAAATCGTCGTGGACGGCAAGCCCGATGTGCGTGCCGCCATGGCCGAACTGGTGGGGCGCACCAGCGTGCCGCAGATCTTCATCAACGGGCAACACGTGGGTGGCTGCGACGACCTGCACGCGTTGGATGCGCGCGGTGGCCTGGTGCCCATGCTGACATAATCAGCCTGTTCCGAGTCCCACGCCCGCTGCGGGAGTTTTCCGGCAGCGGGCGTTGCTTTGAGTGACCGGGCCATTCCCATACCAACCGAGAGACCCCATGGCAGACCAGACCCCCGTGTTCCAGATCCAGCGCGTGTACCTGAAAGAGGCGTCGCTGGAGCAGCCGAATTCCCCCGCCATCCTGCTGGAGCAGGAACAGCCCAGCGTGGACATCCAGCTCGGCCTGGAGGCACAGCCGGCTGCTGATGGGGTATTCGAGGTGGGCGTGACCGTGACGGTGCACACCAAGATCAAGGACCGCACGGTGTTCCTGGTCGAGGCCAAGCAGGCCGGTATTTTCGAGATCCGCAACCTGCCCGAAGACCAGCTCGGCCCCATCCTGGGCATTGCCTGCCCCCAGATCGTGTATCCCTACCTGCGCGGCAACGTGGCTGACCTGATCCAGCGCGCTGGCTTCCCGCCGGTGCACCTGGCCGAGATCAACTTCCAGGCCATGTACGAGCAGCAGCAGGCCCAGCAGGCCGCCGACGGCGCGGGCAGCCTGACGCAGTGACGCGGCACGGCGGGCCAGACCGATGAATATCACCGTACTCGGGGCCGGTGCCTGGGGCACCGCACTGGCCATGGCCGCCGCCGGCGACCAGGGCGAGCCGCACACGGTGCACCTGTGGGCGCGCGATCCGGCGCAGGCGGCCCGCATGCAGGCCGAACGCCAGAATGCGCGCTACCTGCCGGGGCTGGCGTTTCCCGCCCGCCTGAGCGTGTTCCACCAGCCGCTCGAGGCGCTGGCCGGGGCCCTGGCCGACCAGGACCTGCTGGTGCTCGGCACCCCCATGGCTGCCTTGCGCGGCCTGCTGGCGGCGCTGCGCGACGCCCGTGCGCCGGTGGTGTGGTTGTGCAAGGGTTTTGAGCGCCCCACCGACGGTGGCGTGGGCTTGCTGGGGCACGAGGTGTGTGCCCAGGTGGCGCCGGCCTTGCGTGCCGGCGTGCTCAGCGGCCCGAGCTTTGCCCAGGAAGTGGCCCGCGGCGCCCCCACCGCCCTGGTGGCGGCCAGCCGCGATGCGGGTGTGCGCCAGTTGCTGGTGCAGGCCTTCCACGGCCCGGCGCTGCGCGTCTACGCCAACGACGACGTGGTTGGTGTGGAAGTGGGGGGGGCGGTGAAGAACGTGATGGCGATTGCCACCGGCCTGTGCGACGGCCTGGGGCTGGGGCTGAACGCGCGGGCGGCGTTGATCACCCGCGGCCTGGCCGAAATCTCGCGCCTGGGGCTGGCGCTGGGTGCGCGGCCCGAAACCTTCATGGGCCTGAGCGGCCTGGGCGATCTGGTGCTCACCGCCACCGGCGATTTGAGTCGCAACCGCCAGGTGGGGCTGCTGCTGGCCCAGGGGCAGACGCTGCAGCAGGCGGTCGATTCACTGGGCCATGTGGCCGAGGGCGTGTACAGCGCCCGCACGGTGGCGCAGCGCGCCCGCAGCTTGCAGGTGGACATGCCGATCACCGAGGCGGTGGTGGCCCTGCTCGATGGCCAGCTGACGCCGGCCCAGGCGTTGGCACGGCTGATGGGCCGCGACCCGGTGGCGGAAACCCGCTGAGCCGCGGGCCCCTGCTCAAAACTCCCAGTTGTCGATCAGGCGGGTGCGGCCGAGTTTGGCCGCGCCCAGCGCCACCAGCTGGCCGGGCTGGAACTCGTGGGGCTGGGGTGGCTGTAGATCGTCGCGCCGGCGCACGGTGAGGTAATCGACCAGCCAGCCGCGCTGCGCCAGCGTGTGGGTGGCGAGCTGTTCCAGCGCGGCCAGGTTGTGCTCGCCGCCCAACACGCCGGCCGCCAGCGCCTTGAGGGCTTGCGAGAGGTGCACCGCTTCGGCGCGCTCGTCGGCGCTCAGGTAGCCGTTGCGCGAACTCAGGGCCAGGCCGTCGGGGGCGCGTTCGATCTCGCCGCCATGGATGGTGACGGGCAGCGCGAACTGGCGCACCATCTGCCGGATGACCATGAGCTGCTGGTAGTCCTTCTTGCCGAACACCGCATGGCCTTGGCCGCGCGACTGGCCAAACACGATCTGGAACAGCTTCATGACCACAGTGCTGACGCCGGTAAAGAAGCCGGGGCGGAAGTGGCCTTCGAGCATGTCGGCCAGGGCCGTGGGCGGGTGCACCTTGAAGCCCTGGGGCTCGGGGTAGAGCTCCTGTTCGGATGGCGCGAACACCACGTCGCAGCCCTGGGCCGCGAGTTGGTCGCAGTCGGCCTGCAGGGTGCGGGGGTAGGTGTCGAAGTCTTCGTGCGGCAGGAACTGCAGCCGGTTGACGAAGATGCTGGCCACGGTCACGTCGCCCAGCGGCTTGGCCTGGCGCACCAGGGCCAAGTGGCCGGCGTGCAGGTTGCCCATGGTGGGCACGAAAGCGGGCGCTTCAAAGCGTGCGAGGTGCTGCCGCAGCTCGGCAATGGTGTGGATCACTTGCATGGGTTTACCAGGCGTGCACGGCGTTGTCGGGGAAGCTGCCGTCTTTCACGGCCTGGACGTAGGCGGCCATGGCGTGGCGCACGCTGCTCTGTCCGTCCATGAAGTTGCGCACGAATTTCGGGTTCTTGCCGAGGTTGATGCCCAGCATGTCGTGCATCACCAGCACCTGGCCGGCGGTGCCGTTGCCGGAGCCGATGCCGATGGTGTGGCAGCGCGGCAGCTGTTGCGTCACTTCGCTGGCCAGGGCTGCGGGCACCATTTCCAGTACCAGCATGGCGGCGCCGGCGTCCTGCAGTTCGAGCGCTTCGCGTTTCAGGCGCAGGGCATCGCCCTCGTTGCGGCCCTGCACGCGGTAGCCGCCCAGCGCGTGCACGGTCTGGGGCGTGAGGCCCAGGTGGGCACAGACCGGGATGCCGCGCTCCACCAGGAAACGCACGGTCTCGGTGGTCCAGCCACCGCCTTCGAGCTTGACCATGTGGGCGCCGGCGTGCAGCAGGGCCGACGCACTGCGGATGGCCTGTTCCTTGGACTCGTGGTAGCTGCCGAAGGGCAGGTCGCCGATCACCCAGGCGGTGCCTTGCACCCGGCGCAGGCCGCGGGTGACGCTTTCGACGTGGTAGCACATGGTCTCGAGCGTCACGCCCACCGTGCTGCTCAGGCCTTGGCAGACCATGCCCAGCGAGTCGCCGATGAGCAGGCATTCGACGCCGGCGCTGTCGGCCACGGCGGCAAATGTGGCGTCGTAGGCGGTGAGCATGGTGATTTTTTCGCCGCGTTCGCGCATTTCCTGCAGGCGAGGCAGGCTCACGGGCTTGCGAGCGGGCAGGGGGGACGCGGCGGGCAGGGTGCCGTAGGGGGTGCTGGCGGTGGTCTCGCTCATGGTTGTGGGGTCTCCGGTGTCTGGACGTGTCCGGTTCAAAGAAAGGCTGCTGCGGTGCAATAACCGTCCTTGAAGGCCGGAGTCTAGTCGATACGGCGGGGGACA
>Ga0208242_100362_pt1 | contig 35638 bp, 33 predicted proteins | sample SubbioAug_CSW13A_FD_184825 | JGI IMG/M metagenome (GOLD analysis project Ga0208242, IMG submission 184825) | Serpentinite rock and fluid subsurface biosphere microbial communities from McLaughlin Reserve, California, USA - CR12Aug_CSW13A (SPAdes) | ecosystem: Environmental > Terrestrial > Deep...
CCCCTGATCCGGACGGCTTTCGCCGCCTTCGTCCGCTCCGCGTCCAGCCGGCGAACGGCAGAGCCACATAGTTGGCCCGGACGGTGACCCCAGCCTCCCGGACGCAACGGGTGCGAACCGTGCGCGCAGGCGCCGCATCCTGCTCCGCTTCAAAGCGCCCTCGAGAAGCGCCCCTCACGACCAGGACCCAGCGAACGTAAGCGCGGTACGGAGCGCGGGGATACGTATCCCCATCACGAAATGTTTCGAGCCGCACGCCAGCAATGCTTTCCGCCGTCATTCCGGGGCGCGCGTTTGCGTGAGCCCGGAATCCATAGCCACTCAGGAGATCGTCGCAATCATGGATTCCGGGCCTGCGTCAAGCGGCGCATCCCGGAATGACTGAATTTGCTGTCTCGCGGAGGATGATCGGGATTGTGAGGACTGCGGACTTACTGCTTGCCCGACGCGCCCTGCGCATGATCGGCGATCGCGCCGATGATGGTCGGCCACATGGGAATCGGCAGCGCGTGCCCCATGCCGTCGATCAGCAGCAGCTTGGCGCCGGGAATGGATGCCGCCGTGTCCTTGCCGGCTTCCACCCGCACCAATGGATCGATGGTGCCGTGAATCACAAGCGTCGGTGCCTTGACCGACCGGAGCCGGTCTGTGCGATTGCCTGACGCAAGGATGGCGCGCAGTTGCCGGCCGACGCCTGCGGGATTGAGACCGCGCGCGTAGGTGCGCTCTGCGCGCTCGGCATCTTTCGCCTCGTCGAGCGGAAACGGCCCGCCGCGCAGGACTTTCCAGGTCGTGCCGAAACGTTCGATGTATTCCGCCTTGGTCTTTGGCGGCGGCGCGAGCAGGATGGCGGACGCTTCGCGGGTCGGCTGCGGCAATCTCGGGTTGCCGGTTGAAGACATGATCGAGGTCAGCGACAGCACCCGGCCCGGATACTGCATCGCGATTTCCTGCGCGATCATCCCGCCCATCGATGCGCCGACGATATGCGCCTTGCCGATGCCGAGCGCATCGAGCAGGCCGACGACGTCACGGGCCATGTCCCACAGCTTGTAGGGGGCTTCCGGCGCGATCTTGAAGATACGCAGTTTCAGCAACTCGATCGCGCGCAGGGGTTTGCCGCCGGACAGCTTGGTCGACTGACCGATGTCGCGGTTGTCAAAGCGGATGACACGGAAGCCGCGGCCGGCCAGATCCCGGCAGAATTCATCGTCCCAAAGGATCATCTGTGCGCCGAGGCCCATGATGAGGACCAGCGGTTCCGCGTCCGGCGCGCCGAAGATTTCGTAGCAAAGCTCGATTCCATTGGTCTTCGCCATCTGCGGTGGCTGGTGTGCGTTCACGTGTGCGTCCCTCGAGATAAACAAGGCTAAACCCTATCGCAGGCTTTTTGCGCCGTACAGGAGGCGGCGTGCGGCTTGATGGCGGGCCAATGTTGACCTCGGTCCCGCAACGGTATGGAATGGCTAAAAAAGGCAGGCCCAACGAGGCCTTGTTACCGCTTCGGGAGGGGCGCCAGAATGTCCGACAAGCCGAACGACCCGGTGCAGGTGTGGCACACCATGCTTGCCGAGATGGAGAAGGGTTTCAACGCCATGGCCAATCAGGTCATGGGTTCGGAACAGTTCAGCCGGGTTACGCATCAACTCACCGGGGCCTCGGTCGGTGCGCAAAAGACCGTCGGCGATCTGATGGAGCGTTACCTGGTCAGCATGAACCTGCCCAGCCGCGCGCAGATGGTCAGCATGGGCGAGCGGCTGCAATCGATCGAAAGTCAGTTGAACGAGATCAGGGCGCTGCTCAATCGCGTGCATGCCGACGTCGCGTCGCAGGGCAGCAACGGGCTGGCTATGCCAAGGCCTCCGCGAACCAAGCAGCCGCCGTCCGCGACCGGAGGAGGCACGCCATGAATGTCCAGACCAATGCGAACGCGATGCCGGATATCGCGCAGGTCGGCGAACGCATCCAGACCGAGGTCCAGCGCGCGATCCAGCGCAGCATCAAGGGCGTGGAATATTTCGCCTCGTCAGGTCCGGCGCTCGGCTCGACGCCGAAGGATATCATCCATTCCAAAGGCACGATGAATCTCTATCACTACCGGCCGCTGGCGGATGAGATCTATCGCATCCCGATCCTGATCGTGATGGCGACCACCAATCGTGGCTACATTCTCGACATGGTGCCCGGACAGAGCTTCATCGAATTCCTGCTCAAGAAGGGTTTCGATGTCTACATGCTCGACTGGACGGCGCCGCGCCCTGAGGAAAAATCGCTGCGGATGGAGGACTACGTTCTCGGCTTCATTCCGGATTGCATCCGGCGGGTGCAGGAAGACTCCGGTGAGACCGACGTCAATGTGATCGGCTATTGCTTCGGCGGTGTCCTGTCGCTGCTCTACGGCTCGATCTTCAACGATGGCCCGATGAAGAATCTGGTGTGCTTCACGACGCCGATCGATTTCCGGCAGATGAAGCTGTTTCAGAATTTTTCCGACCGGCGTTACTTCGACGTGGATAAACTGGTCGACAGCGTCGGCAACGTGCCGCCCGAGATGATCCTGTCATCGTTTGAAATGCTGCGGCCCGCGTCGCGCGCCGTGGGCCAGATCCAGCTCTGGGAAAACATCTGGAACGACGAGTTCGTCAAATCCTACCGGATGTTCGACCGCTGGGCGCAGGATACGCTGCCGCTGGCCGGCGAATATTTCCGGACCACCACAAAGGACCTGATGTGGGACAACAAGCTGTTCAACGGCACCATGACCGTTGGCGGACGTCCCGCGGACATTTCCAAGATTACGGTGCCGGTGCTGCATGCGGTCGCCGAGCACGATCACATCGTCCCCTATGACGCTGCGAAGCATCTGATCGCGAAGATCGGATCGACCGACAAGACCGAGATTATCCTCAAGGGCGGCCATGTCAGTCTCGTTGCCGGTGCGAACGCCATCAAGCGTCTCTGGCCCAAACTCGATTCCTGGTTAAGTGAGCGATCAACATGAACAGCACCGAAGTCCGTTCCTATCCGCGCCGCGTCATGACCGAGGTCGGTGAAATCGAGTTTCGCCATATGACGGCAGCGGACGAGGCGGCTGTCCTCGCGTTCGCGCAGAAGCTGCCGATCCATGACCTGCTGTTCATTCCGCGCAACATCAGTGAGCCGAAGGTGCTCTCGGCCTGGATCAAGGAGCTGGAGCGCGGCGGGCTGGTCAGCCTGCTGGCCGTGAAGGGGACTACGGTGGTGGGCTGCGGCACCATCGTCCGGGACCTGCTGTCATGGTCGCCGCATGTCGGCGAGATCCGCATGGTGGTGTCCAAGGATGTCCGCGGTCTTGGAGTAGGCCGCGCGCTGTCTCAGGAAACCTTCGCGCTGGCGTTGGGATCGGGACTGGAGAAGATCGTGGCCCAGATGACGGTCGATCAGACCGGGGCGATCGCCCTGTTCGAGAGTCTCGGCTTCAAGGCCGAGGCGCTGCTGCACGATCAGGTCAGGGACCTGGCTGGAAAGACCCACGATATCGTGGTCCTCGGCCATAATGTCTCCAAGGTTCGTGCCCAGCTCGAAGCCTACGGGGTTTCCGAAGCTGTGGGCTAAGTTACTGTAATCGCTTAAATTTAATTGTATCACGGGTTCGTGATGACGCATTGCAACATTCTTGTTGCAGTGCATCTAAGACTTTGGCATAACCACCTTGCCCCGGGCCATACCGGACGGGGATGAGCCCATAGCTCGCAACCCTGAGGATGGAGACAGACAATGACCAATTCTTTCAACACCGAGTCCGTGCTGAACACCGTGAAGACCGCTTTCGCGCCCGTCACCGACGCGCTGAAGAATTTCCCGAACGTGGAAGTTCCTGAAGCTGCTCGTGAGTTCGTGAAGAAGGCCGCCGGCACCGCCAAGGACCGTGCTGCTGAGATCCACACCGGTTCGGAGAAGGTGACCTCGGCGATCGAAACCGCTGTTGCCGGTTCGGTCAGCGAGACCGCGAAAATCTCCCGCAGCATCCAGCAGGCCGTTTACGAAGACGCGCAGGCGCTGTTCTCGGGCATCGACAAGCTGGCGTCGGCGAAGTCGCTGAACGAAGCCGTCACGATCCAGGGCGATCTGCTCCGCGCCCAGGGCGAAGTCGTGATGTCGCGCGCCAAGGCGACCACCGAATACTTCGGCAAGCTGATTGCCGACGGTGCGAAGACCGCGCAGGATAACTTCGCGAAGGTCGCGTCCTACACCAAGTCGGCCTGATCGTCCGGCCTCGACCACCTTACAATTCGACGATCAAAGGCCCGCTTCGAGCGGGCCTTTGTTTGCCGCGCACCGCCTTCCTTTGACGGGAGCGGGTCCGCGATGCAATGTCGGCTGAGCGGGATCGTGCAAGCATTTTCCGGCAAAGTGGAAGCCGGTTTGCGTCAAGAAAATGCTCTTCTAATAAGGAGGCGCGTATTCTGATCCCAAAACCGGTGCCCACTTTTGTGGAATACGCGTATGGCTGACAACGGAAAATTCGTGCTGGTCGCGGATACCGGCGACATCGCGCGCGCGGCGGAACTGCGCCGGGTCAAGATGCTCGCGACGCTGGTCCTCCTTGGCTGCGTCGTTGTGCTCGTTGTCGCGAAGGCGATGGAGCGCGTGCATCCGGGATTCGGATTTCTCGCAGCGTTCGCGGAGGCGGCGACGATCGGCGGGCTCGCGGACTGGTACGCAGTGGTTGCGCTGTTCCGGCGGCCGCTGGGATTGCCGATACCGCACACCGCCATCATCCAGCAAAACCAGCACCGGATCGCCGAAAAACTCGGCGAATTCATCGAGGTGCATTTCCTTAGTCCGGCGCCGGTCGATGCGAAGCTGCGCGAGGTCGATTTCGCCTCGTTCATTTCGGACTGGTTGACCGATCCGAAGAAGAGCTCGGATCTGGCGCGTTTCGTTCTGCGTCTTTTGCCGGAGGCGCTGGCCGCTGCGGAAACGTCGGGACTGAAATCGTATTTCACGCGCCGGATCGTGACGCAGTTGCAGACCGTCGATCTTGCGCCGCTGGCGGCGGGAACGCTGCGCGGCTTCATCGCCGAGGGACGCCACAAAGGCATGCTCGACGATCTGTTGCAGGCGATTCACGAGTCGATCAACAAGCCCGAGACGCTCGAGCTGATCCGGGAGAAAATCCGCAACGAACTTCCGACACTGCTGAAACTCTATCGTGCGGACAAGTTCCTGCTGAAGAGGGTTGCTGCGTCGGCCACATCGTTCTTTGAAGAAGTGCGTTCTGATCCCCAGCATCCGTTTCGCGGCGAGGTCGACCGCATCCTGCTGACGCTTCCCGACAAGCTGGCGAACGACAAGACGTATGCGGATCGTATCGACGGACTGAAGCGCGATCTGCTGGCGCGCCCGGAGCTTGCCGCGCTGACGCGTGACATCTGGGCCAGCGTCAAGGCGTTCATCGACAGGAGCGCCAGCGGCGAGAGCAACGTGCTGCAACATCACCTGACCAATGTGTTCCTGGAGGCGGGCAAACAACTCGCCACCGACAGCGAGATGCGCGCGGAGATCAACAAGGGAATTGTCGCGGTGCTGCGCAGCTTCATCGCCGATCAGAAGAGCGGCGTGTCACGCTTCATCGCCGATCAGGTCAAGTCGTGGGACATGAAACAGCTGATCAACCTGATCGAAATCAACATCGGGAAGGACCTGCAATACATCCGGTTCAATGGCGCGCTGATCGGTGGACTTGCGGGTCTTGCACTGCACACCGCGGAAGTGGTGGTCAAAACGCTCTGATTATCCAAGCGAAAATCCGGCCTGTCGGCAATTTGCAACACCTGTTTCAAACGCGCCGGAGGCGGCTTGAAATGCCGGAATTTGCCCAATAGCTTGAATCAATGTGCGTTGATTGGCGTGTTGCCGTGATTCGTTTCGTATATCGGAATTGATTTTGTCGCGCCGGCCGAAAGCCGGAAACGTACTGACAAGAAGGAAATCGAATGTCCGTTGCTGCCCAGACGCTTCGCCCGCCGTCCAGATTGCTGATGATGCTGGAGGCGCGCGCCATTAATGAATTCGGCGCATTCCTCGGCGCGCTTCCCCTGCTCAGCCTCGCGCCCAAGGGTGACGGTCATCCGGTGCTCGTGCTGCCGGGCCTGATCACCAGCGACACTGCGACGCGTCCGCTGCGCACGTTCCTCAAGAGCCGCGGCTATGCCGTGAGCGGCTGGGGACTTGGCCGCAACTTCGGTCCCCGCGCCGGCGTTCAAGATGCGATGCTCAATCTCCTGCAGGATCTCAACGAGACCCATGGCCGCAAGGTGAGCCTTGTGGGATGGAGCCTCGGTGGCATCTACGCGCGCCAGCTTGCGAAGATGATGCCTGACCGCGTGCGCTCGGTCATCACCCTCGGCAGCCCGTTCGCAGGCAATCCAAGGGCGACGAACGCATGGCGCACGTATGAGACCGTCAGCGGACGCCGTGCGGATCATCATGACCCGGAGTTCGGCGGCGAGATGGCGAAGACGCCGCCTGTGCCGACCACGGCGATCTTCAGCCGCACCGACGGGATCTGCGCGTGGCAGAGCTGCATCGAGCAGCCCGGCACGTATGCCGAGAACATCGAGGTGCAGGGCGCCAGCCATTGCGGCATGGGGCACCATCCGGCGATCGTTTACGCCGTCGCCGATCGTCTTGCGCAGGCGGAAGGCGAATGGAAGCCGTTCGATCGCAGCGGCTGGCGGAGCATGGTTTATCCAGATCCGGCGCGCTGACCTTTAGCTGGCATGACTGAGGCTCCGGTTTCGGAGCCTCGGTTATGTCGGCCATTGCCTGGAATCGCTTCCGCTTTTTGCACTATTGCGGATATTGTTGAACTCGCCGCTGGCTCGACCCAGCCGCGAATGGCCTGAAGCAGATAGTTGCACGCGAAGCGCGGCTGGCCGCAAAAAAAGGAATTGCGAACGGTCCATTTCTTTCTGGGGCATCATGAATCCCTTGCTTAAAGAGATCCGTCACAACCCCTTGCTCTGGTTGCTGGGCTTCGTGCCCGCGCTGTTCGTCGCTCAGAAGGTCAAGCCGGAAGCGCATACGCTGCTTTTTGTGCTGTCCGTCCTGGCCGTTATCCCATTGGCTACGCTGCTGAGTCACGCCACCGAATCCGTCGCGGCCAAAACGGGCGATGCAGCCGGTGGCCTGCTCAATGCCACGCTTGGCAACCTGACTGAAATGGTTATCGCGCTGGCCGCGCTGCGCGCGGGGCAATACACCCTGGTGAAGGCATCCATAGCAGGCGCCATTGTCGCCAACACGTTGTTCATGCTGGGTGCGTCGTTCCTCCTCGGCGGTCTCAAGCACCACGTGCAGGAATACAATAAAGCGAGCGCCCGTCTGCAGGCGGGTCTGCTGTTTCTGGCCACGATCGCAATACTGATTCCTTCCGTGGTCACGGAAGTCGATTCCGTGACCGATACGGCGTTCATCGCAACATTGAGCGTCTGTCTGTCCGTGCTGCTCATCATCGTCTACGGACTGGGCCTGTTGTTCTCGCTCAAGACCCATCGCGATTATTTCGGCGGTGCGGAGCATGCGGAGGCTGGCGAATTGCCATGGCCATTGGGCGTGGCGTTGGCCACGCTGGCCGGCGTCACCGTACTGATCGCGCTGGTGAGCGAGGTGTTCGTCGAGTCGGTGCAGCACGCCGCGGTGACGTTCGGGATGACACCAGCGTTCGTGGGGTTCATTGTGGTGGCACTGGTGGGAGGCTCCGCCGAGATGGCTTCGGCGTTTTCCGGTGCGCGCAAAAACCGATTGGATCTGAGCGTCGGCATTGCACTGGGAAGCGCATCCCAAATCGCACTCTTCGTTGCCCCGATGCTGGTACTTTTCAGTTATGTCATCGGCCCTGCGCCGATGAACCTGCAATTCTGGCCGGGCGCGGTGGTCATGATGCTCATCGCTGCCATGGCGGCGTTCATGGTGACCAACAGCGGGCGGTCGGCATGGTTTATCGGAGTGCTTGTATTGATGGTGTATCTGATTTTCGCCGTGACGCTTTACCTGTTGCCGCCTCGGCTACAGTGAAAGGACCGTGCTTCGAAACAGCTTGAGATTGCCCCCGGAGCGATCTGCATGTTGCGCCAGATTATTGTTAGCGTTGCCGTCAGTCTCGGCAACATTGCGATTCATGCGATCGTGATGACGGCCGTACTGTGGGCCGCGCGTATCGCAAGCGGGCGTGCAACGTCCTATCAGCCGCTTCGACGGATCGCGGTGATGACTGCGGCCGTCTCGGTCCTGATGGCCGCGCATATTGCCGAGGTCATCGTCTGGTCATTTGCTTACGCGATCCTGGGTGTTGCGCCCCCTGGCACGGATCTCCTTTATTTCGCCTTCGTAAATTACACCACGCTTGGCTATGGCGACGTGACCCCGCTGCAGCAATGGCGCTTGCTTGGGCCAATGACAGCGATGAACGGGGTGCTGTTGTTTGGCTGGTCGACGGCTGTCATTTACGCGGTGCTATCGAAAACAATCATAACAACCGGGACCGAAGAGGAACTGCGGCTGTGAGTGCATCCGCTGAGGTGTCATGGCGGCGGCTTGCCACTCCCACCGGGCTTTCTTCCCGCGCAGCTTGATCGCGCTGGATATGCCGGTCCCGGGAACCGCCACCAGGCGGTGTCCCGAAGGATGTGCTTTTGGTTTCTCATAATCCTATCGGGTGCTGGCATTCATGCCGGGCGCGGACTATGTGCGTCAGGCTGGTGGGGGGCCTGCGCACGTTGATGCGCGGCAACACGTCAGGAGGAATGCCATGAAGCGCGTCTCTCTGATCGCTGCACTGTCGCTGATCGTTCTGCTTCTGCTTCCCGCCATCGCGGCCGACGACCACGCTGTTGTGTCCCCTGATCAACTGAAATGGGAGCCGGCGCCGCCGGCTTTCCCGAAAGTTGCACAGGTCGCCGTGCTAAGCGGCGATCCGGCGAAGGAAGGACTTTATGTCGTTCGGGTGAAGGTACCTGCCGGATACAAGGTGCCCCCGCATACACATCCGAACGATGAGAATGTCACCGTCATCTCGGGGACGTTCAACATTGGAATGGGTGGCACGTTCAATGATAAGAATGGCAGCGCTCTCAAGGCTGGAGGTTTTGCGCTCGCCCGGAAAGGCATGCAGCATTATGCGTGGTTCACCGAGGACAGCATCATCCAGTTGCACGGGATGGGGCCGCAGGCGATCACGTATGTCAATCCGGCCGATGATCCGCGCAAAGGCAATTAGAACCTGAGCTAGCCGAGAGCCTGAATCATGATCTCGGGTGAAGAGTTCAGCGGTTAGGACAAACGGATTGAAATCGTCGTGGCCGGGCTTGCCCGGCCATTTTGTGTCAGCTCTTCCCGCGCAACTTGCCGACAACCCCGGTCGGGAAGAAGTACACACTGGCGATGAACAGCAGTCCGAGCCACAGCAGCCAGCGGTCGGGATGCAGCAGGGCAGGCAGCACGGGAATGCCAGCGCCCGCGGTTGCCTTCGAGGCCGCGCCCATCAGCGCCTGAAGATAGTTTTCAGCGAGAATGAAAATCGCCGCGCCGATGATCGCGCCGTACATCGTGCCCATGCCCCCGATCACCACCATCAGCAGAATGTCGATCATGATCGTGAAGGAGAGTGTCTCCGGTCCCGCATAGCGCAGCCACAGGGCATTCAGGACGCCGGCGCAGGCCGCGACAAGGGCGGCGATGACGTTGGCCCATGTCAGGTGAAACACGGTTCGATAGCCGAGGGCCTCGGCACGGAAACGGTTCTCTCGCACGGCTTGCAGCGCGCGGCCGAACGGCGAATTCACGATCCGAAGCAGCGTGAGGATCAGCGCAGCCGCGACCACGAAGACAATGTAGTAGGTCAGCGTGCGGCCGTTGAATTCAAACCCGAAGACTTCTTTCGGAATGATCACGGTGCCGGGACGGAGCAACTCCGGCAGACGGAAGCTGCGGCCGTCGTCGCCGCCGGTCAGCCACGACAGTTGCGAGGCCAACACCTGAAAGGCTGAGGCAACCGCCAGCGTGATCATCGCAAAGAAGATCGCCTGCACGCGCAGCGAGAACAGCCCGATGCCGAGCGCGAGCAGCGCGGCGAGCGGCAGGCCGATGACAATGCCGGTGGCGACGCCCGCCCATGTCGGGCCCATGGCGTAGAGCGCAATCGCGATACCGTAGCTGCCAATGCCGTAGAACATGGTGTGCGCGAACGACACCGTGCCGGTGTAACCGAGCAGCAGATCGTAGGACGCGACCAGCAGCGCGAAGATGCAGATCTTGGTCGCGACATTCATCGCCTTCGCGCCGGGGAACAGGAACGGCGCCAGCGCAAGCAGCGTCACGATGACGATGAGCAGAAGGCTGAGAACGCGGCTGCGCGGCGGATCGCCGGAAAGGATCATCATCTGCAAATCTTTATCTGTTGGTCACCGGATAGAGTCCGCGCGGCCGCCACATCAGGATCGCCACCATCAGCAGGATGTTCGAGATCAGCGCCAGCTTCGGCACCAGGAAGCCGCCATAGTTCGCGACCATGGCGACCAGAATCGCACCGACGAAGCATCCGCCGATGGAGCCGAGGCCGCCGATGATGATGACGATGAACACAAGAACGGTCAGTTCGCCGCCGATGGAGGCGTGAACTTCCTCGCGATAGAGCGCCCACATGATGCCGCCGAGACCGGCGAGCGCCGAGCCCACCATGAACACGCCAAGGAACAGCCGCTTGATGCGATAGCCCAGCGCCTCGACCATTTCGCGGTTTTCGACACCGGCGCGGATCAGCAGACCGATCTTGGTGCGGTTCAGCACCAGCAGCACGAGACCGAACACCACAAGGCCGACGACCATCGCCAGCACGCGGTATTTGGCGATGGCGATGTCGCCGAGGATGAAGGAGCCGCGGAGCGAGGCCGGCAGCGGCAGCGGAATGCGCTCCGGCCCCCACAGCGCGTAGAGCAGTTGCTCGGCCACGATCAGCCCGCCCATGGTGATCAGGATCTGCTTGAGGTGGTTGCCGTAGACGGGAAGGATCAGCACCCGTTCGAAGACGAGGCCGAGCGCGCCCGACACCGCCATCGCCAGCAGCGCGGCAGGAGCCAGCGCGAGCAAATTAAGCCACAGCGAGTCGGCCTGGACGTATCCGGCCATCGGCGCCAGCACCAGCGTCGCGACATAGGCGCCGACCGCGATGAATGCGCCGTGGCCGAAGTTCAGGACGTCCATCAGGCCGAACACCAGCGTCAGGCCCGAAGCCATGATGAAGATCATCATGCCCATGGCGAGGCTTGCGATGGTCAGCGTCACCCAGGTGCTGCCCGATCCGACGAAGGGGATCATGACGAGCGCGAGTGCGACCGGCAGCAGCAGCGGGATGAAATCGCGATTGGCTTGCGGCAGCGGCTCTACGGTCGCCGGGGTCGTCGTCGTGTCGGTCATTGATGCGCCTCGAGGCTGAGACCCAGCAGCTTTTCCTGCAACGATGTATCCTTGGCGAGTTCGGCCATGGCGCCGCGATGCACGATCTTGCCGTTGTCCATCACCAGCACGCTGTCGCCGACTTCCTGCGCCACGCGGAAATTCTGCTCTACCAGCAGGACGGTCGCGCCGCGCTTCTTCACCTCGGCGAGGCATTCGATCAGGTTGACGACGATGGCGGGCGCGAGACCCTTGGTCGGCTCGTCGATCAGGAGCAGCTTGCGCGGCTCGACGATGGCACGGGCGATGGACAGCATCTGCTTCTGCCCGCCGGACAGCGATCCCGCGCGCGACAGCCAGAAGCGTTTCAGTGCCGGGAAGAATCCGAAGATCCATTGCAGGCGCGTGTCGTCGAGCGGACCTTCGCGTGCCGCAAGGATCAGGTTTTCCTTGACGGTCAGGTCCGAGAACACGGACATGGTTTCCGGCACATAGCCGACGCCGAGACCGGCGATGTCCGGTGTGGATTTCTTTTCGATATTCTGGCCCGCCAGAACGATCTGGCCGGAGGAGGGCGGCGACAGTCCCATGATGGTGCGCAGCGTCGTGGTCTTGCCCGCGCCGTTGCGGCCGAGCAGCATGGTGATCTGGCCTTCCGGCACATTGAGATCGACGCCATGCAGGATGTGATACTGCGCAATGTGGGTGTGGACACCGTCAAGCTTCAGCATGTCGCTCATGCGGCGGTCTTTCCGGGCGCGATGCCGAGATAGGCTTCCTGCACGATCGGCGAGGCGATCACCTCGGCAGGCTTGCCGTCGGCCACAAGTTGTCCGTTGTGCAGGACGATGATGCGGTCGGCGAGCGAGCGCACCACGTCCATCTTGTGCTCGACAAGAAGAATGATCTTGCTGGTGTCCTGCTTCAGCCGCGCGATCAGATCGAGCACGACGGGCACCTCGTCGACGCTCATGCCTGCGGTGGGCTCGTCGAACATGAACACCTTCGGCTCCAGCGCCATCATCAGCGCGACTTCCAGCTTGCGCTGATCGCCATGCGAGAGTGCAGCTGCGGCAACCGCGCGGCGATTGCCGAGGGCGATGGAGTCGAGAATGCCGTCGGCGCGCTCGATCAGATCGCGGCGCTTCATCCACGGGCGCAGCATTTCGTAATGCACGCCGCCGGCCGCCTGTACGGCGAGGCGGACGTTTTCCTCGACGCTCAGGTTCGGAAACAGATTGGTGAGCTGGAACGCACGGCCGAGGCCCTTGCGGGTGCGCAGCGGCGCGGACAGGCGGGTGATGTCTTCGCCCGCAAGCAGCACATCTCCGGCGGTCGGACGGAGCTGTCCGGAGATCAGGTTGAAATAAGTGGTCTTGCCGGCGCCGTTCGGCCCGACAATGGCAGTGAGTTCGCCCGGACGAAACGTGCAACTCACCTTGTTGACGGCAACATGGCCGCCGAAACGGATGGTCAGGTCACGGGTCTCAAGGGTGAGGGACATGCAGCCATCATCAAGTTGTCGTCCCCGCGAAAGCCGGGACCCATACTCCATGAGTATGGTTCTCCTACGGTGGGCTTCAACAGCATATTGCGGTGATGGGTCCCCGCTTTCGCGGGGACGACATTGAATGTGGAGCAGCGTCTGCGCTCGGTCTCCGACCTCTCCCCGCAAGCGGGGAGAGGTGAGAGAGTCTTACCGCTTGTTCTTGATCGGGATGGTCATGTCCTCGATCTTGAGCTCGCGGACCAGTTCGTTGTCGGCCCATGCGAGGTTCGGATCGACCTTAACCTTGAAGTGATACATGCTTTGCAGCGCCTGATGGTCTTCCTTGCGGAACCTCATCTTGCCCTTGGGCGTATCGAACTCCATGCCTTCCATCGCCGCGATCAGTTTCTCGGTGTCGGTCGACTTCGCCTTTTGCACGGCAGTCACGGCCGCCATCGCCGCAGCGAAACCGCCCGCGGTGAAGAAGTCCGGCGGCGCGTTGAACCGCTTCTGGTGCTCGGTCACGAGCCAGTCGTTGATCGGGTTCTTTGGAATGGCGTAGTAGTAATAGGTCGCGCCTTCGAGGCCCGGCAGGCGCTTGTAGGCCGCCAGCGCCGGCAGGATGTTGCCGCCGCTCGACAGCTCGATGTTGTAGCGCTTCGGGTCCATGTCCTGGATCTTGGTCAGCGGATCGCCGCCGCCGGCCCAGATCACCCAGATGATCTTGCGGCCCGGCTTGTCCTTCAGCGCATCGAACAGGCGCTGGGCTGCCGCGGTAAAGTCGGTCGTAGCTGCCGGGACATATTCTTCCGCTGCCAATGTCGCACCGGTCTTGCCGAGTGCTTCCTTGAACGCGGCGACGCCGTCCTTGCCGAACGCGTTGTCCTGACCGAGCGTGGCGACAGTGACGCCCTGCTTGCCGATGGCGACCGCGTTCGAGATCGCGTCCTGCGACGAGTTGCGGCCGGTGCGGAAGATGTAGCGATTCCACTTCTCGCCGGTGATGGCGTCGGCAACCGCCGGCTCGACGATCAGCACCTTCTTGTTTTCCTCGGCGATCGGCAGCATGGCCAGCGCCGCGCCAGAGGCGGTGGTGCCGATGGCGAGATCGACCTTGTCGTCCTGATAGGCTTCGGCCAGCGCCGCCTTGGCGAGGTCCGGCTTGCCCTGGTCGTCCTTGGTGATCAGGACGATCTTGCGGCCGTCGACCGTCATGGTGTTCTTGGTGGCGTATTCCAGACCCATGCGCAGGCCGTTTTCGGTCTGCTTGGCATAGGCTTCCAGCGGTCCGGTTTTACCGTAGATCAGCGCGATCTTGAGATCGTCGGCTGCCGCCGGTGCTGCAGCCAGTGCGGCCGCCACGCCAGCGAGAATTGCAATTTTACGCATTATTGTCCTCCCCAGTTTCCTCAAGGCCGGACCATACATATCCCGCATGGAATTACCAATTTTTTTGCCGGTGCTTCAGTGCCCTGCACATTAAATGCGCTGGCGGCACGGGTGGGCCCAGCCGCCACTGGTGTTAATAATGAGGGGGTGGCTGATCGGGCGGGGAGCCCGTCTCCGATTTCATCTCGGCGTCATCAAGCCGCTCGCGCAGGGCCAGCATCTCCCGGCTCAGGGCGTCGATCTGCTTCCATTGCGCGGTAATGGTGCTGTTCAGGGTCTCGATGGTCTCGTCGAGATACGCGATGCGGATTTCCAGCGCATCAATGCGTGAAGCGGGCGAGGCGGGTTCAGTCATCGGCTTGCTCGCTCATGTCGATCTCGGTGGCGTCGGTGTGGTCCGCGCCGTCTCCGCGCAGGACCTGACGTTCGCTGAGCCCGTGACCGAGCGCGATGCGCTGGTCGAAGACGAAACATTCGCCGCGCCACAGGCTTTGCGCTTCGGGAATCTCCTCGAGATATTTCAGGATGCCGCCCTTGAGGTGATAGACCTCCTCGAAACCCTGCGACAGCAGGTAGGAGCTGGCCTTCTCGCAGCGAATTCCGCCGGTGCAGAACATCGCTATTTTCTTGTGCTTGCCGGGATCGAGCGTCCGGCCGGCGAAGTCCGGAAATTCGCCAAAGCGGGTGATCTTCGGATCGACGGCGCCCTCGAATGTCCCCATCTCGACCTCGAAGCCGTTGCGGGTGTCGAGCAGCAGCACGTCGTCCTGTTTGATGAGCGCGTTCCAGTCGGCGGCATCGACATAGATGCCGACCCTCGCGTTGGGGTCGGTTTCGGGATCGCCGAGCCGGACGATCTCTTTTTTCAGCCGGACTTTCATCCGGTTGAACGGCATCTCGTTCGCGGTGGAGAATTTCAGTTCCAGATTGTCGAGCCGGCCGTTGAACAGCGCACCGTTCTGCAACTGGTTTATCAGGGCGTCGATGGAAGCCTCGCGGCCCGCAACCGTCCCGTTGATGCCCTCGGCGGCGAGGAGAATGATCCCCCTGATATCGAGAGCCACGCACATGTTGCGCAGGGGCTCCCTCAGATTCTCGAAATCGGGGAGCGCGATGAACTGATAAAAAGCAGCGACCTTGTATGACATGGCGGGGGTTATATCAGGACCGGGCGGGGCGCAAAAACCGGTATTCGGCTCGGTTTCCGCATGGATATGACGAGCCAGTTTGCCGCATTTTGGGGCAAATTTGGCCCCATGGCGGGTGTTGCATTCCTGTCATGGCGGGGCGCGTCAAGAGCGCGCGGTGGAAATAAAGCGGACTTGCGAACCACCACGCCGGGGAAATCTGCTAGACAAAACGTCGGCTTACCTTCGAATCGGAACCGTCCCGTTGCATCAGATTTCAAAAGAGCCCGCTCACAGCGATTCCGGAAAAAAACACTTCAGCATTGCGTTCGGCCTGGAACGGATCGGGCTGATTGCGCTGCGCGCGCCCCGTACGGCGGCGGTCATCCTGCTCGCGCTGTGCGTGGTCGCGGTGTTCGGCATCCAGCGCATCAAGATCGACGACTCGCTGAGCCAGCTGTTCCGCTCCGACACCCCCGAATACAAGCAGTACGAAGAGGTCACCAAGCGCTTCCCGTCCAGCGAATACGATGTGCTGGTGGTGGTGGAAGGAAAGTCGCTGCTGGAGCGCGCCTCGCTCGAAAAGTTGCGCGATCTGGTCACCGATCTGCAACTCGTCGACGGGACGCGCGGCATCATCTCGCTGTTCTCCGCCCGGCAGCCGCCCGAGGGCGGACGGCTTCCCGCAGCCCTGTTTCCTGAAACGCTGCCGGAGGGCGCCGCATATGATGCCTTCATCAAGCGCGTAAAGGAAAACGAAGTCATCAAGGGTAAACTGCTGTCGGACGACGGCACGCTTGCGCTGATCGTGCTGGCGCTGGACCCGAAGATCGTCGGCAACAAGGGTCTCAACGCCACCATCGGTGAAGTCCGCAAGCTGATGACCGAAGACCTCGCGGATACCGGGCTCAGCAGCCAGTTGTCCGGTGTGCCGGTCATGCAGCTCGAAATCCGCAACGCGGTCGAGCGGGACGGTCTGACCTACAACATCGCGGGCATTCTGGCCGGCTGTATCATCGCGATCATCTTCTTCCGTCGCGTTTCGTTCATGATCGTCGCGGCATTTCCGCCGCTGCTGGCGATCCTGCTGTCGATCGGCACGCTGGGCTGGCTCGGCTTCAGCCTCAACATGTTCCTGAACGTGATGACGCCGCTGATCATGGTGATCAGTTTCGCCGACTCGATGCAGCTCACTTTCGCCGCGCGCGACCGGCTGATTGCGGGTGAGGACAAGTACACGGCGTTTCGTAATGCCGTGCTGGTGGTCGGACCGGCCTGCGTGCTGACCCACGGCACGGCGGCGCTGTCGTTCCTTGCCCTGCAGTTTTCCGACTCCGACCTGATCCGCACTTTCGGCGAAGCCGGATTGATGGCGACGATCATCGCGCTGATTGCCGTGCTGTCGCTGGTGCCGGTGTTCGGCGTTCTGCTGGTCCGGAAAGAGAATCTGCTCGCGACCAAGATCAAGGGCGCAGACCGGGGCGTGGAAGCGCTGCGCGCGTTCTGCGCGTGGATCGCCAAGCGCATGGTCGGTCACCCCGGTCTTTTCAGCCTGATTGCACTGGTCGTGGTCGTTGGTCTCGGCATCATCTACGCGAGCCTTGAGCCCAGATATCGGCTGGCCGATCAGGTGCCGGACAAGCAGCAGGCCGTCGAAGCCTCAAGCCGTCTCGATGCCAAGCTGACCGGCGCCAACCCGATCGACGTGCTGATCGAGTTTCCGAAGGGCAAGTCGCTCTACGATCAGGAAACGCTCGATACCATCGCCGCCGTTCACTCGATCATCGAGAAGCAGGCGGGAGTCGGCAACGTCTGGTCGATCGAGACGCTGCGCCGCTGGCTGGCGGAAAAGGCCGGCCGTTCGGACGTGGCGATCCTGAAAGAGTACGTTGACCTGTTGCCGGCCTATCTGGTCCGGCGCTTCATTTCCGAGCAGCAGGACGCGGTCGTGGTATCGGGGCGCGTGCCTGATCTCGACTCGAGCCAGATTCTGCCGACGGTCGAGAAGCTCGACGCCGCGATGGGCGCGGTCCGCAGCGCTCACCCCGGTTACAATATCGCGGTGACCGGTCTGTCGGCCATCGCCGCGCGCAACAGCGCCAGCATGATCGGCAAGCTCAATCATGGCCTGACCATCGAGTTTATTCTGGTGGCGGCCTTTATCGGTCTGGCGTTCCGCTCGGTGGTCGTGATGTTCGCGAGCATCCTGCCCGGTATTTTCCCGGTGGTTCTCTCGGGCACCGTGTTGTGGTTTCTGGGCGAGGGGCTGCAATTCGCCAGTGTGGTCGCGTTGACGGTGTCGTTCGGGTTGGGATTGAGTGCGACAATTCACTTCCTCAACCGCTTGCGGCTTGAAGAAAAGCCGGGTGTCGACGAGGCGCAGGCGGTCGAACGCGCCACGGTTCTGGTCGGCCCGGCCTTGATCCTGACCACGGTGGTGCTGGCCTGCGGATTGGTTGTGACGGTGTTTTCCGATCTGCCGTCGCTGCGCCTGTTCGGATGGCTCAGCGCCTTCGCCATGATCGCGGCGCTGATCGCCGATCTCTTCATTTTGCGGCCGACGGCGATGTGGCTGATCAGCACGTCTCACCGCATCAAGGCGGCATGGGGCAGGAAGTAGGCGAGACGCCCCTCGATTCCAGACAGCAAAAGGCCCGCCGATCATCATCGGCGGGCCTTTTTAAATTCCGCGCTTTAGTTGCTCTTCGCGAGGCTGATGGTCACGCCGCGCAGCTCGCCCTTGGAACTGATGTTGACCGACTGTCGGTTGCCGCGCGTCACCACGTTGAAGGTCGCTGCATAGCCGTTGGTCTGGACCAGTGCGGTGACCTGACCGTTCGCGATGCTGCCCTCGACGCTGCCGTTGACGCCGCGGCTGGCTTCGCTCCAGGAGCCTGTGATATTGCCGCCCCGTGCTGCGATGTCGCTGGTCAGTTCGAACTTGTAGCTGTCACTGGCGCAGCGGAGCACCTGGTGCAGGTTGTTGCCGCTACCGTCCACCGTATAGGTGCCGCGGCAGCGGATACGCTCGGTACCGCCTTCGGCGATGGTAATCGTGCCGTTGCCGGACCAGTTGCCTGCATAATTGGCAAATGGCGCGGGCTCGGCTTGTGCGAGCGCGGGAGCCATCAGGAATGCGGCGGCCAGGGCGGCACCGCGGAAACCACGAAAATCAAAACACGACACCGGGAAAGACATCTCTAAACACCATCGTTAGCGGGCGATAAGTATTTGTCGCTCATACCACGCTTTGGTTCACTGGAAAATGTGGCGCGGTGCACCAAAACGAGAAAATAGCGGTGCCGGGCTGCATGTAAGTCTTGTGACATCGGCTCGTCAGGCTGCGTTCGGCGCTTTTCGGGTGTTCCGCGCGCTGCGGTGCAATGATCGGATGTTTGGGATATTTCCTCCCTGGAGCGGTAGACAATCTCGTTTTTCGGACTTCTAATCCTGTCCAAGGCCGGCGGAAAAAAGCACGGCCATTTGGGAGGACGACGATGAAATTGACGAGACGTGAGTTTTCCGTTGGCGTTGGTGCGGTCCTTGCAGCGCCTTCGTTGATAAGAAGTGCCGGGGCTCAGGGCGCGACCATCAAGATCGGTATGGTCCTTCCAGTCACCGGCTCCGCCGCCGAGCAGGGAAAGTTCGCCTTGAACGGCGCAAAGCTGGCGCTGGAGGCCGTCAACAAGGCAGGCGGCGTTCTCGGCAAGCAGGTTGAACTCATCACCGAAGACGACCAGACCACCAATCCCGGTGTCGTGCTCGCATTCTCCAAGCTCGCCGCGCAGCAGGATATCGTTGCGTTCCTCGGCTCGATCCGCTCGACGCAGGTGCATGCCATGGCGCCGGATGTCCTGAAGCTCGGCAAGCCGATGGCGATCGGTGGAACCGATCCGAACCTGACCCATATGGGCAACAAATGGCTGTTCCGCTTCCGCCCGAACGACAGCTATTCCGGCAGCGTGATCGCCGACTACGGTAGCAACACGCTCGGCAAGAAGAAGTGGGCGGTGCTGCATTCCACCGACGCGTTCGGCACGGCGGGCGGCAAGGCGCTGACCGAGGGACTGAGCAAGCTCGGCATCACGCCGGTGCTCGATCAGGGTTATGCCAACCAGAGTCAGGACTTCACCCCGGTGGTGCTGGCGATCAAGCAGTCCGGTGCGGACGTTCTCGGTTCTTACTTCACGTTCGAGAACGATCTCGGCATCTTCGCGCGCCAGTTGCGCCAGCTCGGCGTCAACATTCCCTGGGTCGGCTCGCCGTCCATCGTCGGCGTATCCTCGACCCGCCTTGCGGGTGCGTCGCTCTACGGAACCTACGGTGTCGCCGATTATGCGGAAGAGTCCAGTCCGACGGCCAAGGCCTACGGCAAGGCGTATCGCGATGCCTACAAGCTTGCGCCGGATAATCAGAGCGCATGGACCTATGACGCCGTCACCGTGCTCGCCAAGGCGATGAACACCGCAAAGTCCACCGAGCCGGAAAAGGTCCGTTCTGCGATCCTCGCGATCAAGGGATTCGAAGGCGCGGAAGGCCAGTACAACTTCGATGAAAACGGCGACGGCCTTCACGGCTACAACATCGTGAAGAACGACAAGGGCAACATCGTCTTCGAGAAGCATATCGAAGCGAAGCGATAGACACTATGTCGGCGGCGTTTCGCCAGTTGTGCACGAGCCCGCCGCCGTCATTGCGAGCGAAGCGAAGCAATCCAAAGCAAAAGAAGGATGGATTGCTTCGTCGCTTCGCTCCTCGCAATGACGCCGCCAGCAACGTGCCCCGTCTCTCTTGAGCGAGCCTCATATGGATCAGATTCTTCAATTGCTCTTCACGGGCATCGGCATCGGCTCCGTGTATGCGCTGGTGGCGCTCGGCTTCGTGCTGATTTTCCGCGCGACCAACGTCGTGAATTTCGCGCAGGGCGAGTTCTCGATGGTGGCGGCATTCCTGATGGTGGTGTTCGCGGTCGATCTGCAATGGCCGTACTGGCTGTCATTTCTGATAGCGCTGGGCGGCATGGCGCTGTTCGGCGTGATCTTCAATCTCGGCGTGTACTATCCGCTGCGTCACCGCACCTTTCTGCCGGTCATCATCGCCACCATCGGCGCATCGATCTTTCTGGCGAATTCGGTACTGGCGATCTACGGACCGGCGCCGCAGGTGCTGGAGGGGTGGTTTGAGACACCGGGCATTCAACTCGGGCCGGTCTATCTCGACAGCCAGTATCTGCTGATCATCGCCGTGACCATTGCGCTGGTGATCCTGAACTACTGGTTCTTCGAGCACACGATGCTCGGCAAGAAGCTTCAGGCGACGTCGCAGGACAAGGAAATGGCGTCGCTTCTCGGCATCTCGGTGTCGAGCATGATCATGATCACCTTCATCTATTCCGCGGTGCTTGGCGGGCTGGCCGGCATCCTGGTCGCGCCGATCCTGTTCGTCTCGATCCAGATGGGCGCGACGATTGCGCTGAAGGCATTCGCGGCCACGATCATCGGCGGCTTCGGCGATGTGACCGGCGCAATCATCGGCGGGATCGCGCTCGGCATCATCGAGACCTTCGGCGCGGCTTATGTGTCGGTTCCGTACAAGGATGCATTCGCGTTCCTTGTGCTGATCCTGTTCCTGGTCTTCCGTCCGCAAGGCATCTTCGGCGAACGCGTGGCGGAAAAAGCATGAGCATGCCGAGCCAGAACATGCCGGTCACCGCCACCCTGCGCTCGACGCCGCTGGTGCTGCGGCATCTGCCATATTTTATCGTCGCCGCGATCGCCGTGTTTGTCGCGGCGACGATGAACTTCGATGGTTACGTTCTCAACATCCTGATGCAGGCGGCCACGTTTGCCATCGCCGTGTTCGGTCTGACGGTCGTGCTCGGGCTGTGCGGACAGATCAATCTGGCGCAGGCGGCATTTTTCGGACTGGGCGCCTATGCGGTCGGTCTCGGAACTGCCGACTACCAGATCAACTTCTGGATATGTCTTGTGGCAGGTTCTCTGCTGGCGCTGGCCGCCGGAGCGCTGCTGGGCATGAGCACGCTCAAGCTTGGCGGCCATTACCTCGCCATGGTCACGATCTCGTTCCAGCAGATTGTCACGCTGGTCATGATTAATGCGATCTGGCTGACGCGCGGCCCCGACGGCATCTCGAAAATCGGACGGCCGGCGCTGTTCCAGTCGCAGCAGTCGTTTCTCGCGTTCTGCGTCGCGGCGCTCGCGGTGATCGGCTATCTCGTCTGGCATCTGCCGGATACGCGGATCGGCCGCGCCATGCGCGCGGTTCGGGACAACGAACTCGCTGCGGGCGTCGCGGGCATCGATATCTTCCGCACCAAGGTCGCGGCCTTTGCGTTGTCTGCGCTGCTTGGCGGAATCGGCGGCGGATTGTTCGCCGGTGGCTTCTCCTATGTCAGCCCGGATCAGTTCTCCTTCGCGGAATCGATCGTCTTCCTCACCATGGCGCTGCTGGGCGGCGTCGGATCGCCAATCGGCGCCGTGATCGGCACCGGGTTGCTGATCCTGATTCCGGAATGGCTACGCTTCCTGAAGAACATTCCGGGACTGTATCTGGCGATCTACGGACTGTTCGTGATCCTGATTGTGCGCTTCATGCCGGACGGCATCTGGGGTTTCGTTCAGGAGATCATCACCAGATGGCGGGCGAGGACGCCGCCGCAGATTGCTAGCCCCGCGCTGCAACTTGCACCGGCCAGGATCGGTGGCGACATGGTGCTTGAAGTCACCGGCCTGTCGAAGCACTTCGGCGGTCTGAAGGCCGTCGACAAGGTCGATCTCTCCGTGCGCCGGGGCAGCGTCCACGCGCTGATCGGACCGAATGGTTCGGGCAAGACCACCACACTCAATATGCTGTCCGGCCTCTACAAGACGACCGCCGGCAGGATCGTCCTCGATGGCACCGACGTGACCGACATGCCCGCGCACCAGCGCACGGCGGCGGGCCTTGGCCGTACCTTTCAGAATATCCGGCTGTTCCGCTCGATGAGTGCGCTGGAAAACGTGGTGATCGGCGCGGAGCGTCCGGGCAATACGCTGATCGGCGAGGGCGGTCAGGACGCGCTGACGCAGCGGGCGATGTCGGCGCTGACGTTCGTCGGCCTCGGCGGGCGGGCCAACGAACTGGTATCCAGCTTCTCCTATGGCCACCAGCGCCTGATCGAGATCGCCCGCGCACTGGCGGGAAATCCAACGCTGTTGCTGCTGGACGAACCTGCGGCCGGTCTGAACTCCAGCGAGAAGGTCGAACTGCATGACCTGCTCAAGCGCATCGCAGCGCAAGGGCTCACCATTCTCATCATCGATCACGACATGACGCTGGTGCGCGAGGCGGCGCAGCACATCACCGTGCTCAACTTCGGCAAACGCATTGCCGACGGCGAGTCGCTGGCGGTGTTGCAGCATCCCGATGTTATTTCCGCTTATCTCGGGACGGAGTGAGTCATGGCTTTGCTCGAGATCAACGACCTCATTGTGCTCTACGGCGAAATCGAAGCGTTGCGGGGCATTTCACTGAAGGTGGAGCAGGGGCAGGTGGTGACGCTGCTCGGCTCCAACGGGGCGGGCAAGTCCACCACGCTGCGTGCGATATCAGGCCTCGCCAAGCCAGCGGCCGGGGAAATCCTGTTCGACGGCAAGTCGATTGTGGGCCTCGGACCGGAAGCTATCGTGCGTCTCGGTATTTCGCACGTTCCGGAGGGGCGGCGGGTGTTTCCCGGCCTCACCGTGAAAGAAAACATTATGCTCGGCGCGTCGAATCGCCGGGTCGCGAAAGCGCAACTGTCGCGCGAAGCCGATGCGATGTTCGATCTGTTCCCCGATATCCGCGCGTTTTCCGACAAGCTCGGCTGGACACTATCCGGCGGGCAGTTGCAGATGGTGGCGGTGGCGCGCGGGCTGATGGCAAAGCCGCGGCTCTTGTTGCTTGATGAGCCGTCGCTCGGCCTTGCGCCGGTGATCGTGCAGGCCGTGTTTCGCATCATCGCCGAAATCCGCAAGGAAACGACCGTTTTACTTGTCGAGCAAAATGCGCGAATGGGATTGTCCGTCGCCGACTACGGCTACGTGCTGGAAACGGGCCGTCTTGCTCTCGGCGGCAAACCCGACGAACTGTGGAGCAACGAAGCAATCAGAGCCGCTTATCTAGGCGGCCATACCAAGGCAGCTGTTTAACGATGGTAACAATCAACTCCCAGAAGCTGATCGGCTTCGTATCTGACATCTTCTCCCGTGCCGGCTCCTCGAAAGCTGAGGCGGATCGCATCGCTATGTATTTGACGACAGCGAACCTCACCGGCCACGACAGCCACGGCGTCATCCGCGTGCCGCAGTATGTGAAGTGGGTGAAAGAGGGCGCGATCATTCCCGATCAGACCATCAAGCTGGTGGTCGACACGCCGTCGATCGCGGTGGTCGATGGCGGCTTCGGCTATGGGCAAACAGTGACGCCGCAAGCCGTGAGAGTCGGCATCGACAAATGCAAGGCCGTTGGTCTCTCCGCGATGACGCTGAAGAATTCAGGTCACCTCGGGCGTGTCGGCGACTGGGCGGAAATGGCGGCGGCGGAAGGTCTGGTCTCGATCTTCTTCGTCAATGCAGCGGGCTCGGTGCTGGTCGCGCCTTATGGCGGCGTCGCGCGCAAGCTCTCCACTGCGCCTTATTGCGTCGGCATTCCGCGCCCCGGACAAGGGCCGGTGGTGCTGGATTTTGCAACCTCCATCGTTGCCGAAGGCAAGGTGATGGTGGCGAGCCGCGGCGGCAAGAAGCTGCCGAAGGGCGCGCTGGTCGATCAGGATGGCACGCTCAGCGAAGACCCGCATGTGCTTTACGGGCCTTATGAAGCCGATGGCCCGCGTGTCCATGCACAGGGCAAGGGCGCTATCCGCGCATTCGGCGAGCACAAGGGCTCGGGCCTCGCGCTGATGTGCGAACTGCTCGGCGGCGCGCTGACCGGCAACGGTGCGACCAAGACCGACCGGCGTTTCTCCAACGGCATGCTGGCGATCTTCATCGATCCGAAGGTGGTCGACCCCGCGCATTTCTTCGATGGGGAAGTCGCCCGGTACATCGCCTATTTCAAGGACAGCAAGCTGGCGCAGGGGCACGATGCGGTGCTGATTCCGGGCGAGCCGGAAGCGGCCACGCGCGCGGAGCGCACCAAAAACGGGGTGCCCCTGACCGACGAGACATGGAATTCCATCACGGCAACGGCGCGGTCGGTCGGTATCGATGATGCCGCCGTTGCCAAGGCGACCGGATAGGTCGAGGATCAGGTTTAGCCGGAGGGCATCTCATGCATGACCCGCGTCCAAACCAAGCAACAACAATCAAAACAGAAACGGGAAACGATCGTATGGCAAACAAGGTCATGGAAATCTGGGCTGCGGGCAAGGTGGTGGTCAACGGCTGGCTTGCGATCCCCTCCGGCTTTTCTGCCGAGGTGATGGCGCAGTGCGGTTTCGACAGCGTCACCGTCGATATGCAGCACGGCGTGCAGGATTATCAGTCGATGATCCAGTGCTTCCAGGCGATGCAGGCGCATCCGGTGACACCGATGGTGCGCGTGCCATGGAATGAGCCCGGCATCATCGGCAAGGTGCTCGACGGCGGCGCATACGGCGTCATCTGCCCGATGATCAACACGAAAGAGGAAGCCGAGCGCTTCGTGCAGTATGCGAAGTATCCGCCGCGCGGCACCCGCAGCAACGGTCCGATTCGCGCCATGATGTACGGTTCAGCGGGTACCTATCAGCAGACGGCCAATGAAGAGACGCTCTGCATTCCGATGATCGAGACCAAGACCGCGGTCGAAAATCTCGAAGCGATCCTCGACGTGAAGGGCATTGCCGGCGTCTATATCGGCCCGTCCGATCTCGGCTTTTCCTATGGCCTGCATCCGACGCTCGACCGGACCGAACCGGAAATCATCAAGATCTATGAGCGGATCGTGAAGGAATGCGACAAGCGCGGCATTTTCCCCGGCATTCATTGCAGCGGCGCGCCGGGCGCCGCACTCGCCATCGAGCGCGGGTTCAAGCTGGTGACGATCATGAATGACAGCGGATTGCTCGCGATGTCCGCCAAGAGCCATATCGCCGAGACGCGGAAGAACTCCGGCGGCAAGGCATAGCATCTTCACCTCTCCCCGCCTGCGGGGAGAGGTGAAAGACGCCAGAGCCAACAAGGACAATAGCCATGGCCGCGACACCCGTAATCCGTCTTCACTCCGATGACAGCGTGGTGATTGCGCGAACCGCACTGCTGCCTGGCGCCGAAGTGGCGCAGGGTGTCGCCGCGACCGAACGCATTCCCGCGGGCCACAAGGTGGCGGTGAAGCCGATCGCCGTCGGCGAGCCGGTGATGCGCTACGGTCAGATCATCGGTTTTGCCACCGTTCCGATCGCGCCGGGCCAGCATGTCCATGTGCAGAACATCGGGATGGGTGAGTTCTCCAAGGACTATGCCTATGGCGTGGACGTCAAGCCGACGCCGAACTTCGATCTACCGGCGACGTTTCAGGGCATCCGCCGCCCCGATGGACGCGTGGCGACACGCAATTACATTGGCATTCTGACTTCGGTGAATTGCAGCGCGCATGTCGCGGGGCTCGTCGCCGATGTGTTCAAGCGCAATCCCTTCACCGGCCACGACCCGCTGGCGGCGTTCCCGAACGTCGACGGCGTTGTCGCGCTGACCCACAAGACCGGTTGCGGCATGACCCAGCTTGAGCCGCTGACGGTGCTTCGCCGCACGCTCGGCGGCTACGCGCGCCATGTGAATTTTTCGCATGTGATCATTCTCGGCCTTGGCTGCGAGATGAACCAGATCGGCGGATTTCTGGAAGAACAGAGGCTGGCGGGACGCCTGCGATCGCTGGACATTCAGGATGTCGGCGGTTCGCGCAAGACGGTGGAGAAGGCGGTCGCGTTCGTGCGCGAAGTGCTGGCGGAATCGAACAACATCAAGCGGGAGCCATGTCCGGCGAGTGAACTGACAGTCGCGCTTCAATGCGGTGGCTCGGACGGTTACTCCGGTGTGTCGGCCAACCCGGCGCTGGGCGCGGCGAGCGATCTCTTGGTGCGCCATGGCGGCTCGGTGATCCTCTCCGAGACACCCGAGACCTATGGCGCGGAGCACCTTCTCACACGCCGTGCGGTCAGTCCTGAAGTCGGCGAGAAACTCGTCGCCTTGATGCGGTGGTGGGAAGACTACACCGAGCGCAACAGCGCGGAGATGGATTCCAACCCCAGCCCTGGCAACAAGGCCGGTGGTCTCACCACCATTCTTGAAAAGTCCCTCGGCGCGATGGCCAAAGCCGGCAGCACCAACCTCGTCGATGTGGTCGGCTATGCCGAGCCGGTCACCAAAAAAGGCTTCACCTTCATGGATACGCCGGGCTTCGATCCGGTGGCCGCCACGGGGCAGGTGGCGGGGGGTGCGAACCTCGTCTGTTTCACCACAGGGCGCGGCAGCGTGTTCGGCTGCAAGCCGTCACCTTCGATCAAGCTCGCGACCAACACGCCGATGTTCCGCCGCATGGAAGACGACATGGACGTCAACTGCGGAACCATCCTGGACGGTGACGAAACCGTGCAGCAATGCGGCCAGCGTATTTTCGACCTGATTCTGCGGGTCGCCTCCGGACAACAGACCAAGAGCGAGGCGTTCGATTTCGGCGCTGCGGAATTTGCGCCTTGGGTATTAGGCGCTACGATGTAGCCTGAAGAGTCGAGGCAAAATCGACCGCAGGGAGAACGCCATGCCGGCCGTTGAACGTGTCGACCCGAAGACGATCTTTTCTGCCGAGGAATGGGCGCGGCTGACCGCGCGTGACTCCTGGCGTGGCATGTGGCTGGTCGTGCATTGCTGGGGGACCATCGCCGCCGCCGTTGCCCTTGTGACGATCTGGCCGAACCCGTTCATCTGGCTGGCCGCCGTGATGATTGTCGGCACGCGGCAACTTGGGCTGGCGATCCTGATGCACGAGGCGGCTCACGGCGGACTGCACACCAACCAGAAGATCAACGAGTTCGTCGGCAACTGGATCTGCGCCGTGCCGGTGGGCGCGACGCTGGGGGGCTATCGCGCCTACCATCTCAAGCATCACCGGTTCACGCAGCAGCCGGAAGATCCCGATCTTGGGCTATCGGCGCCGTTTCCGATTTCAAAGGACAGCTTCTACCGCAAGGCTTTCCGCGACCTCACCGGGCAAACCTTCATCAAGCAGCGTTCGCCGTCATTCAAGGCGCTGTTCGCCCGGCGCGAACCTGTGCTGACGGACGCGATGCGCGATGAGGAGACCGAGAACTTCCTGACCAGCGGCCGGATCGCCATGCAGCGGTTTCTCGGCGTCAACGCGATTTTGTTCGGCCTGTTCTGGCTGGCCGGTGCGGGCATCTGGTTCTTCGGCGTCTGGGTCGTCGCGATGGCGACATGGTTTCCGCTGGTGACCCGCGTGCGCAACATTGCCGAGCATGCCTGCACCTCGACCGGTCCAGATCCGTTCAGCCATGCGCGCACAACCCATGCGAACATCGTCGAGCGCGCGTTGATCGCGCCGTACTGGGTGAACTATCACGCCGAGCATCACCTGTTCATGTATCTGCCGTGCTACCGGCTCGAGGAGGCACACCGCCTGCTCACCGAGAAGGGCCTCATCCAGCGGGTTGACGTCGCTCCTAGCTATCTCGACGTGCTGCGCCTCGCCACGTCGCGCGCGCGGCCTACCTCCGCCGCATGACCGCCGCAAGGATCGCAATCGCGCTCATGGTATCGCTGTGTGCAGCGACGCTTGCGCATGCGCAGGAATGGCCGACGCGGCCGATCACGCTTTCAGGACACCAGGACGAGAAGACACAATGACAAAGGGTCTCAAGAAAGGGCTGACCAGCTACGGCGATCCCGGATTTTCGCTGTTCCTGCGCAAGGCCTTCATCAAGGCGATGGGCTATTCCGACGACGCGCTGGAGCGCCCGATTGTCGGCATCACCAACACCTACAGCGATTATAATCCCTGCCACGGCAATGTCCCGCAGATCATCGAGGCGGTGAAGCGGGGCGTCATGCTGGCGGGTGCGATGCCGATGGTGTTTCCCACCATTTCGATTGCCGAGAGTTTTTCGTATCCGACCTCGATGTATCTGCGCAACCTGATGGCGATGGATACCGAAGAGATGATCCGCGCTCAGCCGATGGATGCGATCGTCGTGATCGGCGGTTGTGACAAGACCCTGCCGGCGCAGATCATGGCGGCGGTGAGCGCCGATCTGCCGACCGTGGTGATCCCGGTGGGGCCGATGGTGGTCGGGCATCACAAGGGCGAGGTGCTGGGCGCCTGCACCGATTGCCGTCGCATGTGGGGCAAGTTTCGCGCGGGTGAAATCGATCAGGATGAGATCGAGGCTGTCAACGGGCGCCTCGCGCCGTCGGTCGGCACCTGCATGGTGATGGGCACCGCCAGCACCATGGCCTGCGTCACCGAGGCGCTGGGCCTGTCGCTGCCGATGAGCGCGACGATTCCCGCGCCGCATTCCGAGCGAATACGCTCGGCCGAACACAGCGGCAAGCGCGCCGCTGAAATGGCCGTGACCGGAGGCCCGCGTCCCAGCGAACTGCTGACGCCGGCCGCGCTCAGGAATGCGCAGGTGGTGTTGCAGGCCATCGGCGGCTCGACCAACGGGCTGATTCATCTGACGGCGATAGCCAATCGGACGCCGCATCGCATCGACCTCGATGCGTTCGACAAGCTCGGCCGCGAGGTGCCGGTGCTGATCGATCTCAAGCCGTCGGGCGCACATTATATGGAGCACTTCCATCACGCGGGTGGCGTGCCGAAGCTGATGAAGCAGCTCGGCGACCTGATCGATCTCGATGCGAAAACCATCGCGGGTGGAACGCTGCGCGATGTCGTCGCCAATGCGGAGGAAGTTCCGGGGCAGGATGCGATCCGGCCTCGCGACAATCCAATCAACCGCGAAGGCGCGATGGCCGTGCTGCACGGCAATCTGGCGCCGCGAGGTGCTGTCATCAAACAGTCGGCGGCGACGCCGAAGCTGCTTCAGCACACCGGGCGGGCGGTGGTGTTCGAATCGGTTGAGGACATGACGCTCCGTGTCGACGATCCCAATCTCGATGTGAAGGCCGATGATGTGCTGGTCCTGCGCAATGCCGGCCCGAAGGGCGCGCCGGGTATGCCGGAGGCTGGATATCTGCCGATCCCGCAGAAAATCCTGCGCACCGGCGTCAAGGACATGGTGCGAATCTCGGATGCCCGCATGAGCGGCACAGCATTCGGCACCATCGTTCTGCACATCACGCCGGAGTCGGCGGTGGGTGGTCCGCTTGCGCTGGTGCAGACTGGCGACATGATCCGGCTCGATGTTGCGAAACGGCGCATCGATCTTCTGGTCGATGAAGTCGAACTGACGATGCGCCAGAAAGCATTGTCCAAGCCGGTGGCGCCCGACTGGGCCGCGCGCGGCTATGCCCACCTTTTTCATGAAACGATCACGCAGGCCGATGAAGGCTGCGATTTCGATTTCATGCGGCGGGAGGGTCCCGGCAAGGCTTGAGCCACAGGTAAAGTGCACCGTTTCGTTTGAACCATTCACCGAAGGGGAGAAAGCGATGAGCACCATGACACTGACGGCGGAACAGCACGCCGACCGCCGCAGGAGAATCTGGGCCATTGTCGGAAGTTCATCGGGCAATCTCGTCGAATGGTACGATTTCTACGCTTACGCATTCACGGCGCTCTATTTCGCGCACGCGTTCTTTCCCGCCGGCAACCAGACCACGCAACTGCTGCAAACCGCTGCGGTGTTCGCCATCGGCTTTCTGATGCGGCCGATCGGCGGATATATTTTCGGCACCATCGCCGACAGATACGGCCGCAAGACCTCGATGGTCACATCCATCTTGATGATGTGCGGAGGCTCGCTCGCCATCGGCCTGCTGCCGACCCATGACACTATTGGCGTCGCGGCGCCGATCCTGCTGTTGCTGGCCCGCATGGTGCAGGGACTTTCGGTCGGCGGCGAATATGGCACCACCGCGACCTACATGAGCGAGGTCTCGCTTCCGGGCAAACGCGGTTTCTACGCATCGTTCCAATATGTCACTCTGATCGGCGGGCAGCTTCTGGCATCGCTCGTCGTGCTCGTCGTTCAGCTTTCGATGACGGATGCGGAATTGCGCGCGTGGGGCTGGCGTATTCCGTTCCTGATCGGCGCGCTCTGTGCCATCGTCGCACTTTATTTGCGGATGTCACTGCACGAGACGTCGTCCGAAAAGAGCCGCTCGCAGGAGGGCGCGGGCACCCTGCGCAACATATTCACCCATCACCTGAAGCCGTTCCTGCTGGTGCTCGGCTATACGGCGGGCGGATCGCTGATCTTCTATACGTTCACCACTTATATGCAGAAGTATCTGGTGAACTCGGCGCATATGGATCACCGTACGGTGAACATCGTCATGAGCGCGGTTCTTTTCACCTACATGATCATGCAGCCGCCGTTCGGTGCGTTGTCGGACAGGATCGGTCGCCGTACGCAGATGCGGATATTCGGATTGCTGGCGACGCTGTGTGTTGTGCCGCTGATGTACGCGATCGGCGGCGTCACCAGTCCGTACATGGCGTATGTCCTGATCGTCCTAGCACTGGCGATCGTGTCGCTTTACACCTCGATCAGCGGCGTCGTGAAAGCGGAGATGTTTCCACCGGAGGTGAGGGCGCTCAGCGTCGGCTTCGCCTATGCCATCGCGAATGCGCTGTTCGGCGGCTCTGCGGAGTACGTCGCGTTGTGGTTCAAGGATCACGGCATCGAGTCGAGCTTCTTCTGGTACGTGACCATTCTGTGCGGCATCGCGTTCTTCGCTGCGATCCTGATGCCGGACCCCAAGGTCAAGGGCTATCTGCACGGTCACGAATCGGATCCGGACTAGAGCAGTTCGCGAACCTCGGCCTTATCCGGCAGTCAGTCTGACCTATCGGGAACCGAGCCGAATATCTTTCAGGTGATTGTCGGAACAAGCTGTCCGGCGTAGCTTTCGCGCCTGCTTGATGCCAAGCGGCGAAACATCATTCGCCGCCGTGAAAGTTGCGTGTTCCGATGGCGAGGCGCTGATCATGCGCGGCGAAATCCATCATATCCATTCGAGCAACGACGGAGGGTCTTCGCACGATGCGTCGTCGCGCCGTCTCGCGGCCATCATCGCAGGCGATATCTCGGGTTACAGCCGCCTGATGCAGATGGATGAAGACGGGACTTATGCGCGCGTCAAGCGGATTGAACGCGATCTGATCGAGCCGACCATCGCGGAACATCATGGCAGGCTGGTCAAGACAACGGGCGATGGATTTCTCGCAATCTTCGACAGCCCGGTGGAAGCCGTCCGGTGCGGCATCGTGATTCAGCAAAGCATGGTCGGCCGCAATGCGTCGCTGCCCCGCGAGCACTGGATCGTTTACCGCATCGGGGTCAACCTTGGCGACGTCATTATCGAGGACGATGATGTTTATGGGGATGGCGTGAACGTGGCCGCACGCCTCGAAGGAATAGCTGCACCGGGACAGATCTATATTTCCGGCGGCATCTACGAACAGATCAAGCACAAGCTCGTTTGCGGCTATCAGTCGCTCGGCGACCGCCAGGTCAAGAACATTACGGACCCGGTGCGGGTGTATCGGGTTCTTCCCGATCCGTCCGCGATATCGACAGGCCGGACCAGATTGGTGATTGCATTGCTTGCTGCCGCCACTTTGCTTCTCCTGGCTGTTGCGGGCGGGGCGCTTTGGTATCTTTTGGTCAGGCCGGAGAGCCAGCTCGCCCGCCCGTCGCCTGCGGCATCTCCATCTCCGGTCGATGTCGCAAAGACGGCGCCGCCGCCGATTGCCCCTCAGGCCGCACCAAAGGCGCCAACCACGGCAGCTGCGCCCGCGACGAAGCAGCAGCCTTCGCTGCAACCGATCAAGGAGCCTGAAATGATTTCGCTTCCCGGAGGCAGTTTCGCCATGGGCAGCAATGACGACATCACCGAAAAGCCGGTTCATCAGGTGGCGATCAAGCCATTCGCGATTGGCAAATATCCCGTGACGGTGAGGGAATGGAACGAATGCACGGCGGCCAAGGCGTGCGGGTTTGTGGCCGTGGACAAGGAAGACGCACCCGTGACGGACGTGAACTGGAACGATGCCAGGCAGTTTGTCGCATGGCTCACGCAAATGACGGGAAAGACCTATCGTCTTCCGAGCGAAGCGGAGTGGGAATATGCCGCGCGCGGCGGCACCCAGACACGATACTGGTGGGGCGATCAGTTCCGGCCCGGTATGGTCAACTGCAAAAACTGCATCGAGGGTGCGGCTGTCGAGCAGCCGATGAAGGTCGGCAGCCTCAAGGCGAATCCGTTTGGACTCCATGATATGGGCGGCGGCGTCGATCAGTGGGTCGAGGACTGCTGGCACAAGAACTATCAGGGTGCGCCGTCCGACGGCTCGGCCTGGGTCAGTGACGGCGATTGTTCCTCGCGCGTGATCCGCTCAGGTTCGTGGCGCAACGATATGCGTTCCGCCCGGCCGGCGAGCCGGGACCGATATGACGTCGGCGTGCGCTATCCCACCCACGGCTTCCGCGTTGCTCTTTCCCGTTAGGAGGCGTTATGGCGATCATCAGGACCATCGCGCTGTCGGCGGCGCTGTCGCTGCTGCCGTTTGCCGTTCACGCCCAGGGAACACCGGCAGGCAAGGATGCGTATCTCTATTTCGTCTGGCCGCAGGATGGTGCGACGATCAAGGGGGCGTTCTGGTGCCGCTTCGGTTTGCGCAACATGGGCGTTACCCACGCCGGCGACAACTTTGCCAACGCCGGGCACCATCATCTGCTGATCGATGTGAACGAACCGCTCGACCCCAAGGAGCCGATCCCGCAGGACAAGTCCCATCTTCATTTCGGCGCGGGACAGACCGAGTCGCGCATCGAATTGCCTCCCGGGAAGCACACGCTTCAACTCGTGCTCGGCGACGCCAAGCACTATCCCTTCGATCCTCCGGTTGTCTCGAAGAAGATCACCGTGACGGTTAAATGATCCGGTTTGGATCGGATCAATACGTCGCGCGGCCGCCGGAAATGTCGAATACCGCGCCGGTTGTGTAGAGGCATTCTTCGGACGCCATCCATGCCACGAGCGAGGCCAGTTCTTCCACCTTCAGGAATCGCCCGCGCGGAATCTTCGACAGCATGAAGTCGATGTGCTGCTGCGTCATCTGGTCGAAGATCGCGGTCTTTGCGGCGGCGGGTGTCACGGCGTTCACGGCGATATCGGTGCCCGCCAGTTCCTTGCCGAGCGATTTGGTCAGCGCGATCACACCGGCCTTCGAGGCCGAGTAGTGCGAGGCGTTGGGGTTGCCTTCCTTGCCTGCGATGGACGCGATGTTCACGATCCGCCCGTAATTGTGTTTCAGCATCACCGGCACGATGGCCTTGCAGCAGAGGAAAGGGCCATCCAGGTTGATCTTCATCACCTGCCGCCATTCGTCATAGGACAGATCGGCAACGGTCTTGTTGACGCCCGCAATGCCTGCGTTGTTCACAAGAATGTCGATACGGCCAAACGCTTTCAGCGTGGCATCCTTCGCCGCTTCGACCGCGGCGGGATCGGTGACATCGACCTTGAGCACGGTCACTGCGGCGCCGATCTCTTTGGCGGTTTTCTCGGCCAAAGCCTGGTCGAAATCCCAGATCGCGACCTTAGCGCCGGAGGCGGCGAAGCGTTCGGTGATGGCGCGGCCAAAGCCCTGCGCGCCGCCGGTGACGACGGCGAACCGTCCGTTGAGGTCGATCTTGTTCACGGTGGCTCTCCCGAGGTTTCTTACGAGGATATTGCTGCGGCAACTGCGGACTGCTCCCTCTCCCTGATGGGGAGAGGGGCACTAAATCTATCGAGAGATTCTACGCCCTCACCCGGATTGCTTCGCAATCCGACCTCTCCCCACGGGAGAGGTGAATAACTCACCCTATTCCGCTTTTGGTGGAGCGTCGAAATCACAGCGTCCAGCCGCCGTCGATGATGTGTGCGACGCCCGTCGTGAAGGCGCTTTCGTCGCTGGCGAGATAGACCGCAAGTGATGCGATTTCGTCGGCCGTGCCGAGGCGGCCCATCGGCTGGCGGCTGACGAACATGTCACGCCCGCCGGCTCCCAGCGCAGCGGCCCGGCCCAGCATCGATGGCGTTTCGATCGTGCCGGGGCAAATGCTGTTGCAGCGGATGCCCTTGGTGATGAAATCGACCGCGACGGCGCGGGTCAGGGCGGCCACGGCGGCCTTGGTGGCGCTGTAGACATAGCGGTTCGGCGCGGCCTTGAACACGCCGGCAGCCGACGCGATGTTCACGATCGAGCCGCCGCCGTTCTCCAGCATCGAGGGCAGGAACGCCTTGATGGTCCGGTGCATCGACTTGACGTTGAGGTCGAACGAGAAGTCCCAGTCGCCATCGGAGCAGTCCAGCACGGTGCCGTTGTGAACGAAGCCCGCCGCGTTGAGCAGGATGTCGACCTTGCCGGCTTTCGATGCCATCGCATTCACAGCCGCGGTGTCGCGGACGTCGAGCTTATGGACCTCGGCGATGCCCTCTTTCTTCAGAGAAGCGAGACCGGCTTCGTCAACGTCGGTCGCGATCACGGTCGCGCCTTCGCGGGTGAAGGCGAGAGCGCAGGCGCGGCCGATGCCGGCTGCGCCCGCGGTGATGAAGGCACGCTTGCCTTTCAGCCGATCAGACATGTAACGATTCCCTGTCCTGTGACCATCGTTTCAGATTGTCATTGCGAGGAGCAGAGCGACGAAGCAATCCATTTTTTACCTAAGGTGGATTGCTTCGCTTCGCTCGCAATGACATTGCGAGGTTCAATGATTGTCGCGCGCGACGCCGATGGTGCCGGCGATGTTGCGATAGCGGGTTGCGAGTTCGAGGCACGCGCCGGTGGCCTGCTGGCCGACGGTGTCGCGATAAAGCTCCTGCCATGGCGTCTGGTTCTTTGGATACTTGAAACCACCGCTGGCCATCAGGTCGGCGTGACGTTTCTTCACCTCGGCGTCGGAGATCAGGATGTTAGCTTCGCCCTTGTTGAGGTCGATGCGTACCCGGTCGCCGGTTTTGAGGATCGCAAGCCCGCCATTGGCAGCTGCTTC
>Ga0208242_100363_pt1 | contig 35366 bp, 35 predicted proteins | sample SubbioAug_CSW13A_FD_184825 | JGI IMG/M metagenome (GOLD analysis project Ga0208242, IMG submission 184825) | Serpentinite rock and fluid subsurface biosphere microbial communities from McLaughlin Reserve, California, USA - CR12Aug_CSW13A (SPAdes) | ecosystem: Environmental > Terrestrial > Deep...
AGCAGCACGATGCGTGCACGCTGCACCAGTCTCACGCTGGTGAGCTTGGAGCGAGCCAGCCGGGTCAACTCGGCTCGCTCTTCGTCGGTCAACACAATCTCGGGGGCAACTCGCACTGGCTCTCTCCGTTTGCTCGCAGTAGAGCATTGGAAATGCACCCGCTTCATAAGCTCCATCAAGAAGCGAACACCACACCAGTCTTACCAGACTTTCCACCAAGGATCGCTGGCGCTTTTGAAGCCCTTGCTCAGGTACTCGCTGTTGGGGAAGCTGGCCAGCATTACCCGGCGTGCGTCGTCGCGCAGCTGTGTCATGCCCAGTGCATCGTAAGACTGGATCAGGATGAACAGGGCTTCTTCCAACGCCGGCGCGTCAGTGTAGTCCACCAGGGCGGTCTGGGCGCGGCCAATGGCAGCCAGGTGGGCGCCGCGGCTGTGGTAATACCGGGCCACATGCACCTCGTACTGAGCAAGCGAATTGACGATGTAAGTCATGCGCGAGCGCGCGTCGGGGGCGTATCGCGAATCGGGAAAACGTGTGATCAGGTCGCGGAATGCCTCAAACGATTCTTTGGCCGCTTTCTGGTCGCGTTCTGAGAGGTCCTGGCGCGACAGTGAGCCAAACAGGCCCAGGTTGTCGTTGAAGGTGGCGAGGCCTTTCAGGTACAAAGCGTAATCAAGCGCTGGACTGGACGGGTGCAGCCGCATGAAACGGTTAATGGCCGCAAGGGCCTGGGCTGGCTCGCCCGCCTTGTAGTGGGTGTGCGCCTTGTCAAGTTGAGCTTGCTGTGCCAGTGGCGTGCCTGCGGCGCGACCTTCAAGCTTTTCAAACAGCGTGATGGCTTTTTCAAAGTTGCCGGCATCCCGTTCGTCGCGTGCTTCACTGTAGAGCTTGTTGGGGCTCCAGCCGGCGGTTTCGTCGACTGTTTTGGTGCTGCCGCATCCAGACAGCACAAAGGCGACCCCTATCAGACACAGTGACACAGCAGATAATCTGGACGGAAGCATCACTCGCATACCTTTACAACGGAACAACCAGGTTTTGGCCACTCAAATTATATCGACGGGGGCGTCACCGTTCACGCCAGCACTCGATGATGCACTGGATGAGCTGTCTGCGGTGGAAGAAGGGCGGGTTGAAGTCGAAGTTCGCTTGTGCGAGGTGCCCGCCGACATGCATGGTTGGCGCGTCGACCGTGTGTTGGCCCGCTTGATCCCCGAGTTCTCGCGATCCTACCTGCAGCAACTCATGGCCGACGGGGCAGTGCAGTTGCGCGGAGCTGTCGTGCTCAAGCAGGCTGCTCGCATTGCTGCAGGTGACCGGCTTCAGGTGGAACTTCGCGCCACCCAGCAGGCCATGGCCTTTGTGCCCCAGGCTATGAAGCTGGATGTGGTGTTTGAGGACGCCAACCTGCTGGTGATCAACAAACCCGCTGGATTGGTGGTACACCCCGCCGCAGGCAACTGGAGCGGCACACTGCTCAATGGCCTGCTGGCCCACCACGCCGGCGCGGCCAGCTTGCCGCGCGCGGGCATCGTTCACCGGCTGGACAAAGATACCTCGGGCCTGATGCTGGTGGGCAAAAGCCGCCAGGCGGTTGAAGCGTTGGTGCGTGCCATCGCCGCGCGCGAGGTCAATCGGCAGTACCTGGCGCTGGGGCATGGGCGTTGGACCGGGACAGTGGAACAGGGCGTGGACCAGCACATCGGGCGCGACATCCGAAACCGCCTGCGCATGGCTGTGGTGCTGCGAGACGGTGCCTCTGGCAAGCCAGCCCAGACCACTTTCAGATTGCTGGATAGCGGCGACCAGGCCTGTCTGGTCGCCTGTAAATTGCACACCGGCCGCACCCACCAGATTCGCGTGCACATGGCGTGGTTGGGTCACCCGTTGGTGGGCGACGCGCTGTACGGCGGTCGGACGTTGTGGGGCATGGGACGCCAGGCGCTGCATGCCGCGCGCTTGCGCCTGGTGCATCCGACAGGTGGGCAGCCCCTGGACTTTCAGTCGGCACCGCCCGATGATTTCAAGGATGCGCTGGAGCAAAGCGGGCTCCGGTACAATGAGGCATCGCTGGGTTGATACCAAGTGCCTCTGTTTTCAGGCCTTGGTGGGGCGCATGACATTGCAGCACCCCCTTTCCCCAGCATCCTGACGCTTGCCAGCGCTCCGCGCAGCCCAGTCTGCCGAGCTTTGCTGAAGTCTGATGAGTCGGACGTTTGCCGGGGTGTGGCCTTGATGGGTTCCACCCCCGCCCGGCGTTTGCATGGTGATTTCTTACCCCGCCCGAGCCGCCAGCCGGTTTTAGACAGCTACACACGATGAATACCGCGGATGCCAAGCGCGTCCTAGAGACCGCATTGATTTGCGCGCCACAGCCGCTGACCGTGCGGGATCTGGGCGTGCTGTTTGACATGGAAGTGTCGTCTGACACGCTCAAAACCCTCCTGGCTGACCTTCAGTCTGAATGGACCGGTCGTGGGGTTGAGCTGGTGCAGGTGGCCAGTGGCTGGCGCTTTCAGAGTCGTCCCGAATTGCGACCCTACCTTGACCGGCTGCACCCCGAGAAGCCGCCCAAATACACCCGTGCCACCATGGAAACGTTGGCCATCATTGCGTACCGCCAGCCCGTCACGCGTGGCGACATGGAAGACATCCGAGGTGTCACCATCAATTCCTTGATCCTCAAACAGTTGGAGGATCGGGGCTGGGTCGAGGTGATTGGCCATCGGGAGACAGTGGGTCGGCCCGCTTTGTTCGCCACCACGCGTCAGTTTCTTGACGACCTTGGCCTGGCTTCGCTCGATCAGCTGCCCCCGCTGGATGGCACTGAGGTGCAGGAGTCTGCGCTTGACCGCCTGGACTTTGAATCGCTGGCCTCAGGCTTTCAGCTTGACGCCGCCGATCTCCCCTTTGATGCGCCAGGCAGCAACCAACCGCCGCCCGGCGCCCCGGGTACCCTTTTCTCCGCCCCCGTATCCGACCCACTGATGTTGGAACCGTCCCCACAGGAACACCATGAACCCGGCACAAACCCCAAACAATCCGACTGACGCCACGCCAGAAACCGCGTCCGAGGCTTCGGCTGAGGTGGGTGCGTCCGCAGCCGCGTCGCAGCCTGCCGCCTCCAAAACCCCACCCCTCCAGCGCTCAGCGGAGGCCGAGGCGCTGCAGTTCGACGACGTGGTTAGTGGCGCGTTTGACGCCGAGCAGGCGCTGGATCTGCCACTGCCAACCAAGCGCGTGCTCGCGCCACAAGCCGAGTCGCCCAAGTTGCACAAGGTGCTGGCGCAGGCCGGCATGGGGTCGCGTCTTGAAATGGAGCAACTCATCCTGGAAGGCCGCATTTCGGTCAACGGCGAGCCCGCGCACGTCGGCCAGCGCATTCAGCTGGGTGATGTGATTCGGGTCAACGGCAAGCAGGTTCGGGTGCGCATGACGCCACCGCCACCGCGCGTCCTGGCCTACCACAAGCCCGCGGGCGAAGTGGTGTCGCATGACGACCCGCAAAACCGCCCGTCCGTGTTTCGCCGACTGCCGCGGCTTTACCAGAGCAAGTGGCAGTCGGTGGGCCGACTCGACCTGAACACCGAAGGCTTGCTGCTGTTGACCGACTCCGGCGAGTTGGCTAACCGCCTGATGCACCCGCGTTTTGGTCTGCAGCGCGAATATGCTGTGCGCGTGCTGGGTGCGCTGTCCAATGAGGAAAAGCAGCGGCTGCTGGACGGCGTGCGGCTTGATGACGGCATGGCCCAGTTCGCCAGCATTGAAGACGGCGGTGGCGAAGGGGCCAATTGCTGGTACCGCGTGACCATTGGTGAAGGCCGTAACCGCGAGGTGCGCCGCATGTTTGAAGCGGTGGGCCATGCGGTCAGCCGGCTCATCCGTATCCGCTACGGCGCGATGATGCTGCCGCGGGGTCTCAAGCGCGGCGTCTGGGTGGAGTTGGATCAGCAAGACATCGACCGACTTACGAAAGCCGCCGGCATGCCAGCGCCAGGTGCTGGCTCGGATCGAGCAGTCCGTCCGGCCGGGCGCCACCCAGGTGCCCGTGGCAAACAGGCACCCAAAACCGGTGGTCGCAACTATGGCAACCCCGCTGGAAGCCGGGGCGAAGCCCCCGCGGTGCGTCGTAGCAGCATGTTTGGCACCCCTGCGGCCAGTCCGAATGCGCCCAAAGGCCGCAGCGGCAAAGGGCAGGGTGGAGGGTCTTCGCAGCCCGATCCGATGAAAACTTCCTATGGCTACATCGGCCAGGACGCACTGCAGCGCCGGCGCGAGGAAGAGTCCAGCCGGCCGGCCGGTGGTCGACGCCGGGGTGGCGGCGGTGGTTCGGGTGGTGGGCGCTCCAGCAGCCGCTGACCCACAATCTTCGGGCTCTGTGTGCGGTGATTTGCGCAGGCTGCAGCCCAACCCGTGTCCCGGGAATTTCATGTGGGCAATGTAGAATCGTGGGCTTTGCGACTGAGCGAAAAACATCATCATTTATTTGTCAATTCAAGGAAAAACATGGCCATCGAACGCACCCTCTCCATCATCAAGCCCGACGCCGTTGCCAAAAACGTCATTGGCCAGATTTACGCCCGTTTCGAAGCGGCTGGCCTGAAGGTTGTGGCTGCCCGTATGGTCCATCTGTCGCGCGGTGAAGCCGAAGCGTTCTATGGTGTGCACAAAGAGCGCCCTTTCTTCAAGGACCTGGTGGACTTCATGATCTCCGGCCCCGTGATGATCCAGGCACTGGAAGGCGAAGGCGCGATTGCCAAAAATCGCGATCTGATGGGTGCCACCGATCCCAAGAAAGCCGCTGCGGGCACCATCCGCGCCGACTTTGCTGACAGCATCGATGCCAACGCCGTGCACGGTTCGGACGCGCCTGAGACGGCTGCCGCCGAAATCGCGTTCTTCTTTGCTGGCATGAACGTTTACTCGCGTTGAACATGGCCGGCACGCTCCACGTTGTGTCGCTGTCCGCCCGGCGGGTGTCGGCCAGCGGGAGGCGTGTGGGCGCCACGTGGCTCTCATGACGGCCAATCTGCTGGACTTCGATCTGGAAGGCCTGGCCGCCTTTTGCGAGCAGCTGGGCGAAAAGCGGTTTCGTGCCGTTCAGCTGTTTCGCTGGATTCATCAAAAGGGGGCGTCCCGTTTCGAAGAAATGACCGACCTCGCACGCAGCCTGCGCCAGAAGCTTCCCGCCGTGTGCCACATCACCGATCTGCCCGTGCTTTCGCGGCAGGATTCTGCGGATGGCACCATCAAATGGCTGTTTGACGTGGGCGGCGGGAACGCTGTTGAAACCGTCTTTATCCCCGAAGAGGATCGCGGCACCCTGTGCATTTCATCCCAAGCCGGCTGCGCTGTGGGATGCCGTTTTTGCTCCACTGGTCACCAAGGTTTTTCGCGCAACCTCACCACCGGTGAGATCGTGGCGCAGTTGTGGCATGCTGAACATTTCTTGCGCAATCACCAGGGCAAAACCGCCCGCGTGATTACCAATGTGGTGATGATGGGCATGGGCGAGCCCCTGCAAAACTACAGCGCCCTGGTGCCCGCGCTCCGCGTGATGCTGGACGACCACGGCTATGGCTTGTCCCGCCGGCGCGTCACGGTGTCCACTTCGGGCGTGGTGCCCATGATGGATCGCTTGGCCAAAGATTGTCCCGTGGCTTTGGCCGTGTCCCTACACGCGCCCAACGACGCCTTGCGCGATTCTCTGGTGCCGCTGAACCGCAAATACCCCATCGCTGAATTGCTGGACGCGTGCCTGCGTTATCTGCCAGCCGCGCCACGCGATTTCATCACGTTCGAATACTGCATGCTCGAGGGTGTGAACGACCAACCCGAGCACGCACAGCAACTGCTGGCCCTCGTCAAAGGTCACGGTGCACGCGGTGTGCCATGCAAGATCAACCTCATTCCCTTCAATCCATTTCCGGATTCTGGCCTCAAGTGTTCGCCCCGTGCCGTGGTGCTGCGGTTTGGTCACATCCTGAACGAAGGTGGTCTGGTGACGACAGTGCGCAAAACGCGCGGCGATGACATTGATGCCGCTTGCGGGCAACTCGCTGGCGATGTGCTGGACCGCACCAACGCAGCGCAGCGGCTGGCCCAGCGGCGCACGGTCGTCGAGCAGCCCATACAGTTCCATCCTTCCGCACGAGAAAGACAGACATGACACAAGCGATTCGCCCGGGGTCACGAACGCCAAACGGCTTCAGGCCGTATGGCGCTTTGCGCCGCGCGCTGAGCTGGCTGTTGCTTTTGATGCTGCTGGCCTGGGCTCAGTTGTCCCTCACCGGTTGCGCGGGTGGCGTGGGCGCCACGACCGCTTCCGCCGAGCCGGTAACCGATTTTGACGAGCCCGATGCCCGCAAGCGGGCGCGGCTGCGTCTGGAGTTGGCTTCTGGCTATTTCGAGCAGGGCCAGACCACCGTGGCCCTGGATGAAATCAAACAGTCGCTGGCTGCCGACCCGACTTATGGTCCGGCTTTTGTCTTGCGTGGGTTGGTGTACATGCGCCTGAACAACAGCCGCCTGGCCGAAGAGAGCTTTCAGCGCGCCTTGCAAATCAACCCACGCGACCCGGATGCCCTGCACAACTACGGCTGGTTTTCATGTCAGCAGGGTCGCAACGCGCAAGCGGTTGAACTTTTCACCCGTGCGCTGGCCAGCCCGGTCTACGCAGGTCAAGCCAAAACACACATGGCCAAAGGGATTTGCCAGACCCGCATGGGGCAGTTCGCAGAGGCCGAAGGCAGTTTTGCGCGCTCTTACGAGCTGGATGCCGGCAACCCGATCACCGGTTACAACCTGGCTTCGTTGTTGTTCCGCCGCGGTGATGACTCGCGAGCTCAGTTTTACATTCGGCGGTTGAACAATTCCGATCTCGCCAACGCCGAAACGCTGTGGCTGGGCATCAAGGTGGAGCGCCGGCTCGGCAACACCGAAGCCATGCAACAGTTGGCTCAGCAGTTGAGCCGCCGCTACCCGCAGTCGCGAGAGTGGACTTTTTACCAGCGTGGGGCGTTTGATGAGTGAATGGTCAGCTCAAGAGGCGATTGCCCGTGATGGGACGAACAGCGATGAGCCCCGTCCGGTGCTGCTGCGCCAGGCTCGGGAGGCGGCAGGGCTTCACATCGCGGCGCTGGCTGCGGCCTTGAAGGTTCCGGTCAAAAAACTGGAAGCGCTGGAAGCAGGGCGGTACAGCGAACTGCCCGACATGGTCTTTGCGCGCGGGCTGGCCTCCAGTGCCTGCCGACACCTCAAGGTGGACCCCGCGCCCATTCTTGAGCAAATTCCCGCCGGAGTCACGCGCCAGCTGGGCGACTCAGGCATGGCCATCAACACGCCCTTCAAGGCGGCTTCCGGTGGTGCATCGGCCAACCCGGTGGGTTGGCTTTCGCGCCCCGCGGTGCTGGTCGCCATTGCGCTGATGCTGGGCGCTCTGGTGTTGGTGTTTTTTCCCTACATGGCCACGGTTTCGGAGCCGGAAGCGAGCGCCCCTGCGGGCGACGTGGTCCCCGGCCCATCGGTTGCACCGATTTTTTCGGAACCCGCTGCGGGTGCTAACCCCGACGCGACTTCGCAGGCCCAGCCAGCGGCGGCTGATGCAGCAGGTGCAGGCGGGGCCATGGCGCCTGCACTGCTGGCCGGATTGCCCACTGCGACTGCCACTGTCGCGACCTCGGCCACGGCGTCGGCGGTGGCAGCGCCGGCCATCCCTTCTGCAACTGGCGCAACTGAAGCGGCAGACGCCAGCACATTGCTGATGATTCGCGCCACCGGGGATTCTTGGGTGGAAGTAACGAACGGTGCGGGCGTTGTCGTGATCCAGCGCATGCTCAAGTCGGGTGAGGTGTTGGATTTTTCGGCGGCTCCGCCTTACGCGGTGGTGATTGGTCGGGTGGATAACGCGGATGTGCTGGTGCGCGGACGCGCATTTGACGCCACGTCTTTCGCCCGCAACGGCGTGGCCCGCTTTGAGGTGAAATAACCATGGAACATGTCGAACGGGTTGATCTGGCCACTGCCACCTCGTCTGAAAATGCCGGGGCGCGGCCCATTCCCCTGAGCCGTGTGCTGCAGCGCAACACCCGTCCGGGCGTTGTGTCTTGGGGCGATCGGCACGTGACCGTGGGCGGTGGTGCACCGGTGCGGGTGCAATCCATGACCAACACCGACACTGCCGATGCGGTAGCTACCGCCATTCAGGTGAAGGAACTGGCCCTGGCTGGCTCCGAATTGGTGCGGATCACGGTCAACAACGACGAAGCAGCCAAGGCGGTGCCTTACATCCGGGAGCAACTGGACCGCATGGGTGTGGACGTGCCGCTGATCGGGGATTTTCATTACAACGGTCACCGTTTGCTGAGCGACCACCCCGCTTGTGCCGAGGCGCTGTCCAAGTACCGCATCAACCCGGGCAATGTCGGTCGCGGCGACAAGGGCGATCGCCAGTTTGGCCAAATGGTGGAAATCGCGGCGCGACACAACAAAGCGATTCGCGTTGGGGTGAACTGGGGCAGCCTGGACCAAGATCTGCTCGCCCGCCTGATGGACGTGAACGCCAAACGCAGCCAGCCTTGGGATGTGCGCCAGGTGATGTACGAGGCCTTGATCACTTCGGCGCTCGATTCAGCGGAAAAGGCCGAAGCCATAGGGTTGAGCGGTAACAACATCACGTTGTCGTGCAAGGTCAGCGGCGTGCAAGACCTGATTGCGGTTTACCAAGCGCTGGCGCTGCGATGCGACTACCCCCTGCACCTCGGTCTGACCGAAGCCGGCATGGGTACCAAAGGAGCCGTGGCTTCGGCTGCCGCATTGTCGGTGCTGCTGCAGCAGGGCATTGGCGACACCATTCGTGTGTCGCTCACGCCGCAGCCGGGTGAGTCGCGCACCCAAGAGGTGGTGATTGCGCTGGAAATATTGCAGGCGCTGGGCATGCGTGCGTTTGTGCCCAGCGTGACTGCTTGTCCCGGCTGCGGTCGCACCACCAGCACCACCTTTCAGGAGTTGGCGAAGCAGATTGACGACTTCCTGCGCGGCTCCATGCCGGTCTGGCGTGTGCGTTACCCCGGCGTGGAGAACCTCAAGCTCGCGGTGATGGGGTGTATCGTCAACGGACCCGGCGAAAGCAAGCACGCCGACATTGGCATCAGCCTTCCTGGAACCGGCGAGGCGCCCGCCGCGCCGGTCTATATTGACGGTGAAAAGGCGCTGACGCTGCGCGGTGACCGCATCGCGCACGAATTTCAGCAGATTGTTGAAAACTACATTGAAAAACGGTACGGCACCGCAGCCTGACTGAGCGGACCTTGAAGGTCCAGCGAGCCGCCCGGTGGCCCGCTCCAGCAGGGAGCCGTGCCTCACACGCAAGACTATCCATGGCAGAAAAACTGACCGCCGTCAAAGGCATGAACGACATTGCACCTCCGGCGTCCGCGCACTGGGAGTGGCTGGAAGACACGCTGCGTGCGCTGATGCGCCGCTATGGCTACCGCAATATGCGCACGCCCATCGTGGAGCCCACGGCGCTGTTCGTTCGCGGCCTGGGTGAGGTGACCGACATCGTCGAAAAGGAGATGTACTCCTTTGAAGACCGTCTGAACGGTGAGCAGCTCACCCTGCGGCCTGAAAACACCGCCGGTGTGGTGCGCGCCGTGGTGGAGGCGTCCATGCTGTACGATGGCGGCAAGCGTCTGTACTACATGGGCTCCATGTTTCGCCATGAGCGCCCGCAGCGTGGACGTTACCGCCAGTTTCACCAGTTTGGCGCTGAAGCCCTCGGTTTTGCCGGGCCAGATGTGGATGCCGAGCTCATCGTGCTCGCCTGCGATCTGTGGGCTGAACTGGGGTTGACCGGCATTGAGCTGGAAATCAACAGCCTGGGTCAGCCGGCCGAGCGCATGGCCCACCGCCAGGCGCTCATTGCTTACCTGGAAGGCCATGCCGACCAGCTTGACGAAGATGCCAAGCGGCGACTGCACAGCAACCCCTTGCGCATTCTGGACACCAAAAACCCGGCCATGCAAGATTTGGTCAATGGCGCGCCGCGGCTGATGGACTATCTGGGTGCCGAGTCGCTCGACCACTTCAGTCGGCTGCGTGGTTTGCTGGACGCTCACGGCCTTGCCTACCGTATCAACCCGCGCCTGGTGCGTGGCATGGACTACTACAACCTGTCGGTATTCGAGTTTGTGACCACACAGCTCGGTTCGCAGGGTACGGTGTGCGCGGGAGGCCGCTACGACGGCCTGTTTGAACAAATTGGCGGCAAGGCCGCGCCCGCGGTTGGCTGGGCACTGGGCATGGAGCGCATTCTGGAATTGCTCAAAGAGCAGGGCCTTTTGCCGGAACCACCCACGCCGGACGCCTACGCTGTGGTTCCCGATGCGGCCAGCGTGCCGCTGGTCATGCCGGTGCTGCGTGCGCTGCGCCAGGCTGGTGTGTCGGTGCAGATGCACGCTGGCGGTGCCGAGGGTATGGGCAGCATGAAATCTCAGTTCAAGAAGGCCGACGCCAGTGGCGCCCGTTTCGCCTTGATCTTTGGTGCGGACGAGTTGCAACAGGGCATGCTGGCTTTGAAGCCGTTGCGGACCCCAAGACCCGGTCAGGCCGGTACCGACCTTTCACCCCAGACCCTGCAGCCACTGGCCGATGTGGCGCAGTGGGCCAATCTCTTGCGCGGCGCTTGACCGCATTCACCCGTTGCGGGCCGCCGCCTACAATCCTCTGTCATTCACCCATAAGCACCCATGGCCAAACACCTCGACCTCGAAGAGCAGGAACAACTCGACCAGATCAAACACTTCTGGGCTCGGTACGGCAACCTCATCACTTGGGTGCTGATTGCTGTGTTTGGCTCATTGGCGGCCTGGAACGGTTGGAACTACTGGCAGCGCAGCCAAGCCACCAAGGCGGCTGCACTGTACGACGAAATGGAGCGGGCGGCTGTAGCCAGCGATGCCGAACGGATGGAACGCGCGCTGTCTGACATGAAAGAAAAGTTTGGCGGCACCACCTTTGCAGCACAGGGCGGGTTGCTGGCCGGCAAGACGCTGTTTGATGCTGGCAAGACCGATGGCGCGCGGGCTGCCCTGTCCTGGGTGGCTGAGAAAGCTTCGGACGATGCTTACAAGGCCGTGGCCCGCTTGCGCTTGGTGGCCTTGGACATCGAAGCCAAAGCTTTCGATCAGGCCCTCAAGACCCTGGAAGCGCCGGTGCCGAAGTCGTTTGAGCCTCTGGTGGCAGACCGCCGGGGCGACGTGTTCATGGCCCTGGGCAAAACCGAAGAGGCCAAGGCGCAGTACCAGGCTGCTTGGCTCGGTTTGAGCGACCGCGCGGAATACCGCCGACTGGTGGAAGTCAAGCTGGCTTCGCTGGGTGTTTCGGTGTCCAGTCTTGCCACCACGGCAGAGGTGGCACGATGAGCGCGCTGCGTGGGCTTCGTGGGCTTCGTGGGGTGCGCGGGGGGCTGAGCCGTTCGGCATGGGTTGTATCGGGTGCCGTGATCGCGTTGGTGCTCACGGCATGCTCATCAGGCCCGGAGAAACCCAAGCCCGCCCAGCTTGCACCCGTGGCCGCTCTCATGGGCACCACGTTGGCCTGGTCTGCGCAGGTGGGCGCGTCCCACGCCATGTTGGCGCCGCGCGCTGTGTCCGGTCGTGTGTTTGCTGCGGGCGGTTCCGGCACGGTGGTGGCGTTGGACGCCGCAACTGGCAAAGACGTCTGGCGTCTGAATCTGGCCCAACCGATCGCTGTCGGCGTGGGCTCAGACGGTGATTTGGCTGCGGTGATCACGCGAAGCAACGACCTTGTGACCATTCGTGAAGGCAAAGAAATTTGGCGTGTGCGCCTGCCTGCTCGCTCGTTTACAGCCCCACTGGTGGCTGGCAAGCGCGTGTTCGTGTTGACCGCAGACCGCACGGTACGGGCCTTTGATGGTCAGACCGGGGCACGGTTGTGGGTCCAGTCCCGCCCTGCCGAGCCGTTGGTGCTGAGCCAGGGTGGTGCCCTGATTGCCGTGGGCGATACCTTGGTGGCAGGTTTGGCCGGCCGCTTGGTCGGTCTGAATCCGCTCAATGGCTCGATTCGCTGGGACGCCCCGGTGGCCACGTCGCGCGGCACCAATGAGGTCGAGCGTCTGGTCGATGTGGTGGGCCCCGTCAGCCGGGTAGGCAACAGCGTTTGTGCCCGCGCCTATTCGGCCGCAGTGGCTTGTATTGACGCCGGTGGTGGCACGGTGGCTTGGGCGCGGCCCGCGCAGGGCACCACAGGCGTGCACGGTGACGACCGTTTGGTTTTCGGCACCGAATCCGATGGGCGTGTGTTGGCCTGGCAGCGCACCAGCGGCGAAAGCGGCTGGCAGGTAGACCGGTTGAAACACCGTGGCCTGACCGCACCCATGGCCGTTGGCCGCGTGGTGGCGCTCGGGGACAGTCTGGGTCTTGTGCACTTGCTGTCGCGTGAAGATGGGACCGAAATGACCCGCCTGACTGCCGACGGCTCTGCCATTTTGGTGGCGCCGGTGCTCGCAGGTGACGCCTTGGTGGTGCAGACGCGCAATGGCGGTGTCTTCGCCTGGCGTCCCCAATAACGAATTGACGATTGTGTGCGTGTTGCACATGGTGTCCTGAACGAAAGCCTTTTCCGTGAAACCCGTCATCGCCCTGGTGGGCCGCCCCAATGTGGGCAAGTCCACCCTGTTTAACCGCCTGACGAGTTCACGCGACGCCATCGTTGCCGACTTTGCCGGTCTGACCCGTGACCGCCACTATGGCAACGGTCGCATGGGTTCCAGCGAGTACATCGTCATCGACACCGGTGGCTTTGAGCCCGATGCGAGCGAAGGCATCTACCGCGAAATGGCCAAGCAGACCCGGCAGGCTGTGGCCGAGTCGGATGTGGTCATTTTTGTGGTGGATGCACGCGCGGGTATCAGTGCCCAGGACCACGAAATTGCGCAGTATCTGCGCCGCCTGGGCAAGCCCACGGTGCTGGTGGCCAACAAGGCCGAGGGCATGACCCAAGGCCTTCAACTCGTTGAGTTCTTCGAGTTGGGCCTGGGTGAAGTCATGCCCGTGTCGGGCGCCCACGGTCAGGGTATCCGATCCATGCTGGAGAAGGCACTGGAAAGCATCCCGGGCTTTTCGACCGAGGGTGAAGAAGAGGAGCCGGTAGACCCCACGGTGATTCGTCTGGCGGTTGCCGGGCGGCCCAACGTGGGCAAGTCCACCCTCATCAACGCCTGGCTCGGCGAAGAGCGACTGGTGGCTTTTGACATGCCGGGCACCACCCGGGACGCCATTTCTGTGCCGTTTGAGCGCAACGGGCAAAAGTTTGAACTGATCGACACGGCTGGCATTCGCCGCAAGGGCCGGGTGTTCGAAGCGATCGAGAAATTCTCCGTCGTCAAAACGCTGCAGGCGATCGAGAATGCCCACGTCGTGTTGCTGCTGCTGGATGCCACCCAGGGTGTGACCGACCAGGATGCACACATTGCCGGCTTCATTCTGGAGAGCGGCCGTGCGGTGGTCATCGCCATCAACAAATGGGATGCGGTGGACGCCTACCAGCGCGAACAGGTCGAGCGGCAAATTGAAACCCGTCTGGCTTTTCTAAAGTTTGCCTCACTGCACTTGATTTCGGCCCAGAAGCGGCAAGGCCTTGCCCCAGTGTGGAAGTCGATAGGCCTGGCACACGCCTCTGCCATGCGCAAGATGTCCACGCCCGTGCTGACGCGCCTGCTGCTGGAAGCGGTGGCGTTTCAGGCGCCGCAGCGCGGGGGCATGTTCCGGCCCAAGCTGCGCTACGCGCACCAAGGCGGCATGAACCCACCAGTGATCGTGATCCACGGCAACTCACTGGAACACGTGCCAGAGTCCTACAAACGGTTTCTGGAAGGGCGTTTCCGCAAGGCGTTTGACCTCGTGGGCACGCCGTTGCGCATCGAATTCAAAACTTCGACCAATCCCTTCAAGGACTGATGTGTGAACAGCGGAAAGCCTCCCGCTGTTCCGCAGTGTGGTAAGGTTCGATCCCTACTAACTTCATTTGAACACGGAGCATATCGTGAGCAATAACAAAGGCCAACTCTTGCAAGATCCCTTTCTGAACCAGCTTCGCCGAGAACATGTTCCTGTTTCGATCTACCTGGTCAACGGCATCAAGCTTCAGGGTCAGATTGAATCTTTTGACCAGTACGTGGTGTTGCTGCGCAACACGGTGACCCAGATGGTCTACAAGCACGCCATTTCCACCATCGTGCCTGGCCGCCCTGTGCAGTTTTCTGCAGCGGGATCAGACGAGCCTGCCGCGACTTGAATCGGTCCCTGATGTCGCCAGACCTCATGCTGCGTTCGGTTGCGGTCAGGCGCTGCGGCTGCATTCAGTTTGACTGATTTGAATTCCCCTTCCTCCATCTCTGCTGCGCCCTCGGTTATTCTGGTGGGTGTTGATTTCGGCATTCCGCACTTCGACGGCGAGCTTGAAGAACTCGGGTTGTTGGCCCAAACCGCGGGATACACCGTTGCCGATCGTGTCAGCTGCAAACGTAGGGCGCCCGACCCTGCATTGTTTGTGGGATCGGGCAAGGCCGACGAAATCAAGTTGCTGGCGCTGTCAACTGGAGCTTCCGAGGTCCTGTTTGACCAAGCCTTGAGCCCGGCGCAACAGCGCAACCTCGAGCGGCACCTGGGCATCCCCGTTAACGACCGGACACTCCTCATACTGGAAATTTTTGCGCAGCGTGCCCGCAGCCACGAAGGAAAGCTGCAGGTTGAGCTTGCCCGCCTGCAGTACCTGTCGACCCGGCTGGTGCGCCGCTGGTCTCACTTGGAACGCCAGAGCGGCGGTATCGGCATGCGCGGCGGCCCAGGCGAAAAGCAAATCGAGTTGGATCGCCGATTGATCAGTGAAGCCATCAAGCGCACCAAAGAGCGCCTGGGCAAGGTAAAGAAGCAGCGAGCAACCCAACGGCGCCAACGCGAACGCCGCGACGCGTTCAACATATCTCTGGTGGGCTACACCAACGCAGGCAAGTCGTCGCTGTTCAATGGGTTGGTGAAAGCGCGTGCCTATGCGGCAGACCAGTTGTTTGCCACGCTGGATACCACGACGCGCCAGCTCTACCTTGGTGAGGCGGGGCGCTCGGTGTCGTTGTCGGACACGGTGGGTTTCATTCGTGACCTGCCACACGGTCTGGTGGACGCTTTTGCTGCCACGCTCCAAGAGGCTGTAGACGCTGACCTGTTGCTGCATGTGGTGGATGCGTCCAACCCTGCGCACCCTGAACAAATCGCCTCGGTGATGGGCGTGCTGAAAGACATCGGCGCAGACCACGTCCCGCAGGTTTTGGTGTTCAACAAGCTGGACGCCATGGATCCTGCAACAATTCCGTCGGCTTTGGTGGATTTGATGGAACTGGACGGGCAATCGGTGCCTCGTATCTACGTGAGCGCTCGCAGTGGGCAGGGGCTCGCCGAGCTGCGCGGCATGCTGGCCGATCGGGTGCTCGCTCAGGCCGTTGACATGCTCCCGGATGGACAAGGGTCGTTGGACGGTATCGAAAATGCGTTGCCCTGATTGGGCACAATGTGGTGGTTTTGTTTCGTATAAAAGTTGGCAACACATGGACGTGAACCTGAATAATTCTTCGCGCGATTCGCGCAACAGCGGTGGCCTGCCGGGTTCTGGCCGTGGGGCCGCGCGTGCATTGCTCGGCATGTTCAATTTGAACGATCCCCGCTGGGGTCGTGGTGACGGTGATGGCGGTGCCCCCAAGGAGCCTGAAGCGGGGCGTGAAGACGAAGGGCGTCAACCTCCGCGCGAACAACGGCCGTCCAAGGCGCAGGGTTCCAACCAGGGGCCACCAGACCTGGACGAACTGTGGCGCGACTTCAACCGCAAGCTCGGCGGCCTGCTGGGTGGCAAGGGTGGCGGCAGTGGCTCTGGCGGCGGCGGTGGTGGTAGTGGCATGTCGGGTTTTAACCCCAGCCCCAAGAGCACGGGTATCGGCGTCGGCTTGGTGGCTGGTGTTGCTGCGCTGGTTTGGCTGGGCACGGGTTTCTTCATCGTGCAAGAAGGCCAGCAGGCTGTCATCACCCAGTTCGGCAAATACCACAGCTCGGTCGGCGCAGGTTTCAACTGGCGTTTGCCGTACCCGATCCAGCGCCATGAGACGGTTTTTGTAACCCAGATCCGCTCTGTTGATGTTGGGGGAGACACGGTGTTGCCGGCGACTGGCCTGCGCGACTCGGCGATGTTGACGATTGATCAAAACATTGTCGAGATCAAGTTTGCCGTGCAGTACCGCTTGAACGATGCCCGCGCCTTTTTGTTTGAAAGCCGCGACCCTGACGCATCGGTGGTGAAAGCTGCTGAGACGGCGGTTCGTGAAGTGATCGGCAAGATGAGAATGGATGCGGCACTTGCCGAGGAGCGAGACCAGATTGCCCCTCGCGTTCGGGTATTGATGCAGACCATTCTTGACCGCTACAAGGTCGGTATTGAGGTGGTTGGTATCAACCTTCAGCAGGGCGGTGTGCGCCCACCAGAGCAGGTACAGGCTTCGTTTGACGATGTGCTCAAGGCTGGGCAAGAGCGCGAACGCGCAAAGAATGAAGCTGAGGCCTACGCCAATGACGTGGTTCCGCGCGCTCGCGGTGCTGCATCGCGATTGACGGAGGAGGCCGAAGGCTACCGTGCCCGCATCGTGGCCCAGGCAGAAGGTGATTCGCAGCGTTTCCGTTCGGTACTGGTCGAGTACCAGAAAGCGCCACAGGTTACCCGCGAGCGCATGTACACGGACGCCATGCAGGAAATTTATTCCAACGTCACCAAGGTATTGGTGGATACCAAGGCGGGTTCCAACTTGCTGTACTTGCCGCTGGACAAGATCATGCAAATGACCGCCCAGACGTCACAACCCGTCACGGCCGCACCGACGTCATCCGTTCCGCTGACCACCAGCCCTGCATCGATTCCAAATACCACCGCTGCGCGCTCGCGCGAGCGTGAAAGTCGCTGAGTCAAGGCGTTAACCCAAGCGACAAGAGAGCAATCAACATGAACAAACTGGGTTTTTTCATCATTTCTGTGCTGGTGGCCTTGGCCATCGCCAGTTCCATGCTGTTTGTTGTGGATCAGCGCCAATTTGGCGTGGTATTCCAACTCGGGCAAATCAAGCAGGTCATCACCGAGCCAGGGCTCAACTTCAAGCTGCCGCCACCGTTTCAAAACGTGTCGTACATCGACAAGCGTTTGCTGACGCTGGAAAGTACCGATACCGAGCCATCGCTGACCGCTGAGAAGCAGCGCGTGGTGATCGACTGGTATGTGCGGTGGCGCATCAGTGACCCGCAAGCCTACATCCGCAATGTCGGTATCAATGAGAGTGCGGGCGCTTTGCAACTCAACCGGGTTGTGCGCAACTCGTTCCAGGAAGAAGTCAACAAGCGCACCCTGAATGAATTGCTTTCGACCCGTCGAGAGCAACTCATGGACGACGTCAAGCGAGAGGTGCTCAACGCCGTGAGCAGCCCAGACAAGCCTTGGGGCATGGACGTGGTCGATGTGCGTATCACGCGTGTGGATTACGCAGAAAGCATCACGGCATCGGTTTACCAGCGGATGGAAGCTGAGCGCAAGCGTGTCGCCAACGAACTGCGCTCGACCGGTTTTGCCGAAGGTGAAAAAATTCGCGCTGATGCCGATCGCCAGCGTGAAGTGATCGTGTCTGAGGCCTACCGCGCGGCCCAGCTCATCAAAGGTGAAGGCGACGCTAAAGCTGCGGCTGCCTTCTCGGATGCTTTCGGTCGCGATCCTGCGTTTGCTCAGTTTTACCGCAGTCTGGAAGCCTACAAGTCCAGCTTTGCCGGCAAGTCGGATCTGATGGTCATCGACTCATCATCTGAATTCTTCAAGGGCATGCGCAGCAGCAGTCAGGCCCGCTGATGGCTTGGCCACCGTCAGAGACGCTCTGGCTGGCGGTGGCGCTGGTGCTCATTTTTGAAGGATTGCTGCCCCTGGTAGCGCCGTCGTTCTGGCGCCGCACGTTCGGTGAACTGCTGAAGTTGCGAGACGGGCAGCTCCGGTTTTTCGGCCTGATGGCGCTCGGTAGCGGCCTGCTGCTCTGGTGGTCGATGGGCTGATCAAGCTCTCAAGCACCGAGGCATTCCCGCCTCACTTTCGTGATTTGCCATCGTCCACCCATGCTGCGCGGTGAAGCGCCTTGCGGGGCCGGTAAAATCACGGTTTTAACAGCTTCTGAACATGCCCATGTCTGCCTGGGTCCTCCCGGATCACATTGCCGATGTCTTGCCTTCCGAGGCCCGCCACATCGAAGAACTCCGCCGGGGTTTACTGGACACAGCGCGTGGCTACGGCTACGAGCTGGTCATGCCACCGCTGATTGAGCACCTGGAATCCCTGCTCACGGGGACCGGTGAAGCGCTTGATTTGCAAACCTTCAAACTGGTTGACCAGTTGTCGGGTCGTACCCTCGGTTTGCGCGCCGACAGCACCCCGCAAGTCGCACGTATCGATGCTCACCTGCTCAACCGCCAAGGGGTCGCGCGGTTGAGCTATTGCGGACCGGTGGTGCACACGCGTCTTGAGAGTCCGCTTGCGAGCCGGGAACCATTGCAGTTTGGTGCTGAGATCTATGGCCATGCGGGTCTTGAGGCCGATCTCGAGATCATCGAATTGGCGCAGGCCTGCTTGCTTGCGGCCGGTGTGGGTCATTTGCACTTGGATATGGCCGATGTCCGGGTGATCGATGCGGTGTTGTCTCCAGTGCGGCTGAGCGCAGCCATGGTGCTGCGCATACACGCCGCACTTGCCGCCAAGGATGTGGCCGAACTGGATGTATTGGCCCGGGATTTGCCCGCCATCGTGCGCCGCGATTTGTGTGCCTTGCCGCGCTTGTTTGGCGATTTGACCGTGCTGGATGAGGCCCGGCAGGCGCTGCAACCTTCAGCCGAACTGCATGCGGCACTCGACAATTTGCGCTGGCTGGCTTCGCACGCGCAGGGGGTGGACGTGTCGATTGACCTTGCCGATTTGCGGGGGTACGCCTACTACACCGGCATGCGTTTTGCCTTGTTCGCTTCGGGCCAGCAAGGCCGCGCGGGTCAATCGGTCGAACTCGCTCGCGGCGGGCGCTACGATGAAGTGGGGGCGGTTTTTGGCCGCAAACGCCCCGCAGTGGGCTTTAGTCTGGACCTGAAGGATTTGGTGTCGGCGGTGTCTCCTCGTGCCTTGGTCGCTGCGATTCGCGCGCCCTGGGGTATGGACGCCGACTTGCGCGAGGCTGTTGCCGCCTTGCGCTTGCAGGGCCACACCGTGGTGTGCGTCCTGCCAGGCCACGAACAAGAGGTCGATGAATTTCACTGCGACCGCGAGTTGACAAAAGACACCGCTCGAGCAAACGCATGGACCGTCCGGAACATTCAAATGGAAACCCGCAAATGATGAAAAGCAGCAGCAGCGCCGCCGTCCCTGGGCGCAACGTGGTCGTGGTCGGCACCCAATGGGGTGACGAGGGCAAGGGCAAGCTGGTTGACTGGCTGACGGAAACGGCACGAGGCGTCGTGCGCTTCCAGGGCGGCCACAACGCCGGCCACACATTGGTTATCAACGGCGTGAAGACCGCTTTGCACCTGATCCCCAGCGGCATCATGCGGGCTGGCGTCAAGTGCTACATCGGTAACGGTGTGGTGCTGTCGGTGGGCAAGTTGTTCGAGGAGATTGTTGGGCTCGAGAAAGCCGGCGTGGAAGTGCGTTCTCGTTTGCGCGTGAGCGAAGCTTGTCCGCTGATTTTGCCTTTTCACGCCGCAATTGACATCGCGCGCGAAGCGGCCAAAGAGAAGGCTGGAACGGCCAAAATTGGCACCACTGGCCGAGGCATTGGCCCAGCCTACGAAGACAAGATTGCGCGGCGTGCACTGCGTGTGCAAGACTTGAAATATCCCGAACGTTTTGCCACCAAGTTGCGGGAATTGCTCGACCTGCACAATCACCTGTTGACCACCTATCTGGGTTCTGCGGGTATGGTGTGGGACGAAAAAATTGCCGCTTACATGAAGGATGGCGAGATCCAGTTTGAGCCGGTGTACGCCGAAGCCATGGCCCAGGCCGAACTGCTCAAGCCCATGATTGCAGACGTTTCGCGTGAGCTTAATGAGGCACATCAGGCGGGCGTCAACCTGTTGTTTGAAGGCGCGCAGGGCACCTTGCTTGACATTGACCACGGCACCTACCCTTTTGTGACGTCCAGCAACTGTGTTGCAGGCAATGCCGCGGCGGGTGCCGGCGTGGGCCCGGGCCTGTTGCACTATGTGCTGGGTATCACCAAGGCCTATTGCACCCGCGTCGGTGGCGGCCCGTTCCCAACGGAGTTGGACTGGGACAAGGAAGGTACGCCGGGTTGGCACATGTCCACGGTGGGCGCCGAGCGTGGCACCACCACCGGCCGTGCGCGTCGTTGCGGCTGGTTTGACGCCGCATTGCTCAAGCGCTCGGCACAGGTGAACGGCCTGACCGGTCTGTGCATCACCAAGCTCGATGTGCTGGACGGTCTGGCTGAGTTGAAGTTGTGCACGGGCTACGAACTCGACGGTGAGACCATCGACATCTTGCCGATGGGTGCGGACGAGATTGCCCGGTGCACACCGATTTATGAAACCCTGCCGGGTTGGATGGATTCGTCTGAGGGTGTGACGCGTTACGAGAACTTGCCGGTCAACGCCCAACGTTATTTGGACCGAATTCAGGAAACCACGGGTGTTCCCATTCACGTAGTGTCGACCAGCCCCGACCGTGATCATACGATTCTGATTCGCCACCCCTACCACGCCTGATGGCTGCTGGAGTCTATTTCGTGCAAAATCCAAAAAACCAATCTCATCCGGAGCTTGCATGCTGACCGAAGACGGTAGACACCTCTACGTTTCCTATGACGAGTACCACAACCTGATCGAGAAGCTGGCGCTCAAGGTGTACCAGTCGGGATGGGAATTCGACACCATTCTGTGTCTTGCGCGTGGGGGCATGCGCCCGGGTGACATCCTTTCGCGCATTTTTGACAAGCCACTGGCCATCATGTCCACCAGCTCTTACCGTGCGGAAGCAGGCAAGGTTCAGGGCGAACTGGACATCGCCCGTTATATCACCACGCCCAAGGGCGAAATCGCTGGCAAGGTCTTGCTGGTTGACGACCTGGCCGACTCCGGGCATACCCTTAAAGCGGTGATCGGCAGTTTGAAGACCAACTACCCACCCATCACAGAGCTGCGCAGCGCCGTGATCTGGACCAAGCAGTTGTCCTCATTCACGCCCGATTATTCGGTGGAATACCTTCCCACCAATCCCTGGATTCACCAGCCGTTTGAAGGCTATGACAGCCTGCGCCCCGCGCAATTGTTGGAGAAGTGGAAGCTTTGATTACCCGGTCGCCGTGCCTGTCGGGGATGTTGAACCCTGCCACGCGTTTTCAGCCGGGTTTGGTGCTCGGCATTGGTGAGCGCACGCAACCGATGCCACCGCATCTGGACGTTGATGCCTTTGTGGAGTGCTGTAGATGACTGGACTCTCCACACAGCTTATCCACCATCCTTACCGGCCCCCAGACGGCTTTGCGGCTGTGGCACCGGGTGTGCACAAGGCGTCCACCGTCCTGTTTCCCAATGTGCATGCACTGCGTACGCAGGAGTGGAAAGACAAGAGCGGCTACACCTACGGGTTACATGGGACGCCCACCACGTTTACCCTGGAAGAGCGCATGGCCACCATTGAGGGTGGTTTGTTTTGCACCTTGGTTCCCAGCGGCCTTTCGGCGGTGGCACTGGTGGATATGGCGTACCTGCGTCAGGGTGACGAGTTGCTGATTCCTGACAACGCCTACGGGCCCAATAAGGCATTCGCCAATGTTGAGTTGGCTGCCTGGGGCATTTCACGACGTTATTACGATCCGCAGAATCCGGCTGATCTGGCGGCAAAAATGGGTCCGGCCACGCGGTTGGTGTGGCTGGAGGCAGCGGGTTCGATCACGCTGGAATACCCGGACCTGCGTGCTTTGGTTGCTGTGGTGCAGCACGCCAACGCGGCTCGTGGCGACTCGGCCCGCCTTGTACTGACCGCCCTGGACAATACCTGGGGTGCCGGCATTGCGTTCAACCCTTTCGAGATGGGCGTCGACGTTTCGATGCAGGCGCTGACCAAGTACCCCAGTGGCGGTGCTGACGTCCTGATGGGCTCCGTGGTGACACGCGACGAGGCCCTGCACCAGCAGGTGCTGATGACGCACATGCGTCTGGGGCTGGGTGTCAGCGGCAATGACGTTGAACTGGTGCTGCGGGGCCTGAACACCATGACGCTGCGTTACCAGGCACAGGATATGGCGACGCGTGAGCTGGCCAGCTGGATGCTGCACCAAGCGGGCGTGGCGCAAGTGCTGCACCCTGCGTTACCCGGTTCACCAGGGCATGCCAACTGGCTCCGCGATGCCCGAGCCGCTGCCTGCTTGTTCAGCGTGGTGTTCGAATCCGGTATTTCCCAGCGCCAGATCGATGCGTTTTGCGACAGGCTGCAACTGTTCAGGCTCGGCTGGAGTTGGGCCGGGCCCATCAGCTTGTGTGCACCTTACGATGTGCCATCCATGCGGACCACGCCATGGCTCCATGCTGGCGGTCTGGTACGCTTTGCGGTCGGCTTGGAGGCGGTGGACGACCTGCGAGCCGATTTGGCCCAGGCTCTACCAGCCTTGCTGGCCTGACCCATTTCCTGATGTCCACCCCCTTAATCACCGACAAGAAAGACTCCTTTGGCCACTCCCAATTACGGATACGAAAAACGCCAGCGCGAACTCGCCAAAAAGAAAAAGAAAGAGGAAAAGCTCAAGGCCAAGGCTGCTGGCAAGCGCTACGACGACCCCGATGCGCCTGAAAGCCAGGGCGCAGATGATGCCGGTGCTGCGGGTGCAACACCCGCATCCGGTGAGGGGCCAGCCAACCCTGCTTGATGCCAGGCTTGAACGCTTCTGCTTTGTTGGGAGCGTTCAGTTGGGCGCTGGATCCACCTCGCAGGCCGTGAGTCGGCGAGCCGCTTCGGCCAGCGCAGCTACAGATCGATTGGGCAAGACGCAAGGGATGGCTTGTCCAAATTGCTTGAAATTGCGCTCGATCGACTGCGCGTACATCGGGTCGTAATGCTGGGTCAGCAGTTCCAGCACCACTGCGGATGTCTGCCCTTGCCGCACCCTGTCTATCCAGCCACCGACCACCGCCCCGCCACGCAGTTCGGTCAGTGCCTCCAGGCGGCGGCAGAAGTGCTCGCTGTCCGTGACAAAAAAATCATAGTCTTCCAGCAGCAGTGCGACCCGCTCAGGGTCTGACAATTGAAGGTCGATGCACGGACTTTGGCGCATGGCGTCGATCAGGGTATCGGGCACGCGCACGTTGCCCACCTTCTTGCTTTCGCTTTCCACAAACACCGGGCGCACCGGCTCAAACGGGCGCAGGGCGTCCCAGATGAGGCTGTCAAAGCGTTTCTGGCTGGGCTGCTCCACGCCGGGAATGTGGCCCAGCACCGAGCTGCGGTGGTTGGCCAGGGCTTCCAGGTCGAGCACCTGGGCGCCTTGGGCAGCCAGGGCGTGCAGCAGGCGCGTTTTACCGCTGCCGGTAGGGCCGCAGACCACGCGGTAGTGCAGGCGCTGGGCCAGGCGGGGAATGTCCTCGACCAGCGCCGCCCGCCAAGCCTTGTAGCCACCGTCGATCAGCGTCACCTGAAAACCAATGGCGCCCAGAATGGTGGCCAGTGCGCCACTGCGGTTGCCGCCGCGCCAGCAATACACCAGCGGTTTCCAGGCGCGAGGTTTGTCGAGCACGTCGCGCTCGATATGGGCGGCGATGTTGCGGGCCGACAGGGCTGCACCCCGTTTTTTGGCCTCAAACGCGTTGACCTGCTTGTACATCGTGCCGATGGTGATGCGCTCGGCGTTGTTGAGCGTGGGCCAGTTGATCGCGCCGGGAACGTGGTCGAGGGCGTATTCGTCCTCGGTACGGGCGTCAATGAGGGTGTCGAAATCGGCGAGGCGGGTCAGGACGTCGCAGGCGGGCAAGGTGTGGACGGGCATGCACGATTATCGTTTGGGCAGCAGCTTGCGCAGTTCGGTCCACACGTTGTCGCGCATGATGGGCTGTGCGGCTTCGTTGGGGTGAATACGGTCGGCCTGGAACAGCTGGGTTGGGTCTTTCAAGTCACCCACACCCTTCAGGAAAAACGGCACCAGGGCTGCTTTTTCCGCTTGTGCCACGTTGGAGAAAACCTGCCGGAATTCCTGGCTGTATCTGGCGCCGTAGTTGGGCGGCATTTCCATGCCCAGCAAGAGCACGCGCGCGCCCGATTCGCGCGAGATGCGGGCCATGTGGGCCAGGTTGTCGCGCGTCATGTTGAGCGGCAGGCCGCGCAGTGCGTCGTTCCCCCCCAGTTCAATCACCACCACGGCTGGTTTGTGTTGCTTCAACAGGGCGGGCAAGCGGGAGCGCCCGCCCGACGTGGTGTCGCCGCTGATACTGGCGTTCACAATCCGGGCGCGCACTTTTTCCTCGCTCAGTTGTTGTTCCAGCAGGGCCACCCAGCCGGTGCCGCGCCTGAGGCCGTATTCGGCGCTGAGCGAATCACCGACCACGAGGACGATGGGCGCGGAAGGCGTTTTGGCACCTGCCGCTTGTGCTGCAGATTGCGCCAGGGCTGTACCGGAAAACCCCATTGTGCTGGCCAGCAGGGCCAGCGCGTTAAAGTGACGTCGATTCAACTTGAGAATTCCTTCCATGCCCGATGTGATGATTGCTGTACAGCACGTGTTCAAGTCGGTCACCGACTCCACAGGGTCTTTGACCATTTTGCGCGATATTGATTTCACCCTGAACAAAGGGGAAACCGCCGCCATCGTGGGCGCTTCCGGGTCTGGTAAGAGCACCTTGCTGTCCATCATTGCCGGGTTGGACACGCCAAGCAGCGGCACAGTTCACATTGATGGTGTCGATTTGTTCGCGATGGATGAAGACCAGCGGGCAGCGTTGCGGGCCCAGAAGGTGGGCTTTGTGTTCCAGAGCTTTCAGTTGCTGGGCAATTTGACAGCCCTGGAAAATGTGATGTTGCCGCTGGAACTGGCAGGCCGGCGCGATGCGCGCGCCACGGCCGCAGCCATGCTGCAGCGTGTGGGCCTGGGCGAGCGTCTGGGCAGCTACCCCAAGGTGCTTTCCGGCGGCGAGCAGCAGCGTGTGGCGCTGGCCCGGGCGTTTGTGGTGAAGCCCGCCGTGTTGCTGGCCGACGAACCCACCGGCAGCCTGGACTTCGCCACTGGCGGCAAGATCATGGAGCTGATGTTTGAGCTCAACCGGGAACTGGGCACCACGTTGGTGCTGGTGACCCACGACCGCGCCATTGCCCAGCGCTGCGAACACCGCATCACCATTGAAGCCGGTCAGGTGGTGGCCGAAGGCGCCATGGGCTGAAGGCTCGAACCGCGCATGGTGGTCGAGCGGCGATAATCTCGCCATGTCATCACCCAAAGTGCTCTTCGGCTTTCACGCCGTGGGCGTGCGCCTCAAAACCGCGCCAAAATCCGTCATTGAAATTTATTATGAACCGACGCGGCGCGACATGCGCATGCGGCAGTTTCTCGACCGCGCCCGTGAAGCCGGGGTGCGGCTGATCGAGGCCGATGGCCTGCGCCTGGCCAAGCTCGCGGGCAGCCATGGCCACCAGGGCGTGGCCGCCAGGGTGGAGGTACTTGCGCAGGTGCATTCGCTCGACGAGTTGCTGGAAAAGCTGGAAGCCGAGGGCACGGTGCCGCTTCTGCTGGTGCTGGACGGGATCACCGACCCGCACAACCTGGGAGCTTGCTTGCGGGTGGCCGATGGCGCTGGCGCACACGCGGTGATTGCGCCCAAGGATCACGCAGCTGGCATCAGCGCCACCGTGGCCAAAGTGGCCAGTGGCGCCGCAGAAACCATGCCGTATTTCATGGTGACCAATCTGGCGCGCACCCTGAACGAGCTCAAGGAGCGCAACATCTGGGTCATCGGGACCAGCGACGACGCGCCCAAAACCTTGTATCAGGTCGACCTGAAGGGGCCGACTGCGCTGGTGCTGGGTGCTGAGGGCGAGGGTATGCGACAACTCACGCGCAAGACGTGTGACGAGTTGGTGAGCATTCCCATGCACGGTGCCGTGGAGAGCCTGAACGTGTCGGTGGCCAGCGGTGTGTGTTTGTACGAAGCGCTGCGCCAGCGCAGTTGAGAGCCGAGAGCCGATCAGGCTCGACCGAACGGCCAGCCTTGCCGGCCCTAGTTCTGGATTGAAGGTCCGAAGGAAACCCATGAACACGTCGCGCTTTGCCTTGGTGGCATTCATCTTGGCGCCTGCGTTGTTGGCCGCTTGCACTCAGGAGCAGCAAAACAAGCTCGGTCGTGAAATCCAGAACTGGACCGGTACGAACGGGGTTCTGGAGATATACGCTGGTGACAAGGTGGTGCGTCGCTTCCTCAATATCGACAAGATCAGCACCGCGCTGGGTACCGACGATGGCAAGCCGCGCGCTTATCGATACGGTTACGGCGTGCTGGACGAGAACATGAACATGCTGGCCGATGCAGGAGAAAAAAAGGTGTACTTCGAAATCAGCGATTACACCAACGCGGTGTTCTTCGAGAGCCCGCGCTGAGTGGCGCACGCTTGTTCAAAGGATTGCTTACCCCTCTGATGCCGTGCATCTTTTGCAAGTCCCGCACCGGTGACCGAGGCGAGATTGCAAGACCGCTCTGGAACCTAGAAACGGCAGTTGGACAGCCCACTCGGGCCTGTAGCGCCGTCACCCGGAAGGTGAGCGCCGCCGTGGTCAAAATCGTCCATGTTCATGGGCCTTTTCAGCGGAAAGAGCGCGGTCAACGGCCGTTTCTAGGTTGAAAGCTCATACCAGGCCCAGAGCGCCCAGTGCACCGCCTGCGCCAATCATCCACAGCAGGTGAATTTTGGTTCGCCACACCAGCAGGGTGACCACGGCTGTGAGGAGCCACAGCGGCCAGTCGCGGGCGGGGTGGTCGTGTGAGCCGGTGAGCAGCCAGCCCGTGGCGATCAGCAGTGCAATCACGATCGGTGCCATGCCGGTTTTGAACGCGCGTACCGAGCGCAAGTCCCGGTTGTGGTGAGCCCAGCGCGTGGCGGTATAGGTCAATACAGAAGAGGGCAGCATGATGGCGACCATGGTGACCAACACGCCCAACATCGCCAGTGCCCAGGCGAAAGCACCACCGCCCGGGCCGCCGCCAGCATTGAGCCCGACGTTCCACCCCAGCAGGGCGACGAACAGCACATTGGGTCCAGGTGCCGCCTGCGACAGGGCGATGGAGGCGCTGAACTGTGCATCGGTCAGCCAGGCGTTTTGATGCACCAGATAGCGGTGCATGTCCGGTGCGGTGGTGATGGCGCCTCCGACTGCCAGCAGCGAGAGCGAGGCGAAGTGGCTGAACAGGTCCAGCCAGTTCACCGGCGCAGGCACCATACTCACGAACGGCTCCCGGAGCGGGTTTCGGCAGCGGTCATCACCCGGTAGGCCCAGAGACAAGCCGCCCCGCCGATGCCCGGCAGCACCCACAGCAGGGGCCAGCGCATCAGTGCAACGGCCACAAAAGTCAACACGGCCAGTGCAATGCACAGGCCCATGCCCATGGCGTTTTTGTCGAGCGCGGAGATCAGCTTGATGCCTGTGGCGGTGATCAGGCCTGCGGCCACGGCGCCCATGCCGCGCATGGCGTTCTGGGCCGCAGCTGTCTCCGCCACGTTGCCGTAAAGCGTCGCCATCAGAAGCACCACAATGAGGGGTACGGCCAGCATGCCCGCGAGTGCGGACAGTGCGCCCGACAGACCAAAGTAGCGCCCGCCGATCATCATCGAGAGGTTGACCACGTTGGGACCGGGCATGATCTGCGCTACCGCCCAGTCTTCCACAAACTGCTCGCGTGTCATCCAGCGCTTCTTCTCCACCAGTTCGCGCTGCACCACGGCCAGTACCCCACCAAAACCCTGAAGGGCCAACCAGGTGAAGGAAAGGAAAAGGTCGGCCCTGGACGTCGGGTGGTTGAGTGGTCCATGGGTGGACGCCAGAGAGTCGGAAGAGGGCATGGGGCATTATCCGCGGCGTCATCGATGTCGGGGCTCGATGTCGCGGACCGCCAGTGTGTCGTAAATGTAAGAATGTCAGACTGACATGCCGCCCGACACTTCGATCACCGCGCCGTTGATGTAGCTCGCTTCGTCGCTCGCCAGAAAGGCGTAGACGTTGGCGATTTCTTCGGGCTGGCCCAGGCGGCGCAGCGGCACGCGTTGCTCCATTTCCTGAATCACTTTCTCGGGGATGGTGCTGAGGATCGGGGTGCTGATGAAGCCCGGTGCGACGGCGTTCACCCGCACGCCCTTGGGACCGAGCTCGCGGCTCCAGGTCTTGGTGAAACCGATCACGCCGAACTTGGTGGCGGCGTAGTTGGTCTGGCCGAAGTTGCCGTAGATGCCGACCACCGAGCTGGCGTTGAGGATCACGCCGCTGCCCTGGGCGACCATGGTGTCGGCCACGGCCTGGGCGCAGTGGAAGACGCCGCGCAGGTTGACGTCGATCACGCGGTCGAACTGCTCCAGCGTCATCTTCTGCAGCCGCGCGTCCTGCGTGATGCCGGCGTTGTTGACCAGAACGTCGATACGGCCGAAGCGATCTTTGACCTGTGCGACCACAGCATCGACCATCGCGCGCTGGGTCACGTCCATCACGAACCCAGCCGCTTTCGCTCCCAGGCTCTCGCACTGTTTCACGGCCTCATCCACGGCGGCCTGCTTCACGTCGCAGACGATCACGATGGCTCCTTCGCGCGCGAACTTGAGCGCGGTGGCCAGGCCGATGCCCTGGGCGGCGCCGGTGACGATACTGATTTTGCCTTCGAGACGTTTCATGGTGTGGGGCGGGTTGGGTTTCGCAAAAAAAACCGGCGGGTCGGGGCCTGCGCTGGCTGCTGGAAAAAGTGTAGTCGTGCCAGTTGACGGCAGTTTGACGGGTGTCAGTACACCGGCTGGTGCTGCCGGATCGCGGCGCGCGTAGCGTCGTTCAGCACGAAGCCATTGCCGTATTGGGCGGCCAGTTCGGCGCAGCGCTGCTCGAACGCCTCGATCCCCATCCCGTAAATGAACTGCAGGGCACCACCCGTCCAGGCCGGGAAGCCGATGCCGAAGATGGAGCCGATGTTGCCGTCGTGCACGCTGGTGAGCACGCCTTCGGCCAGGCAACGCGCGGTCTCCACCGCCTGGCGGTAAAGCAGGCGGTCTTTCACGTCCTGCAGGGTCCATTCGACACCCGGTTTTTCATAGAGCGACTTGAGCTGTGGCCACAGATGCTTTTTGCCGCCTTCGGGGTAGTCGTAGAAGCCGCCACCGGCCGAGCGACCGGCGCGGTGGTGCTGCTTGACCATCTGCTCGACCAGCGCCTCACCGGGTGTCGCCAGGAATGGCTTGCCTTCCTTCTGGAGGTCCATGCGGGTCTGCTCCAGCACGTGCACCGAAAGACTGAGTGCTGTTTCATCCAGCACCGCCAGCGGGCCGACGGGCATGCCGGCTTGCATCGCGGCGTTTTCGATCACCGGCGCCGGGATGCCTTCGCCCAGCATGGCCGCGCCTTCCATCACGAAGGTGCCGAAGGTGCGGCTGGTGTAAAAGCCGCGCGAGTCGTTCACCACGATGGGCAGCTTGCCCAGGGCCTGCACGTAGTCGTAAGCGCGCGCGATGGTTTCATCGTCGGTTTGCTGGCCCCGGATGATCTCGACGAGTTTCATCTTGTCCACCGGGCTGAAGAAGTGGATGCCGACGAACTTCTTCGGATCACGGCTGGCCTGTGCCAGGCCGCTGATCGGCAGGGTGGAGGTGTTGCTGGCGAAGAAACCGCCCGCGGCCAGCATGGGCTCGGCTTCCTTCGTCACCACGGCCTTGAGTTCGCGCTGCTCGAACACGGCTTCGATGATCAGGTCGCAACCCTGCAGGTCGGCGGCGCTGGCGGTGGGCGTGATCAGGTTCAGGATGTCTTGCTGCTTCTCGGCCGACATCTGGCCCTTGTCGACCCGCTTCTGGGTGAGCTTGTTGCTGTACGACTTGCCCTTTTCAGCGGCTTCGATGCTCACGTCCTTGAGGACGGTGGAGATGCCTTTGGTGGCCTGCACATAGGCGATGCCCGAGCCCATCATGCCGGCACCCAGCACGCCTACCTTCTTCGGCCGGTAACGCGGCACGTCCTTCGGCCTCGACTGCCCGCCCTTGATGGCGTTCAGGTTGAAGAAGAAGGTGTTGATCATGTTCTTGGCCACCGGGCTGACCATCAGGCTGGCCAGGTAGCGGCTCTCGATGCGCATGGCGGTGTCGAAGTCCACCATCGCGCCTTCCACCATGGCGGCCAGCGCCGCTTCCGGGGCCGGATAGAGGCCGCGCGTCTTCTGCTTCAGCACGGCTGGGGCCACGCTGAGCATCCCGGCGATCTTGGGGTTGCTGGGTGTGCCGCCGGGCATCTTGTAGTCCTTGCGGTTCCACACATGCAGGCAGGCCTCGGGCTGGCCTTGCGCGGCATCGATGAAGGCCAGCGCGCGCGGCATCAGATCCTCGGGCGTGGCGACCAGTTCGTGCACCACACCGATCTTCAGCGCTTCTTCGGGGCCGAACAGCTTGCTTTCCAAAATGTAGGGCTGCGCGGCCAGCAGTCCCAGCACACGCGTCATCTTGGTGATGCCGCCACCGCCGGGGATCAGGCCCAGGGTGATTTCGGGCAGGCCGAACTGGATCTTGGGGTTGTCGACCGCGATGCGGTGGTGGCCCACCAGCGCCACCTCCCAGCCCCCGCCGAGCGCCGCGCCGTTGAGGCACGACACCACCGGTACACCCTGCGTCTCGATGGTCCGGAAGTTTCGCTTGATGCGTTCGATTTCGGTGAAAACCCGCGGGCCATCGGCGGCGGTCGATCGCATCACCCCTTTGAGGTCGGCGCCGGCGAAGAAGGTGCTCTTGGTCGAGGCGAGCACGATGCCCCGGATCTGCGCGCGGTCCTTGACCACCTGGGCCGCGATGGTGTCCATGTCGTCCTGCCACTGCAGGCACATGGTGTTGACCGGCGAACCCTGCTCGTCGAAGGAGATGGTGGCGATGCCGTTGGTCAGGTCGTAGCGGATGGTTTTCGTGATCATGTTTGTGTTCTCCGCTTTCGGTCAGACGCGTTCAACAATCGTCGCAATGCCCATACCCCCGCCAACACACAAAGTCACCAATCCATAGCGGAGATTCCGGCGGTGCAGCTCATCGATGACGGTGTTCAAAATCATCGCGCCCGTGGCCCCCAGCGGATGCCCCAGCGCAATCGCGCCGCCGTTCACGTTCACCTTTTCGTGCGGTACGCCCAACTCTTGCATGAACTTCATGGGCACGGCGGCAAAGGCCTCGTTCACTTCAAAGAGGTCGATCTGGTCGATGGTCAGGCCCGCCTTGGCCAGCGCCTTGCGTGCGGCGGGCATGGGCCCGGTGAGCATGATGGTTGGGTCTGCGCCCGACAGCGCTGCGGCGACAATGCGCGCGCGCGGCGTGAAACCGTGCGTCTTGCCGGCCGCTTCAGAGCCGATCAAGATCGCCGCTGCGCCGTCCACGATGCCCGACGAATTGCCGGCGTGGTGCACATGGTCGATGCGCTCCACCTGCGGGTAGCGCTGCAGAGCGACGCTGTCGAAACCCATGGCGCCGAGCTGCTCGAACGCGGGCCTCAAGCCACCCAGACCCTCCAGCGTGGTGGCGGGTTTGATGAACTCGTCCTTGTCGAGGATGGTCTGGCCCAGCGCGTCCTTCACAGCGACCACCGAGCGGTCAAAGTACCCTGCCGCGCGCGCTGCGGTAGCCCGCTGCTGCGATTCGAGGGCAAAGGCATCCACGTCAGCCCGGCTGAATCCGTTGAGCGTTGCGATCAGATCGGCGCCAATGCCTTGCGGCACGAACAGCGTGGCACTGTTGGTTTCCGGGTCTTGCGCCCAGGCGCCACCGTCGGAGCCGATGGGGACGCGGCTCATGCTCTCCACCCCACCGGCCACCACCAGGTCTTCCCAGCCGCTCCTGACCTTCATGGCCGCCATGTTCACGGCTTCGAGGCCTGAGGCGCAGAAGCGGTTCAGCTGCACGCCCGAGCAGCGCCAGTCCCAGCCGGCCTTGAGCGCGGCCACCTTGGGCAGCACCGAACCCTGTTCGCCAATGGGCGAGACCACACCCATGACCACATCGTCCACCGCGGCGGTGTCCAGATCGTTGCGGCGCTGCAGCTCGGTCAGCAAACCGGCCAGCAGGTTGACGGGCTTGACTTCGTGCAGGCTGCCGTCCTTCTTGCCTTTGCCACGCGGGGTGCGGATGGCGTCGAATACGAATGCTTCAGTCATGACTGTCTCCGGATGGACTGGCTGCAAGGAGCCAGTGGGGGGCGTTGGTTTGCGAGAGATCCGGAACAGTATAGACTTTCACCAAGCGTATGCTTTGTATAAATACAGTCACAGCCGTCAATCCAGCGACACCCGTTCGACCCATCCATGCGCATCGCCGCCATCTCCGATATTCATGGCAACCTGCCCGCATTGAACGCTGTGCTGGCCGACATCGACCGGCGCGGGGCGGACCTGATCGTGAACTGCGGCGACATCCTGAGCGGGCCGCTCTGGCCGCGCGAGACCGCCGAGGTGCTGATGGCGCTGCATCTGCCCACGATCGCCGGCAACCACGAACGCCAGTTGCTGCACTGCGCCGTGGCGCTGGGTGGCTCGGGTGACGTGTTTGCGTATGAAGAAACCACGGCTGCCCAGCGGGCCTGGCTGGGAACCTTGCCGGCCTGCCTGACCTTGGAAGGCGGCGTGCAGGTATGTCACGGCCGGCCCGACAGCGATCTCGACTACCTGCTCGAAACAGTCGACACCACAGGCTCGCGCCCGGCCACCCCGATCGAAGTGACCAGGCGCCTGGCCACTTCGGCGGGGCAGGGCACCAGCCTCGTGCTTTGCGGCCACAGCCACCTGCCGCGAATGCTGCAGTTGCCGCAGGCACCCCACACGCTGTGCGTCAACCCGGGGAGTGTGGGATTGCCAGCGTTTGACGATGACCATATCGCCTTTCACATCCACCAAGCCGGAACGCCCCATGCACGCTACGCGCTGTGCGAGCGCGACACGCGCAATGCCTGGACGGTGGCCCTGATCGCCGTGGCCTACGACTGGCAGGCAGCAGCAGACCGGGCCAGCCGCAACGGTGCGACCGACTGGGCCCGCTGGCTGGCCACCGGCCTGGTCTGAACCCCATTTTTCATTGCGATCAATTCACCCCAAGGATCCATTCACATGATCGAACGCACCCTGTTCAACACCGACCACGACGCTTTCCGTGACAGTTTTCGCCGTTTCATGGACAAGGAAATTGCACCCTTCCATGAAGCCTGGGAAGACCAGGGCTATGTGGATCGCGAGGTCTGGCGCAAGGCCGGCAAAAACGGCTTTCTGTGCATGACCATGCCCGAGGCCTATGGCGGCTCCGATGCCGACAAACTCTACTCCGTGGTGCAAATGGAGGAGCTCGCCCGGGGTGGTTTCAGTGGAATCGGGTACGGGTTGCACAGCGAAATCGTGGCACCTTACATCCTGCACTACGGCACCGAGGCACAGAAGCAGAAATACCTGCCGCTGCTCGCAACCGGTGAGATGGTGGGCGCCATCGCCATGAGTGAACCCGCCGCAGGCAGCGATCTGCAGGGTGTGAAGTCCACCGCCCTCAAGCAGGCCGATGGCAGCTACCTGCTCAATGGCAGCAAGACCTTCATCACCAACGGCTGGCACGCCGATCTGGTGATCGTGGTCGCCAAAACCGACCCGGCAGCGGGTGCCAAGGGAACCAGCCTGCTGCTCATCGAGCGTGGCATGCCGGGGTTCGAGAAAGGCAAGCGCCTGAAGAAGCTGGGCATGAAGGCGCAAGACACGTCCGAGTTGTTCTTTGACAACGTGCGTGTGCCGGCGGAGAACCTGTTGGGTGGCGAAGCCTTTGAGGGCCGGGGTTTCATCTGCCTGATGGAGCAATTGCCCTGGGAACGGTTGCAGATCGCAATTGGCGCCGTCGCGGCCGCGCAGGCCGCCATCGAATGGACGGTGGCCTATGTGAAAGACCGCAAGGTGTTTGGCCAGACCGTGGCCGCGTTTCAGAACACCCGATACAAATTGGCCGAAATGCAGACCGAGGTGCAGGTGGCCCGGGTGTTTGTGGACAAATGCTGCGAGCTGGTGGCCGTGGGCCAGTTGGACACCGCCACCGCCAGCATGGCCAAGTACTGGTGCAGCGACCTGCAATGCAAGGTGATGGACGAGTGTGTGCAGCTGTTTGGCGGCTACGGCTACATGTGGGAATACCCGATCACCCGGGCTTATGCGGACGCACGGGTGCAACGCATTTACGGCGGCACCAACGAGATCATGAAGGAGGTGATTTCAAGAGGCATGGGCCTGGGCGGGCGTTAAGCCGGGCTCGCTCCCCCACCTTACGCGGCTACCCCACCTTACGCGCTGCATACGCGCCTGATCTGCGGCAGATCCGCAGAGCCGGGGTCGGTGCCTGCCCGTCACCCGGCACCCTGCGTTCCCGGGTCTTGTTGCCCCGACACTGGCGTCGGGGGATTTCCAGGTCCAGCAGCTCCAGCACCTGGCGGCCATTGCCGTTCCCCTGGATGCTTGCGTTCGATGTCGCAGTCGGCCCGATCCGTAGGCCACCCACAAAAAACCACCCGGCTTGGACCGTCCCGCGCAGCTGCTCCGCGTTAAACGGGTAGGGGTCGGGCATCAGGCGGGATATTCAGGTTGAACCTGGAAACGGCAGTTGGACAGGCCCGAGTGGGCTGTCAGGGGGTGTGCTGGCAAGGCGCGACGACGCCGCTGGCTACTGCCTGCAAGAAGGAGCAACGCGGCCAGCGCACTGCCTGGCGGCTCAATCGGGTTTGTAGCGCCGTCACCCGGACGGTGGGCGCCGCCGTGGTCAAAATCGTCCATGTTCAGGGGCCTTTGCAGCGGAAAGAGCGCGGTCAACTGCCGTTTCTAGTGTAGTGTTTGATTCTTGATGGAACTTATATTACGAGTGCATTTCCAATGCTCTACTACGAGCAAACGGAGAGAGCCAGTGCGAGTTGCCCCCGAGATTGTGTTGACCGACGAAGAGCGAGCCGAGTTGACCCGGCTGGCTCGCTCCAAGCTCACCAGCGTGAGACTGGTGCAGCGTGCACGCATCGTGCTGCT